>JACCDX011468674.1_pt1 | contig 13631 bp, 13 predicted proteins | sample 7449681 | NCBI WGS metagenome assembly JACCDX01 (sample SAMN15323450, study PRJNA562643) | freshwater metagenome | isolation source: river surface water | place: USA:Blue River Watershed | collected 2017-08-18
GGCAAGGTGTGCATCACCCGCCTGAAGACCGGCTTCGGCACCGGCGGCTGGCAACTGTCGGCGCTCAAGTGGTGCGCCCGCGTGGCCACCAAGCCGATCATTGCCGACGGCGGCATCCGCGAGCACGGCGACATCGCCAAGAGCATCCGCTTCGGCGCGACGATGGTGATGATCGGCTCCATGCTGGCCGGCCACGAGGAGTCGCCCGGCCAGACGGTGGAGGTCGACGGCCGCCTGTACAAGGAGTACTACGGCAGCGCCTCCGACTTCAACAAGGGCGAATACAAGCACGTCGAGGGCAAGCGCATCCTCGAGCCCGTCAAGGGCAAGCTGGCCGACACGCTGCGCGAGATGGAGGAAGACGTGCAAAGCTCCATCAGCTACGCCGGCGGCAAGAAGCTGATGGACATCCGCAAGGTCAACTACGTCATCCTCGGCGGCGACAACGCCGGCGAGCACCTGCTGATGTGAGGCGACTGGCGGGCACCAGCCCGCCAGTCAGTCCGCCAGCATGTCCAGCGCCAGCCGGTTCAGCCGGGTGCCCGGCTCCACCATCGCGTCCACCACGCTGAAATGGTTCAGCCCCGGCAGGCTCTCGCACACCGGCACGCGGGCGCTGCCCCAGGCCTGGCCGATCAGGGCGTTGTGCCGCAGGAACTCGGCGCTCTCGTCGCCCCCCACCACCGCATCGAGCCGGCCCAGGCGCGGCGCCGGCATGAAGGCCGGGCTGGCGCGCAGGGCGTCGGCCGGGGTGAGGCGCAGGTCGGACTGGATGCCCGGTGCATGGCGCAGCGGCTCCAGGTCGAACAGGCCCGAGATGGACAGGGCGTGCGTCACCAGGTCCGAGGGCAATGACGGGTCCCAGTCGTTCCAGTAGCAGGCCAGCATCATCGCGGCCAAGTGGCCACCGGCCGAATGGCCGACGACGCTGATGCGACGCGGGTCGCCGCCGTACTGACCGATGTGTCGCCAGGTCCAGGCCAGGGCGCGCACCATCTGCACGCTGATCTCGGGAATGGTGACCGCCGGGCACAGGTCGTAGTTCGGCACCACCACGCAGGCGCCGGCCTCGGTGAACATCGGCGCGACGAAGGAGTGGTCGGCCTTGTCCAGCGAACGCCAGTAGCCGCCGTGGATGAAGACCACCACCGGCGCGCGCGGGGACTCGGAGGGGAAGATGTCCAGCTTCTGTCCCGGCGTGGGGCCGAAGGGCACATCCAGCACGCAGGGCAAGGCGGCACGCGCCTGCCGCGACCGCTCCTGCCAGCGGGCGAAGTAGTCCGCGTAGTCCGGCACCCGCGCGCGGTTGTTGTACATCTGGTCGAGCCACTGGGGGTCTTGGAGCTGGGTCATGGGTCTGGCGGGGATCGGTCAGGGCGCCGGGCGCCCGGGGTCGGCGTTGCAGTTGTTGCTAGAATAACGCCCATTGTGGGGGGGTAGCTCAGCTGGGAGAGCGTCGCGTTCGCAATGCGAAGGTCGGGAGTTCGATCCTCCTCCTCTCCACCACAATTTGAAACGCCCGACCGGACCGGTCGGGCGTTTTTCATTTGGCCATCGAGCAATGCCCACCGCTGGCCGCCTGGCCGGAACCGGCCGCGATGAGCGGCGGTTCGTCGCGCAGGTTGACCGGTGCGGACACGTTGAAGTCCCAGGCCAGGAAGGCGGCCAGGACGGCCCAGAAGATCCATTGCAGGCGTCGCGTGGTGCTCATGTCGTGCGCCCTTCCCTCAGAAACCGTAACGGCGGCGGACCCGCACGCCCACCAGGGTGCCAGCGAACGCCAGGGGTACCCAGATCCAGCCATGCAGGCTGCCGGTGGAGATGCCACTGAGCATCGCGCCCACGTTGCAGCCGAAGGCCAGGCGTGAGCTGTAGCCCATGACGAAGCCGGCGACGAGGCCGATCACCCACTGCTGCCGGGTGAGGGGCTTGGCGTCGGTGGCGCCGGCGCGGGCGGAGACCCACAGCGCTCCGCCCAGGATGCCGATGTTGGTGATGGTGGTCACATCCATCAGCACCGTCTGCGTCAGGCGCTGGGCATTGCCGGTCTGGCTCCAGAAGGCGTTGGCCGCCGGGTCGAACAGCCCCAGGGCCACCGACACCTTGGCCGCCCACAGGCCGAAGCCGTAGACCACGCCCCAGGGCTGGCCCGCCAGCAGCAGGTTCACCGTGGCCAGCGCCGCCAGGGCGATGGCACCCCACACCCAGCGGCGCTCGAACCAGGCCTTGCCCGCGCCCACCCAGGCGCGCACTGCCACCAGGCAGGCGGCCAGCAGGGCCAGCGTGATCGCCAGGGCGCCGGAGGTGCCGAACTGCGCCGAGAAGCTCACCGGCTCCATCTGACCCAGGGCCAGCCAGCTGTCCAGGTGGACCGAGCCGAGGAAGCTGCCCAGCGCGAACAGCGGCAGGATGGCGGCGTTCAGCGGCACGCCCAGGCCGGCCTTGTACAGGGTGCCGGAGCCGCAACCATCCGCGATCTGCATGGTCAGGCCGAAGACGAAGGCGCCCACCAGCAGGCTCACGCTGGGCGGGCCCAGGGCCGCATGCAGTTCGGAGAACTGCCCGAGCAGCGGCAGCGCCGCCACGCTGGCCAGCGCCAGCAACAGCACCTGGCCGGTCACACCGCGCGGGTCGCGCTGCTCGACGAGCTGGCGCCAGCCGGTGGTGAAGCCGAAACGCGCGCCGGCCAGCGCGGCGCCCAGGCCCGCGCCCACCAGCAGCAGCACCGCCTGGCGGACGGACACGAAGAACAACAGGAACATGAAAAAGGCGGCCACCAGGGCCGCCAGGGGAAATCGCTTCATGGTGCGATGCGTGACGGGTGTCAGTTCAGGACCTTGTTCACCCAGCCCTTGGCATCCTGCATCAGTTGCTGCGCGCGGGTGGGGGCGTTGGCCATGGGCAGGTTGGCATCCTGCGACCACTCGACCATGGACGCAGCATACAGCTTCACGTTCTTCTGGCCCAGCACCTCGGACATGGCGAACCAGTTGGTCGCCGCCCAGTGGCCGGTGTTGCAGAAGGAGACGGTCTCCTTGGCCGGGTCGATCTTGCTGGACGCGGCGATGGTGCGGGCCTGGTCGGCGGACACGAAGACCGAGCTGCCGGGGGTGAACCACTTGTCATGCTGCACGTTGACCGCGCCAGGCAGGGTGCCGGCGGCCTTGGCGGCAGGCGCCTTGGTCTGGCCTTCGTAGAAGGCGGTCGGGCGGGCGTCGATCAGGACGGCGTCGCCGGACTTCACGCGCTTGACCACTTCATCGGTCGTGGCGATCTGGCTCATGTCCAGCTTGGGCTGGAAGGTGCTGGCGGCCACGGTGACCGGGCGGTCGTTCTGCGGCAGCTTGGCATCGGCCCAGGCCTTCACGCCGCCGTTGAGGACGGACAGCTCCTTCAGGCCCAGGACCTTGAGGGTCCAGTACACGCGGGCGGCGGCGCCGAAGTCGGTGGCGTCGGCACCCGAGGACACCACCACCGCATGCGTGGCCGGGGTCAGGCCCAGGCTCTGGACCAGGGTGGTGAGCTTGGGCAGGTGCGGCAGCTCGCCGGGGTTGGTGGCCGGGCCGCGCCATTGCGCGTACGGGGCGCTGAGCGCGCCGGGGATGTGGTTGGCGGCATAGGCGGCCGGCTCGCGGATGTCGATCACGCGCACATTGGGGTCGGACAGCCGGGCCTGCAGCTCCTGGGGCGACAGCAGGGGCTGGGCGGCCAGGGCCACGCTCGCCAGAGGGGCCAGCGCGAGGCCGAGAAGGATGGATGCGAACTTTTTCACGGGGTACTCCAAGTCAAGCAGCGAATTGTCCTCAAGCAGGCCCGGCCGCGAAAAATAAAAATTCGTTGAATGCTTATTCCACGGGGGCATTGCCACCCTGGTGAATCCTTTCGGATTCACTTCCGGGTCACCAGCTGACTTCGCGGTCCGGCGTGGCACCGATGCGGTGGATGGTGAGGTCGGCGCCCTCGTATTCCTCTTCCTGGGTGAGGCGCAGGCCCACGGCCACCTTCAGCAGTCCGTAGACCGCGAGGCCTGCCGCCAGCGCCCAGGCCACGCCCACGAGGGTGCCCAGGACCTGCGCACCGACGGTCACGCCGCCCAGGCCGCCCAGCGCCTTCTGGCCGAAGATCCCGCAGGCGATGCCGCCCCAGGCGCCGCACAGGCCGTGCAGCGGCCACACGCCCAGCACGTCGTCGATCTTCCAGCGGTTCTGCGTGAGCGTGAACAGCTGCACGAAGATGGCGCCAGCCAGGCCACCAACCACGAGCGCGCCGGCCGGGTGCATCAGGTCGGAGCCGGCGCAGACCGCGACCAGGCCCGCCAGCGGCCCGTTGTAGGCGAAGCCCGGGTCGTTGCGGCCCATGAGGACGGCCACCAGCGTGCCGCCCGCCATGGCCATGAGCGAATTGACCGCCACCAGGCCGGAGATCTTGTCCAGCGTCTGCGCGCTCATCACGTTGAAGCCGAACCAGCCCACCGCCAGGATCCAGGCGCCCAGGGCCAGGAAGGGAATGCTCGAGGGCGGGTGCGCGCTCATCGCGCCGTCCTTGCGGTAGCGGTTGCTGCGGGGGCCAAGCCACAGCACCGCGGCCAGGCCGATCCAGCCCCCCACCGCGTGCACCACCACGCTGCCGGCGAAGTCGTGGAATTCGGCGCCGGCGACGGACTTGACCCAGCCCTGGAAGCCGAACCGGTTGGCCCACACCGCGCCCTCGAACAGCGGGTACGCCACGCCCACCAGGACGGCGGTGGCCACCAGCTGCGGGTAGAAGCGGGCCCGCTCGGCGATGCCGCCGGAGACGATGGCCGGAATGGCGGCCGCGAACGTGAGCAGGAAGAAGAACTTCACCAGCTCATAGCCGTTCTTCTGCGCCAGGGTTTCCGCGCCCACCATGAAGCCGGTGCCGTAGGCCACCGCATAGCCGATGAAGAAGTACACGACCGCGGACACCGCGAAGTCGACCAGGATCTTCACCAGCGCATTGACCTGGTTCTTCTTGCGGACAGTGCCCAGTTCGAGGAAGGCGAAGCCGGCATGCATCGCCAGCACCATGATCGCTCCCAGCAAAATGAACAGGGCGTCCGCCCCCTGCCTGACCTGCTCCATCGAATTCCTCCGGCTGCACCAGCACCATGCAAACCGCACCGTGATTGCAAGATCGGTGCCCGGCTTGGTGCGTTCCGCGGGCCGCGGAACGGGCCCGCATGCCGCATTTGCGTGCACGCGAAGCCCTGCGAAGGTGCAAGCGCCAGCCGCCGCCCCGTCCTGGTGCATCCGGGGCGCCAGCCCGGCCCACCACAGCCGGGCCCGTTAGGATCGCCGGCGACATGCACCCCGCGCCCTTGACGATCCTCCATCTCGACGACGACCTCGTCGCGGTGGACAAGCCCGCCGGCCTGCTGGTGCATCCCAGCGCGCTGGACGCGCACGCCGTCACCAGCGCCCTGGACCTGCTGCAGGCCCAGGTCGGCCAGCGCCTGTGGCCGCTGCACCGCCTGGACAAGGGCACCAGCGGCGTGCTGCTGTTTGCGCGCCATGCGGAGGCGGCGCGCCACTGGGGCATGGACTTCCAGGAAGGCCGCATCGGCAAGCGCTATCGGGCCCTGGTGCGCGGATGGCCGTCGCCAGCCGGGCGCATCGACCACCCGCTGGCGCGGGACCCCGAACTGCCCTCCGCGGGCCAGCCGATGCTGCCCGCGGTGACCGAGTACCGTTGCCTGGCGCGTTTCGAATGGCCCTTCCAGGTGGACGACCGCCACCCGACGAGCCGCTACGCACTGGTGGAAGCCCTGCCGGCCACCGGCCGGCGGCACCAGATCCGCCGCCATTTCAAGCACATCGCGCACCCGCTGGTCGGGGACAGCACCCACGGCAAGGGCGCGCACAACCGGGCGGTGGCCGCCTGGCTCGGACAGACCCGCCTGTGGCTGCATGCCTGCGAGGTGCTGCTGCCACGGGACGCCGCCCCGGCCCTGCGGATCACCGCGCCCTGCGGGCCGGAATGGCCCCCGGTCGGCCCACCTATACTCCGGGGCCCACCGGATACCCCCGCATGCAACGACTGATCGACGCTTACTGCCGTGCCCTCGGGGGGGCCATCGTCGGCTGCCTCGCGGTGATGGTGGTGCTGGTGTTCGGCAACGTAGTGCTGCGCTACGCCTTCAACTCCGGCATCACCGCCTCGGAGGAACTTTCCCGCTGGCTGTTCGTCTGGATGACGTTCCTGGGCGCCATCGTGGCGATCCACGAGCGCGCGCACCTGGGCACCGACGTGCTGCTGTCCCGCCTGGGCGTGACGGGCCGCCGCGCCTGCTACGCGATCGGCCACCTGCTGATGCTGTACGTGTGCTGGCTCGTGTTCGAGGGCGCGCTCGCGCAGGTGCGGGTGAACCTGGACACCACCAGCCCGGTGATGGAGCTGCCGATGGCGCTGTTCTACGGCGCGGGCTGCGTGTTCGCCGTCTCCGGCGCCGTCATCCTGCTGTTCCACCTCTGGCAGATGCTCACCGGCCGGCTGGATCCGGCCGAACTGGTGGCCGTGCGCGAGTCCGAGGAGTCAGGCGCCCCATGACCATCGCCGTTTTCCTCGGGTCGCTCCTGGCCGCCATGGCGCTGGGCGTGCCCATCGCCTTCTCGCTGCTCCTGTGCGGCGTGGCCCTCATGTGGCACCTGGGCCTGTTCGACGCGCAGATCCTGGCGCAGAACCTCCTGGAGGGCGCCAACAGCTTCCCGCTGCTGGCGGTGCCCTTCTTCATGCTCGCCGGCGAGGTGATGAACGCCGGCGGCCTGTCGCGGCGCATCGTGAACCTGGCGGTGGCCCTGGTCGGCCACATCCGCGGCGGCCTGGGCTACGTGGCCATCCTGGCCGCGGTGATGATGGCCGCCCTCTCCGGCTCCGCGGTGGCCGACGCGGCCGCCCTGGCGGCGCTGCTGCTGCCGATGATGACCGCCGCCGGCCACGACAAGGCCCGCTCGGCCGGCCTGCTGGCCTCGGCCAGCATCATCGCGCCGGTGATCCCGCCGTCCATCGGCTTCGTGATCTTCGGCGTGGCGGCCAACGTGTCGGTGTCCAAGCTGTTCATCGCCGGCATCGTGCCCGGGCTGCTGCTGGCCCTGTCGCTGTGGGTGACCTGGTGGTGGGTGGCCCGGCGCGAGAACGTCGCGCCGCCGCCGCGACGGAAGGCGGGCGAGGTGCTGCGCGCGCTGCGCGAGGCGACCTGGGCGCTGGGCATGCCGCTGATCGTCATCGTCGGCCTGAAGTTCGGCGTGTTCACGCCCACCGAGGCGGCGGTGGTGGCAGCGGTGTATTCGCTGGGCGTGGCCCTCTTCGTCTACCGCGAGCTCAAGCCCAGTCAGCTGTTCGAGGTGTTCCTGGGCGCAGGCAAGACCACCGCGGTGGTGATGTTCCTGGTGGCTGCGGCCATGGTGTCGGCCTGGCTGATCACCGTCGCCCAGCTGCCGGCGCAGGTGATCGGCCTGCTGCAGCCGCTGCTGGACAACCCCAAGCTGCTGATGGCGGCCATCATGCTGCTGGTGATGGTGGTGGGCACCGCGATGGACATGACCCCCACCATCCTGATCCTCACCCCGGTGCTGATGCCGCTGGTCAAGGCCGCGGGCATCGACCCGGTGTACTTCGGGGTGCTGTTCATCATCAACAACGCCATCGGCCTCATCACCCCGCCGGTGGGCACGGTGCTCAACACGGTGGCCGGCGTGGGCCGGCTGCGGATGGACGAAGTCACCCGCGGCGTGTGGCCCTTCATGGTGGCCCAGTTCATCGTGCTGTTCCTGATGGTGGCGTTCCCGCAGCTGGTGATGGTGCCGGCGCGCTGGCTGTATTCCTGATTCACACGGGCCCGCGGGGCGCACGGTACGCCGCGCCCGGGCCTTCGAGACCCTGCGTACCGACAACGAGAGACCTGGAGACGACATGAAACGCCTGATGCTCAAGACCCTGGTGGCCCTGGCCACGGTGGCCACCCTCGGCACCGCCGCCGCGCAGGAGCGCACGCTCAAGATGGGCCTGGCCAGTCCCGAGACCCACCCGGCCGCCGCCGGCATGAAGAAGTTCGCCGAGACGGTGGCAGCCAGGACCGGCGGCCGCATCAAGGTGAACCTGTTCTTCAACAGCACCCTGGGCAGCGACCAGGCGGTGGTCTCCGCGATCAAGGGCGGCACCGTCGAACTGGCGGTGATGAACACCGGCATCCTGGCCAGCGAGGCCAAGGAACTGGCGATCTTCGACTTCCCCTTCCTGTTCGCCAACGAGAAGGAGTCCGACGCCATCGTCGACGGCCCGATCGGCCGCAAGATGCACGCCCTGCTCGAGCCCAAGGGCATCGTGGGCCTGTCCTACTGGGAGCTGGGCTACCGCCAGATCACCAACAGCCGCCGCCCGGTCACGAAGGTGGAGGACATCGAGGGCCTGAAGCTGCGCGTCATTCCCAACCCGATCAACATCGACTGGGTCAAGGCCCTGGGCGCCAACCCCACGCCCCTGCCCTTCCCCGAGGTGTACGGCGCGCTGGAGCAGAAGGCCATCGACGGCCAGGAGAACCCGATCTCGGTGATCGCCTCCAACAAGTTCTGGGAAGTGCAGAAGCACATGGCCATCACCAACCACCAGTACAACCCGCAGTCGGTGATCATGAGCAAGAAGGTGTGGGACTCGCTCAGCGCCGCCGACCGCAAGATCATCGACGAGGCCGCCGACGAGGCCGCCCGCACCCAGCGTGAGCAGGCCCGCGCCGCGGTGGCCGCCAACCTGGATCTCCTGAAGAAGAACGGCATGCAGGTCACGCAGTTCTCGCCTGCCGAGGTGGCCAAGCTGCGCGAGAAGATGAAGCCGGTGATCGCCAAGTACACCGCCAACGTGGGCGAGGCGCTGGTGGGCGAGATGCAGGCCGAACTGGCCAAGCTGCGTCGCTGACCCGCCACGCTCCATGCGCATCGACGGCCACACGGAGGTCATCGCCCACCTGGGCTACCCGACGCATTCGTTCAAGGCGCCCCTGATCTACAACCCGTATTTCGAGGCGGCCGGGGTGAATGCGGTGGTGGTGCCCATGGGGTGCAGGGCCGAGCTGTTCCCGTCGCTGCTGCCGTCGCTGTTCCAGCTGACGAATATCCGCGGGGCCCTCATCACCATGCCGCACAAGGTGCGGGTGGTGGACCTGCTGGACGAGGTGACGCCCACCGTGCGGGTGGCCGGCGCGTGCAACGCGGTGCGCCGCGACGCGCAGGGCCGCCTGGTGGGCGACATGTTCGACGGCGAGGGCTTCGTGCGCGGGCTGCGCCGCAAGGGGCTGGCGCTGGAAGGCGCGAGCGCACTGGTGGTGGGCTGCGGCGGCGTGGGCAGTGCCATCGTCGCCTCGCTGGCCGCGGCAGGCGTGGGGCGGCTGCGGCTGTTCGACGTGCAGGCGGCTTCGGCGCAGGCGCTGGCCGCGCGCATCGCGCAGCACTACCCGGGCATCCGGGTCGAAACCGGCCTGAACGATCCGGCCGGCATGGACCTGGCGGTCAACGCCACGCCCCTGGGCATGGAAGACGGCGACCCGCTGCCGATGGACATGGACCGTCTCGCGCCCACGACCTTCGTGGGCGAGGTCGTGATGAAGACACGTACCACCGCCTTCCTGGCGGCGGCGCAGGCCCGGGGCTGTCCGGTGCAGGTGGGCACCGACATGCTGTTCGAGATGATCCCGGCCTACCTCGAATTCTTCGGCCTGCCCACCACCACCGCGGAACACCTGCGGTCGCTGGCGCGGCTGGACGACACCGGGGCCTGAGACCCCGTCCGCTCAGGCCTGGGCGTCGCGCGCCAGGGCCCGCTGGCGGATCGCCTCGAAATCCGCCGGGCGCGGATGCAGGTCGAGCCGGCGGCCGGCCTTGACGATCTGGCTGGGAATGTCGTGGCCGATGAGGGCCGGCAGGCGGCCTGCAGCGGCCACCAGCTTCACCAGGTCCACCCCGGTGTCATACCCCATGAGGGCCAGCGCATGGGCGATCTCCTCGGTGCACACGTTGCCCGAGGCGCCCGGCGCATAGGGACAGCCGCCGATGCCGCCGAACGAGGCGTCGAAGCGGTCGGCCCCGGCGTCGATGGCGGCCAGCACGTTGGCCAGCCCCATGCCCCGGGTGTTGTGGAAGTGCAGGGTCAGCTCCGTGCCGGGCCAGCGCGCGCGGAAGGCACGCACCAGGTCGCCCACCTGCGTGGGAAAGGCCATGCCGGTGGTGTCGCACAACGTGACGCCGTGCGCGCCGAGTTCGCCCACGTAGCGCTCGCACCAGTCCATCACCCCCGGCACCGGCACGTCGCCCTCCATCGGGCAGCCGAAGGCGCAGGACAGCGAGACGTTCAGTGCCACGCCGGTACCGCGGGTGGCGTTGGCCACCTCGGACAGGCCGGCGAACGACTGCTCGCGCGTCATGCGCAGGTTCGACAGGTTGTGGCTCTCGCTGGCCGACATCACCAGGTTCAGTTCGTCGGCGCGCGATTCGATGGCGCGCTCGGCGCCTCGCACGTTGGGCACGAGGGCGCTGTACACCACGCCCGACACGCGGCGGATCTCGCCCATCACCTGCTCGGCGTCGCGCAGCGCGGGGATGGCCTTGGGCGAGACGAAGGCGGTCACCTCGATCTTGGCCAGTCCGGCATCGGACAGCGCGTCGACTAGGGCCACCTTGTCGGCGGTGGGCACGAAGGCGGATTCGGCCTGCAGCCCGTCGCGGGTGCCGACTTCCTGCAGGAACACGCGCCGGCCGGCGCCTTGCCAGACGGCGCCGCTCATGCCACCACCTTGCGCTCACGCAGCGCCGCAATGTCGCCGGCCGCCAGCCCCAGTTCGGCCAGCACCGCGTCGGTGTCGTCGCCCAGGCCGGGCGCCGACGAGCGCACGCCACCCGGGGTTCCCAGGAGCTTGGGCACGATGCCCGGCACCTGGACCTCATGGCCGTCGCGGGTCTTCTGCGTGAGGATCATGTCGCGGGCCTGGTAGTGGGGGTCTTCGACGATGTCGCGGGCGGTGTAGACGCGGCCGGCCGGGACGGCCGCCTGGCCCAGCGCCTCCAGCACCTCGGCCACGGTGCGCGATGCGGTCCAGTCGCCGATGGCGGCGTCGATCTCGGCCACGCGCTTCACACGGCCGGCGTTGTCCGCCAGCGCCGGGTCGTTGGCCAGGTCGTCACGGCCGATGGCCGTCATCAGCCGCTTGAAGATGCTGTCGCCGTTGCCGGCCACGAGCACCACGCCGTCGGTGCAACGATAGGCGTTGGACGGCGCGATGCCGGGCAGTGCTGAGCCAGCCGGCTCACGCACCGCGCCGAAGGCGCTGTACTCGGGCACCAGGCTTTCCATCACGTTGAACACCGCCTCGTGCAGTGCCACGTCGATCACCTGGCCCTTGCCGCCGTTGACCTTGCGGTGGTAGAGGGCCATCAGCACGCCCAGCGTGCCGTGCAGCGCCGCCAGCGTGTCGCCGATGGAGATGCCGCAGCGCACCGGCACGCGCCCGGGTTCGCCGGTGAGGTGTCGCAAGCCGCCCATGGCCTCCCCGATCACTCCGAAGCCCGGCAGGTCGCGGTAGGGCCCGGTCTGCCCGTAGCCGGAGATGCGCAGCATCACCAGCCCGGGGTTGTCGCGGGAGAGCGTCTCGTAATCCATGCCCCAGCCCTCGAGCGTGCCGGGCCGGAAATTTTCAATGAGGACATCGGCCTGCGCGATGAGCTTGCGCGCGATGTCCTGTCCCTCGGAGCTGCGCAGGTCCAGCGCGAGGGAGCGCTTGTTGCGGGACTGCACCTGCCACCAGACCGAGGTGCCGTCCTGGATCATGCGCCAGTTCCGAAGCGGGTCGCCCGCGCCGGGCGCCTCGATCTTGATCACGTCGGCGCCGAAGTCGCCCAGCGTCTTGCCGGCGAAGGGGCCGGCGATGAGCTGGCCCATCTCGACGACGCGCAGGCCAGCCAGCGCGCCCGGGGTGAGGGAGGACGGGTTCATCCGGGCCTTCAGTCGATGGTGGCGCCGGAGTCCTTCACGATCTTCGCCCAGCGGGGAAGGTCGTCACGCACCAGGGTGGCGAACTGCTCGGGGGTCGACTTGAACGGCTCGCAGCCCACGCCAGCCAGGCGCTCCTGGACGTCCTTGGACTCGAGCGCCTTCGCGATCTCGGCATTGAGCTGGGCGACGATGGCCTTGGGCGTGCCCGCCGGCGCGAACACGCCGTACCACGGCGTGGCGCCGAAGCCCTTGACCGTCTCGCCGATGCTCGGCGCATCGGGCAGCGCGGGCACGCGGCGCGGGTTGACCACGCCCAGCACCTTGATGCGGCCGTTGCGGATGAAAGAGATGGACGAAGGCAGGCTCTGCACCGACACCTGCACCTGCCCGGCCACCAGGTCGGTCACCGCGGCGGCGGCGCCCTTGTAGGGGACGTGCACCAGCTCGATGCCGGTGGCCTTGCCCAGCATCTCGCCGATCAGGTGGTTGAGGGTGCCGTTGCCGGCCGAGCCGATGTTGATCTTGCCGGGCTGCTGCTTGGCCAGGGCCACCAGCTCGCCGACGTTCTTGGCGGGGAAGGCGTTGTTGGCCACCAGCACGTAGCCGGCGGTGGCGACGGTGCCCACCGGCTCGAAGTCCTTGACCGGGTCGAAGCCGGTGGCCTTGTAGAGGGACGGGTTGATCACCATCGAGCTGTCGGCGGTGACCATGAGCGTGTAGCCGTCCGGGCGCGCCTTGGCGGCGGCCACGGTGCCCACGTTGCCGCCAGCGCCGGCGCGGTTCTCGACGATGAAGGACTGGCCCAGTTGCTCGGTGAGCTTCTGCGCGAGGATGCGGGCGATCGCATCGTTGGCGCCGCCGGCGGCCTGGGGCACGATGATCGTGACCGGCTTGGACGGGAACTTGTCCTGCGCAAAGGCAGTGCCGCTGGTGGCGGCGGCCATGGCGACGGCGAAGATGAAGCGGCGGGATAGGCGCATGGAATGTCTCCTGGTCTGGGTCTGGGGGTCCGTGGCCGCAGTCTAGGAACGCCCCGCCGGCGGTGGAATGACCAAGACGGCAAGCGAGGTTTCGCGAAACGCGAAACCGGGCCCGGGTTTACCCGCGCTGCCCGGCCCGCGCCGCCCTATACGCGCCGTTTGCGCGCGGCGTTGCGCCGCTGCTCGAAGTGGTCCGCCAGGCTGCGGGCGGGCCGGGCCAGCGCGCCCAGGTCGCGCGCCGCGAGGAGCAGATCGCGGTCGACCCAGGGATCGGTCAGCTCGATCTTGCGCAGGCCCAGCGCGTCGACCAACGGCTGCACCGCCGCCGCGGGCAGCACCGCGATGCCCAGGCCCGCGGCCACCATCTGGCACATCGCGTCGAAGCTGCGCACGTGGATGCGGATGCGAAGCGGCTTGCCCACCTGGCGGCTCTCCAGCGCCAGGCGCTGGGCCAGCGAGGTGCCCTGGGCGAGGCTCACGAAGTCATAGTCGGCGGCGTCGGCAAAGGCCACCTGCCTGCGCCGCGCCAGGGCATGGCCCGGCGGCACCACCAGCACCAGGCGGTCGCGGCGATAGGGGGTGGTCTGCAGGTCCAGCGTGGGCGTGCGGTCGGCGAAGATGCCCAGGTCGGCCCGGCCATCAAGCACGGCCAGCACC
>JACCDX011548665.1_pt1 | contig 13630 bp, 12 predicted proteins | sample 7449681 | NCBI WGS metagenome assembly JACCDX01 (sample SAMN15323450, study PRJNA562643) | freshwater metagenome | isolation source: river surface water | place: USA:Blue River Watershed | collected 2017-08-18
CCCACTGGTAGATACGCCTAAACATTTGCACATGGCTTGGGTGGGTAAGTCGGCCTGGTTCGCCTGGATCAGAGCGTAGATGTCTTGTCTATGCCGCTGTCTTTGTTGACAAACTAGGTCGTAGCCTTTGCCAAGATGTCACGCCCATGTCGAGGCCTTGTTCAAGGCCACACCGCCCGAGCAGCGTACCGACCTGAAGGCGGCCGAGCGGGAGAAGAAGACTGCGCCCATCGAGCAGATCGAAAAGCTGGAAAAAGAGATGAGCCATGTGCAGTAGAAGTACCAGCAGGGCGAATCCAACTACGTCTCCGATTTGCTCAACTTGGTTGTGGCCAAGGGCTACCTAACCAAGCTGCTGGCCAACGAGGCCGTTAAGAGATATATCGGCCACCACGAGCCCGAAATCCTGACCCATCTGGAACTGGTGGTGAACACCGTCAGCATGGAAGAGGCGGGGCAGCAGCAACAGGAAGCCGCAGCTTGAACCTTTCTACCCTTGAGAAATATTTTTTATGACGGAGTGGACCGTACGGCAGAGCACTGGCTACAATGTTCAAGTTTTTACAGAAATTTACTTTGTTACTCCCCGCGACCGCGCTTGCTGAACGTGATACGGCTTGGCGGTAGCTTGCCTAAAACACATTCAAAACCACACCGTGCAGAGAAAAAACTCATCAACTTTATGACAAGTCGCCAAGCTAAACTACAAGAAGACACTTATTTCAGGGTGATGCGCATCCTGCAAGAAAACCCTGACCTGACCCAGCGTGAACTGGCCGATAAACTCGGTATCAGTGTCGGGGGGCTGAATTACTGCCTTAAGGCACTGATAGAAAAGGGTTTGGTGAAGATGAAAAACTTTGCCAATTCCAAGAATAAGTTTGGCTATGTTTATGTGCTCACCCCAACCGGTATGGCAGAAAAGGCGGCTATCACCCACCGGTTTCTTCAGCGCAAGATGGAGGAGTACGAGGCGTTGAAGGTGGAGATTGATGCGTTGAAGGAGGAAGTGGGTCAAGACGAGGTCATTGGCCTCAGGAAGGCCGGTCGATGAAGATTGCAATTGCCGGCACAGGTTACGTAGGCCTATCAAACGGCATTCTGCTTGCCCAGTACAATGAAGTAGTCTGTTTAGACATCATCCCTGAGAAAGTAAGTATACTGAATCAGAAAAAATCCCCGATCGAAGACAAGGAGATCGAAGATTTCCTGGTCAATAAGCCGCTGAATTTCCGCGCAACGCTAGACAAGACAGAAGCCTACACAGGTGCCGACTTCGTCATCATCGCTACCCCTACTGACTACGACCCCGAGACCAACTACTTCAACACTCGGTCCATCGAGGCGGTCATCACCGATGTAATCGCCATCAACCCGAAGGCAGTGATGGTCATCAAGTCCACCGTGCCGGTGGGTTACACCGTCAAAACCCAGCGAGCACTGGGCACCGACAACCTTATCTTCTCACCAGAATTTCTGCGCGAAGGCAAAGCTCTCTACGACAACCTACACCCTAGTCGCATCATCGTTGGTGAGAAATCAGACCGCGCTGAAGCCTTTGCAAACCTCCTCAAGCAAGGCGCCATTAAACAAGAAATCTCCACGCTGTTTACCAACAACACCGAGGCAGAGGCCATCAAGCTCTTCGCTAACACCTACCTCGCGATGCGCGTGGCTTACTTCAACGAGTTGGACACCTACGCCGCCGCCCACGACCTTGATACCCGCCAGATTATCGAGGGCGTTAGCTTAGACCCGCGCATCGGCAATCACTACAACAATCCGAGCTTTGGCTACGGGGGTTACTGCCTACCTAAAGACACTAAGCAGCTTTTGGCCAATTACCGCGAGGTTCCCCAGAACCTCATTCATGCGATTGTTGAGTCCAATACCACCCGAAAAGACTTCATCGCTGACGAAATCATTCGCCGCAAGCCCAAGGTTGTTGGTATCTATCGTCTTATCATGAAAGCTGACTCAGATAACTTTCGCGCCTCCAGCATCCAAGGCATCATGAAGCGGATCAAGGCCAAGGGCATTGAGGTTATTGTCCATGAGCCTGTGCTTATAGAAGCCGAGTTCTACAACTCCCGCGTTATCAACGATCTGGCTGTCTTCAAACGAGAGGCGAGCGTCATCATTGCTAACAGAAGAACAGAAGCCTTGGCCGATGTGGCAAACAAGGTATATACCCGCGACTTGTTTGGGAGCGACTAAATGAAAATCCTCGTCACCGGCGCCGCTGGCTTTATTGGATCAGCCCTGACACTCCGCCTGCTTGAACGCGGCGACGCCGTTATCGGTATCGACAACCACAACGAATACTACAACCCCGCACTCAAAGAAGCGAGGCTAGCCCGCCAAGCCGATCACCCCAACTACACACATATCCGCATGGACATGGCCAATCGCCCCGGCATGGCTGAATTGTTCAAGAGCCACAAACCACAGCGAGTGGTCAATCTGGCCGCGCAAGCTGGCGTACGCTACTCCCTCGAGAATCCGCTCTCGTACATCGACAGCAACCTCGTCGGCTTTGGGCATATCCTGGAAGGCTGCCGCCATAACGGCGTAGAGCATTTGGTGTATGCCAGTAGCTCAAGCGTGTATGGCGCCAACACCGCCATGCCGTTCTCCGTGCACCACAACGTAGACCACCCGCTCAGCCTATATGCCGCCACAAAAAAGGCTAACGAGCTCATGGCCCACACCTACAGCCACCTGTATGCGCTATCAACGACAGGTCTGCGCTTCTTTACTGTCTACGGCCCCTGGGACCGCCCCGACATGGCACTGCAGAAATTCGCGCAGGCCATCACCAAAGGCGAGAACATCAAAGTCTTCAACCACGGCAACCATCGACGGGACTTCACCTTCATCGACGACATCGTTGAAGGCGTCATACGCATCCTAGACTGCCCTGCACCCCCAAACCCGAATTGGTCGAGCTACAAACCAGACCCCGGCACCAGCAAAGCCCCTTGGCGGGTCTACAACATAGGCAACAACCGCCCTATCAACCTAATGGACTATATCGACGCACTTGAGAAAGCATTGGGAAAAGAAGCCAATAAAGAGTTTCTACCAATGCAACCTGGCGATGTACCGGATACCTGGGCAAATGTGGATGACCTTGTTGAGCAGTTCAATTACAGGCCGAAAACAACCGTGGAAGATGGTATATCGAAATTTGCAAATTGGTTTCAGAGCTATTACAAAAAATAAAGCAACGCTCTTGGTAGTGTAGGACACAAGTCGAAGTCCGATGAATAATAAATAGAGGCATTACTTTGTAAAAGAATAAGGCAAATTCAAATTTACTGACACCGAGGAGCATTGCGAGTGGACAAAGTAAAGTGTTCCTTAAAGGAGGCATTAATTCATTTAATGAAGGCCATCTGTTTGCTAATAGACGAAATAGTTTTTAGATTCAATTAAAAATATTGTGCGCAGCGTTTAATACAAGGTCAAAAATACTGGGCTGGAAGGTGATGTATAAATCTCATCTGGAATTAAATAAATATAAAGCAACATCCGGCAATATAAATCAATATTTATTAAAAAAAAAGACAGACATTAAATGCATGCAGAGTCTGCCTTTTACGCAGGTGTAACCATATGAAGAGAGTGTATCACCTAGATAAATTTGATATAGCAGCGAATTTTTTTTATAGATGATGGCGCAAATGTTGGCGAACTGTACATGATGCAAAAAGTAAATATTATAGATATTGAATATTTGGGATTTGAACTATCTCCTAGCTAGTTTAGTAGCATAGAAATAAATGGTGCTGGGATGGTAATCTTCAATTATGGGCCATGAAATAGTGAATCGCACTTAGATTTCTATATAAGCTCTGATGGCGCAAAAGCTTCATTTATTAATTCGAAAAAATTTGATCGATTACAAACAGTAAAACAAATAGATTAAATAAAATTAATGCAAGCAAACAGAAAATAAAGCTCATTAAATAAAAGCGTAGGGAGCCGAACCTGAAGTGTTACAGAGTGCAGAAAATTACTTCAAACTATTGAACATTACTTTTGACTTAGGCTTTGAAAGAGGCGAGGACTAAGAAAACACAATTTGTCCAGTTGTAAACTTTTTAGGTAAAAAATTTGAATTAATCGAAATTACCAGTGTTCGTTAGGTTGCACTGTATAGAAACTGGCGTTTTACATGAGATGTAACCGTGGTTGGTCATCAGCGCGATTTTGGAGGGGGCACCCGATCAATGTAGTCGACCCGATCAAGATGGAGTGCAACTTCACCCTTGTTGACGACATCGTAGAAAGTGCCCTGCATTTGCTTGACGTATTTCGATGGGAATCCGAGTTTTTTTCACCGACGCAACCGGTCCGGGTAGCAACAACTCACCATACTGAGCGTACAACATTGATAACCCACCAGAATGTCGTACTGACGATCTTCATCAAAAGCATCGACGATTCGCCGAGGCATGAGGTAAAGAAGAAATTCCTTTCCTTGCAATCGGGCAATGTGGTCGGAATCTTTGCCGATATAGGGTACATGGTAGCTTCTAGCAGAATACACCGCGAATTTTGGGAGTGTGCAAATCGGATAGAAAGACATAAAAATAATTAAACAGAGAATATGCGATAAGAACTCCTTTTAAAAATATATATATGTTTGTAAATATTCAATATTTTCCTTTGATAAATAAGGTCTAATTTAGGATGAGCATAAAAATTAAGGTTGCACAAGTTACGTTTGGCAACATAGTTCCCATGATTGCTGCAGCAATATCCACCCCTATTATAATTAATGGAGCCGGAAAAGATACGTTTGCAGTTCTCTCCATCATATGGATGATGATTGGCTTTATTTCATTCTTGGAGTTAGGTGTAGGCGCTGCACTCACGCATAAAATTTCGATATTACTTAAAAGTGACGCTATACAAGACATTGAGAAAACAATAACTGCCGGTGTATTGATTACAGGATTTACGGGAATGGTTTCAGGATTGTTATTATGGCATTCCTCTGAATTTATTATCAATAATTGGTTAAATGTAAATGCAAGCATGACTGCCGCTGCAACTTTATCGTTAAAAGTGGCGGCAATAGCATTACCATTAACGACGATTTCAGCGTGTATAAGGGGCACACTTGAAGGATATCAAGACTTCAAGCATTCAGCCGCAATTAGAGCAACATTTGGTGCAACTCTATATTTACTGCCTTCTTTATTCGCGTCTAGTAACACGAAGTCTTTGCTTTATATGGTTATTTCGTTAGTTGCAACGAGGGCACTAATGCTGCTCGCCTATATGCTTGTTTTGTTTCAGAAGTATAACTATAAATTTAAATTTAAAGAAGCAACTAGCGACGAATATAAAAAATTACTTAAATTTGGTTCATGGATGGCTATTGCAAACATCGCAACGCAATTAATACCGGCTGCAGAAAGGATAATTATTGCAAACAATACAAATCTTATTTCGGTCGCATATTACAGTGCCGCATATGATACATTAGTAAGATTCATGATTTTTCCAGCTTCTATTGCAACGGTATTATTTCCTATCATTTCCGGAAAATACATTAATAAAAGAGCCGAAAGTAAGAAAATCGCGACCAACCTGACTTTTCAAATACTGCTTGCGGGACTAATTGTTTTTGGTCCGATTTTAGTTTTCTCTGAACCTTTGCTATCCACATGGATAGATAAAGATTTCGCGAAAAATTCATATTATATTTTTCAAATCCTTGCGGTCGGGTTTATATTTAGCGCAGCGGCGCACATCCCATTAGTGGAAATACAGGCGGCAGGTCGAGTTAAGTCAATAGCATATTTTTACTTGATTCAAACTGTATGTTATTTGTCAATTTTCACACTTATAATCAAAGATTATGGATTATTGGGGGCTACTATTGTTTCGTTAATAAGATCAATAATTGACTTCTTGTCGCTTCTCTTAATCTCTAAAATGAAAAATAAGTAATGGTATATATGGTAATATCTGCGGCGCAAACTAAAAAACGAAAACTAAATATTCATTAGCATGTCAAATCAGTATTAATTTCTGCAAAATGTATCAAAAAAATATTAATAAATTGAATTCCGAAAACATTAATGCAATAGTAATGCTGTGTTCGCACAATGGTGGAGCTTTTATATATTCTCAAATTATATCAATATTGGATCAAACGGAGCAAATTCAAAGACTTTGCGTGTATGATTTTAATTCAACCGATAACACGATTTCAGAAATATACAGAGCAAAAGATTATTGTGCTAGTAATGAAATAGATGTATGCATTGATATTGAAGTATTTGCGAGTGCGCCGGGTGTCAACCAATCGTTCATAACTGCACTTAAATGCGTATCAAAATTCATAAAATCAAATGATTGGTTATATGTTTGTGATCAAGATGATATTTGGAAGAAGGATAAGCATCTCAATGTGATGCAATACATTAAGTCCCAAAGAAATGCGATAGAGCCAATACTATTACATCATGACGTCGAAATAGTTGACGCTAATCTCAAGAGGATTGGTAATAGCTACTATGACGATAGCCAAGTATTGGTGTTGAAAAAATTAAATCAACCTGCGAAATATTATGGTTTGGTTATTGGACATACGATTTGCATGAACAGTTGCGCGGTTCACACCTTGAGTGGTCTTTCACAATATGAACAGATCGCTATGTATGATTGGTTTTGGGGGGCGCTAATAGAAGCGGTTGGTAAAAGAATCTTTATTCCGGAAACGTTAAGCTTGTATAGGCAACATTCAAATAACTTGGTCGGAGCCCGATGGCGTAACAAGAGCATAACTCAGAAACTTCATGATACAGCAGCAACCACGTTAGTTGCCGTTCTGCAATGCACACTACTTGAATACGAAATTTCAAGACTGTTAGTCAGTTCAAATCGTCGCGTTGATGAAGAAGCAAAAAACAGAGAAGTAGAATATGAGAAAACCTACACTACTCTCTTAAAGATAAAATTATTAATGAAGCCTATAATTATAAAAATCATAATAGATTTGACAGTTCCTTTATTCAAAATCTATACTTCGGCACACAGATTTGAACATCGCGAATGACTTAGATGAATTCATCAAATTTTAACCGATCATGGATTATCTCAATTGCGCCTCTGTTGGCCCTGGTTTCATTCCTGAGTATTGTGCGCAATGGACCCGACTACTTCGAATACCTACAACATTATAAAACCAGCGCTGAATGTTTTGAATGCGTGTCTCAAGATCAAGGCATTTTTTTTACAGCTATACTTTATTTATTTAGCATCAATCAAATAGATTTTGAGATGTTTTGCTACGCACTAGCTTCCACAACGCTAGCTGCAAAAATTTACGTTACAGTTAAAATTTTACCAGGGGCATACATTCCTTCAATATTATTCTATATTTCATCGTTTTTTATTCTCCATGAACTTATTCAGATAAGGCTATCCCTAGCCCTTGCTGTAGCATACTTGGGAATTTACTATTACCTCATTTTAAATAAAAGGATAATTGCCTTTCTTTTGATGATAGCAAGTGTTTTCATACACACATCTCTTGTTGTTCTGTGGATTTCCGCCGCAATCTATCTTTTGCTAAAGAACGTTAAGGTGATTTATCAGTTTTTGGCTGCATCCTTAGTCTTCATATTCCTGAGCATTGTGGATAGGGAGTTCCTTTTTGAATACTTTAATGAGGTACTTAATTTTGATTACTCGAGCACTGCTAAATATGCTTATGAGCTGATTGGGTACGCTGAAGTGTCTGCGAATTATGTTTCTATTTACTCTGTCGATGCAATATTGACAGCATTTCTTGCTATGTTACTTCTCGGATATTCTGGAGCCAAACACGGTCTTGGGCAGGAGAAAATCATAAAATTATTAATTTATTTCGTATTTTTTGGTTTCATGCTAAAGACAGTAACTATCAGTGCACCCGTTGTCTCGTTTAGGTTATTTGAACTATTTACATTTGGATTGTTCGCTCTTAAGGGCTGGGCGGTCCACTTAATCGGCAAAAAAGCTTTCCCTATGGCCTTAGTGGTCGCATGTCTTTTTTTGGCTGTAAATCTACATGTATTTGCAATCAAGGGGCCGTTTTAATTATTTATACAGCAGTCTCTGTTCAACTTCTGAATTGAATAAAACGTCCATGAGTGTTAGGGTAGTATGCGAATTTGCGCCTTAGTTGTTACATTTGATCCCGATTTAAATGTTCTTGAGAGAGCATTATCATCGCTTGGTTTTAATGTGGATAAAATATTCGTTTTCGATAACACCGATATTTCCTCTGTTGTTATTAAATCGGAATTCCATCTTAATAAACCAATTGAATTTATATCCAAATCAAAAAATATCGGGATAGCGGCCGCTCAAAATATTCTGTTAAAGGCTGCGTTGGACGAGGGCTTCGATTTTTCTGTAATGTCTGACCAGGACACAATCTACCCAGCAGGCTATGTTACCGATTTGGTCAGGTTCTTCCTCAGTCGTAACGACGTTGCTGCGGTATTCCCGGGATGGTTAGATGTCAATTTAATGGGCGAAGCGAAGTATCCGGGGCAATATGTTTTTGATTCAAATAACAGGCTGAAGATTAATCGCAGCGAGTCCGAAGTCATCGAGATTTCACACAGCATATCTTCGGGAATGATAGTTAATATGCATCTTCTGCATCAAATAGGCCTGATGAAAGAAGAATTATTTATAGACTGGGTGGATAACGAATGGTGCTGGAGAGCCCGATGCTCTGGATTTGTCCTTCTTGCTGACCCCACGGTCAAAGTTCGACACACGCTTGGTGATTGTACAGTCAAGATTTTTGGCAAGAACTTCGTCAAACGCGGAGTACACCGCAACTATTACATAATCAGGAACGCGCTTTATCTTATTCTTTACTCTAGCGTTCCGGCGGCGGCGAAGATTTATTTAGCAAAAAAAGCTCTGCATCACACTATTTTCAGCCTTGTAGCGTCCGACGACTTGTTTTTTGAATTTCGCAGTCTGGCGAAAGCATGGCTACATGGGTTGCAGGCTAGGCTTGGAAAGATTTCTTAAAAGGTATTATATATGTGTGGTATCACTGGCGCTTTTGCCTTGGGCAATTTGTCTTGTCTACATGCTGACAACTTACGGGCGATGACTGACCGAATCACCCATCGTGGGCCTGATGCAAATGCAATCTGGATAGACGACAAAGCACGCATTGGACTTGGACACCGCAGGTTGTCTATCCTTGATCTTTCCGAAGCCGGTAACCAGCCGATGTTGTCTGCAGACCGTCGGTATGTCGTCGCATTTAATGGCGAGATCTACAACCATATGGACTTGCGGAAGCAGCTTAACGGCCATCAATGGAGGGGAAGTTCTGATACAGAGACTCTATTAGCTTGCATTCAACATTGGGGCATCAGTGAAACGCTTAAGCTGATTGCCGGTATGTTTGCCTTTGCTTTGTGGGACCGTCAACTAGAGCGCCTATTTTTGGTGCGGGACCGCTTTGGTGAAAAACCACTCTACTATGCCAAGGTTGGACAAGGTGACTACCAAACACTCATTTTTGCTTCTGAGCTAAAGGCCCTAAAGGCGTATCCAGATTTCAGGGCTGAAATTGATCCGAGTTCGGTCAGTCTTTTCCTTGAGTTTAGTTATGTACCCGCGCCATATTCGATTTATTGCGATACCTCTAAGGTAAATGCAGGAACGGTCATCGAATTTGATAGTAAACAAAGTGAAGTACGGGAAACCCGGTATTGGAAGTCGGAAGATATCTATTTGAAGAGTAACTCTGAAATTACATCAAGAGCAGGGGAAGATTATAGTTTTGTTGATGGACTGAATGACGTACTCCAACTCGTTATACGGGAACAGATGCTGGCTGATGTCCCTCTTGGCGCGTTCTTATCCGGTGGAATCGATTCGACCACAATTGTAGCCATGATGCAGGCGCAGTCGTCTAGCAGAGTTAAAACCTTTACCATCGGCTATAACGAGCGAGCATACAGCGAAGCCGAACATGCAAAGAGTGTTGCTGCGTACCTCGGAACCGATCACACTGAGTTGTACGTTAGCGAATCAATGGCAGAGGCTGTGATTCCCAAGCTACCGTTTATTTATGACGAACCATTTGCCGACCCCTCACAGATCCCCACCGTCCTTGTTTCCCAACTAGCCAGCAATTCGGTAAAGGTAGCTCTTTCAGGCGATGGCGGAGATGAAATGTTCGGTGGCTACAACCGCTATTGGATGACCAGTCGCTATTGGAATAAGCTAAGATCAGTACCCGCACCACTATTACGCTTGGCAGGGCATGCCATGGCAATGCTACCTGAACACATCTGGGACCGCGTCGCCGGTTTCCTTCCGCTCACCAGCGTCGGATTCAAGGTCCACAAAGCGGCGCGTGTGATGAGTAGCAGAGACTGCAACGACCTTTATTTGAAGTTGATATCGAACTGGCCTCACGATCATGGGCTCGTCAAGGGGGCTACAACCCGATTGACACTGGTAAAGGAGCTTGTTACAAGGTCAATGATCAATCCTGTTCATGAAATGATGATCTTGGATATTCTGACCTATCTTTCGGACGACATACTCACAAAGGTCGATCGCGCGGCAATGAACTTCTCGCTTGAGACACGTGCGCCATTCCTTGACCATCGTGTCGCCAGTTATGCCTGGTCGATTCCCCTCGAATACAAGCTGCGAGACAAGAAGACGAAGTGGGTCCTGCGTGAACTGCTCTACCGTTATGTGCCGAAGGACCTTGTGGATCGGCCGAAGATGGGGTTCGGCTTTCCAATTGATGTTTGGTTAAGAGGCGGTCTGCGGGACTGGGCCGAAGATCTGCTTTGTCCCCGCCGGATGGCCGAAGACGGTATCCTTAATCCAGCACCAATTATTACGAAATGGAAGCAGCATCTGTCTGGTAGATATAACTGGGCCATTCAGCTTTGGGCTGTATTGATGTTCCAGGCTTGGCTGCGACAGGAGCGTGTACAGTGAAAGTGATGCTTATCGTAAATACGGACGGAGCCCTTTATCGGTTTAGGAAGCCCATAATTAAGGCATTAATAAAGGAAAAACACGAGGTGGTTACGCTCTCATCTGAAAGTACGTATTTCGAGCCTCTGATCTCGATGGGTGCTCGTCCACGTTCACTCGAATTCTTCCGACATTCGACTTCCCTTTTCCGAAACTTCTTGTTAGTTGCACGTATTTACCGTTGTATCAAAGAAGAGGCGCCTGACATCGTACATAACTTCACTCACAAGCCAGCGATCTTTGGCAGCATTGCAGCCTGGCTAAATAATACGCGCGGTATCTTCGTGACAATTACTGGCTTGGGTACTATTTTTTCGAATCATGATTTTAAGTCCCATGTATTGCGTTTCATTTTGCTTTTCCAATATCGCATTGCTCTACGGTTCGTCACGAATGTCTTCTTCCAGAATCCAGATGACATGGAAATGTTCATAAGGAAGAAGGTTGTAGATCGCAGTAAAGCGATCTTGACCAATGGCTCTGGGATCGATCTGAATGAATTTTTCATGCCGACCGCTGACGAGGTTGAGAGAAGCCGACTACACATGGCAAAATACATCGGGACAAATATTCACTCACGGAAAGTCATCATTTTTACGGCAAGAGGAGTCCGGGAGAAGGGCTTCTTTGAATTCTATGAAGCTGCGAGACAGATAAATATGCTTGAACCGGATAACTACATATTTATACACCTCGGACTGATTGATACTGCATCGTCAGGCTTTATTTCAAATAATGATGTTGCGGAATATGCAAGGGCTTGCGGAGTATCGTACCTAGGGTTCGTCGAGAACGTGCGTGACTACATTATCGCATCCGATATCATGGTTCTCCCATCGGTTTACCGTGAGGGCACGCCTCGTTCGTTGATCGAAGCACTAGCCTTAGGAAAGGCAATTGTCACTACAGATATGCCTGGATGTAGAGAGACTGTCATTGAAAGTTGGAACGGATTGCTATGCCAGGGAGGGGATGCGAGTTCACTTGTCTCTAAAATATTGATGATTGATGACGCGTTCTTACAAAATGCCAGCGTGCGGTCGAGGCGGTTGTGCGAGGAAAAGTACGATTCGAAGATGTTGGTTACTACCACTTTGTCTCTGTACGATGCCGCCCTTTCCGCAAACAAAGCTCATAACGTGGCTGGGTTTGGTAATAGCGGAATTTCATGAGCAGTAAAGTCATTTCGTTGATCGGAACGGTAGGCGTTCCTGCAAACTATGGCGGGTTTGAGACCCTGGTGGACAATCTGGTGAGGTATCACCACGGCAGGGCCTTGAGCGACGTTCTTTATGTGTATTGCAGTGGTTCAGCTTATTCGGAGCGGCGGGAGGCCTATCTATCGGCCAAGCTGTATTTCCTCCCATTTTCGGCTAATGGCGTGCAGAGCATCCCATATGACATTTGTTCGTTGTTGGCGGCGGTGATGCGCGGTTCTGATTGTATTCTTCTGCTGGGTGTCTCCGGGGCAGTGGCATTGCCTATCATCCGCTTGTTTTCGCGTGTGCGTATTGTTACCAACATCGATGGTATCGAATGGCGGCGAAAGAAATGGCGTGGCGTCGCAAAATGGTTTTTACGCTTTTCCGAACGCCTAGCCGTACGATTTTCCCACGAGGTTCTCGCGGACAACGCGGGCATTGCCGATTATGTCCGCAACACGTATGGCCATAATTGCCAAGTCATCGCCTATGGCGGCGATCATGCGGTCGAGGTTGCGTCGAAGCCCTACGTTGGTAATCTTCCTGATAGATATGCTTTTGCGTTGTGTCGCATCGAGCCGGAAAATAACGTGGACATGATCCTCGATGCGTTTTTGAAGCAGGCGTCGATGCCTTTAGTGTTTGTCGGAAATTGGGGCAATAGCACCTATGGAGTCGGACTGCGGGAGCGATTTGGTGGCGACACGCACCTTCATTTACTGGATCCAATCTATGACGTTGGGGTGCTGCGCAATCTGCGCGAGCGTGCCAACTTGTACGTGCATGGTCATTCGGCTGGCGGCACAAATCCTTCGCTAGTGGAGATGATGCATTTCGGTGTGCCGGTCGCCGCCTTCGATTGCTCGTTCAACCGCTACACCACCGATGGAAAGGCCTGGTATTTCGCAAGCGCCGAACAACTCGCGGCGCTGTTGCCGTCCGTAAACACTGAGGCTGCGAAGAAAAACGGAGCCAATATGCTTGCGCTGGCCGGGGAGCGCTATACCTGGAAGGCGATCGGCGCAGCCTATTTCAAGTTGTTGTCATCAGCATAGTAGTGAGGTATCGCAAATGATTCTAGTCACCGGCGGCGCCGGCTTTATTGCCGGCAATTTCGTTCTCAACTGGCCGGCCCACTGCGACGAGCCTGTTATCAACCTTGACAAGCTCACTTACGCCGGCAACCTTGATAATCTGCTTTTGTGGCAATGCGCGTCATGTCTTTGTGCAGGGCGCCTAGGCGACCGTGTAATGACCCACTAAAAACCTGCACAGGTCATACTATTGGAGAAATCAACCATGAGTATGACGATGGAAGACGACATCAAGCGATGGACAGCCAAGCGCAAAGCGGCTTTGGTGATGGAAATCATTCAAGGCAAGAC
>JACCDX010410502.1_pt1 | contig 13622 bp, 10 predicted proteins | sample 7449681 | NCBI WGS metagenome assembly JACCDX01 (sample SAMN15323450, study PRJNA562643) | freshwater metagenome | isolation source: river surface water | place: USA:Blue River Watershed | collected 2017-08-18
AGCCGGCCTGCGCCGCCTCCGCGGCCTGACGACGCGCCTCGGCCCACGCGTGCGTGCGCGCGCGCAGCTCGGTGAGCGCGGCCTCGAACTGGGCCTCGGCCTCCCTGCGAGCGCGGGTGAACTCGGCCTGCAGCTCCTCCATCCTTGTCCCCGCCGAGCTCCTTGCCTCGCCGACGCGGGCATCGAAGCGCGCGCGCGCCTGCTCGTAGCGGGCCTTCAGGAGCGTGTGCTCCGGCGTGCGACGCAGGTCCCCGGCAAGCCGAAGCGCCGCGAGCGTCCCGATGAGCCACTTGCTCGGGTCCCAGTCGTACCAGCGGATGCCGTTGCGGTAGTCGGCCTGGAAGGTGTGATGGAAGTTGTGGTAGCCCTCGCCGAAGGTCAGCAGCGCCAGCAGGCGGTTGTCGCGGCTCGAATTCTTGCCGCTCCAGGGCTGGCTGCCCCACCAGTGGCTGAGGCTGTTGATCGTGAACGTGAAGTGCTGCACGGCGATGAAGCGCACCAGGCCCGCCAGCAGGAGGATCCCCCCCATCCGGTCGCTCAGGAATCCGATGGGCACGAGCAGCGCGAGGTTCCCGAGGAGGCTCACGGCAACCCAGTGACGGTGCTGGAAGCGCGCGATGGGGTCCGCCCACAGGTCGGGGACGTCGGTGTAGCCCGGGGTCGGGTTGCCCTCTTCGAGGATCCAGCCCATGTGCGACCACCAGAGCCCCTTCGTGGCGTCGTAGGGGTCGTTGTCGGAGTCCGTGCCGCGGTGATGGCGACGGTGATCGCTGCACCAGGCGATGATGCTGTTCTGGCCCGCCATCGCGCCCGCCACCGCGAACGCGAGCCGCACCGGCCAGCTGGCCGAGTAGCTGCGGTGCGCGAAGAGGCGGTGGTAGCCCGCCGTGATGCCGAGGCCCGTCACCACCCACAAGACCACGCCGGTCACGACCTCCCACCAGGTGATGCCGTGGTTCCAGAGGTACACGGCCGCGGCGGGCAGCACCAGGATCGGGAGGATCGCCACCACGGCGATGTTGAAGGGCAGCCAACGGCGAGGGGTTTCGGACGGTGCGGTCACCGGCGCTCCGGGAGTGCCACAGCATACGATGCGCGCGGACCGTCCACCACTGGTGTTGCGGAACGTTGCACCAACGTCGCCGTCACCCGGCCGTCAGCCTTCACGCCACCGCCGGCTGAGGGCGACCTCGGCCGCATAGCGCGCCACCTCGGCGTCCTGACGCTCGGCGCTCCAGCCGAGGCTGTGGGCCATGCGCCCCGCGACGGCCTCCGCAGCGCCGAGCCCCTGGTCGTGGTCGCGGAAGTAGAGCTGCGTTCGGCGGACCATGACGTCGGACAGCCGCTTGGCGAGCTCCTCTTCGACGGCGACGTCCACCTGCACCATGCGCTCGGGACGCCCCGCGACGATGGGCGCGGCCCCCGACGGGTCCGTCACCACGCGCGCGGCGACGCGCGTCGCCCGGGCGCCGTACACGCCCGCGAAGAGCCTGCCGGTCGCGAGATCGAGCGCGCCGCCGGAGGCCTCGACCACCGCGACCGCCACGGCCTCGTGGTCGTCGTTGGCCGGCCAGCCGGCGCCGCCAGGCAGCGGCTCCTTCGCGGTGGCGGCCTCGCGCGCGTCCATGCCCGCGCCCGTGAGCCGCAGGAGCATCACGGCCTGGTCCACGACCTGCGCGGCCATCTTCCGGTAGGTCGTGAGCTTGCCACCGGCGATGGTGATGAGGCCGTCGTTGTCCACGAAGATGGCGTGCTCGCGCGAGAGACTGCTCTCGCTCCCCTCGCCCGAGAGGAGCGGCCGCAGGCCGGCCCAGGTGCTGATGACGTCGTCACGACCGAGCGCCGCGCCCTCGCCGCGAGGGAAGTAATGGTTCGCCGCCGCGAGCAGGTAGTCCACGTCGGCGCGGCTGGCATGGACGTCCTCCGGGCGGCCGTGGTCATCCGTGTCCGTCGTCCCGATGTAGGTGCGGTCGCCCCAGGGGATGACGAAGAGCACGCGACCGTCGACGGGGTGCGCGCAGATGAGCGCGTGGTGCGGCGCCAGCCGCGCGGCGTCGACCACGATGTGTACGCCCCGCGTGGGCCGGAGCAGCGCCTTCTGTGCGCCGCCGAGGCTGCGCGTCAGATCGGTCCACGGCCCGGTGGCGTTGATGACGACGCGGGCCTCGAGGGTGCGGTCCTCGCCGGTGAGCATGTCGCGCGCGGTCACCCCGCGGATGCGCCCGCCCTCGCGGAGAAATCCCGTCACGCGCGTGTGGTTCAGCACGTTCGCGCCCCTCGCCCGCGCGTCGAGCGCGTTCTCGAGGGTGAGCCGCGCATCGTCGGTGGCGCAGTCGTAGTAGAGCGGCGCGCCCGCGAGCCCCTCTTGGAGGAGCCCCGGCTCCTCGACAAGGACGTGCTTCGGCCTGAGCGTCCGGTGCAGCTTCGGCGAGCGGAAGAGGCTGAGGCCGTCGTAGAGCCACATGCCCACGTCGAGCTCGAAGACGCTCCTCCCCTTGCCCTTGTAGACGGGGAAGAGGAACCCGAGCGGGTTCACGAGGTGCGGCGCGATGTCCATGAGCACACGGCGCTCGCTGACGCTCTCGAACACCAGGCCCAGCTCGCCCTGCTCGAGGTAGCGAAGCCCTCCGTGGACGAGCTTGGAGCTGCGCGAGGAGGTGCCGAAGGCCAGGTCCTCGGCCTCGACCAGGCAGACGGACAACCCGCGCATCGCCGCGTCCCTCGCCGCGCCAGCCCCCGTGATCCCGCCACCGATGATGAGGACGTCGTACATGGGAGGAAGGTAACCGCGCAGGGAGACGCGCCGATGGGGGTGGCCTACAGGCTGCCGGGAACGACGCTCCCGCTCCCGCAGCGCGCCCGCGCGGCCTCGGACACCCGCGGACAGAGCCTCACCGCGGTGGCGGGCTCGTCCGCCACCAGCCTCAGGAGCACCTCGTCACGCTCGGTGGCCCCCAGCGGCGCGAGGACGACATCGAGCTTGGCGTCGTCGCCGCGGACCGTCCTCACGCTGGCGTAGACGCAGTCCTCGCGGTTGCGCCCCTCCGGCAGCCGCAGGCAGTCGCCGCCCTCGACCGCATCGAGGTTGCAGGCGAGCAGCAGGATCAGGGCTGCCACGGCCGGAAGCTCCCCCACGGGACATCGCCCTGACCCGACACGATCGCCTCGAAGTTGGCGCGTCCGACGGCGGCGTCCCCGGTGGCGACGCAGTGCTCGTAGGCGCGGGCCTCGATGTCGCGGCGCACGGCCTCGGGCTGGCCGATGCTGGCGATGGCGGCGGCCTTGTAGGCGGCGACCGCGCTCGGCGAGCGTCGGAGCACCATCCTGGCGAGCGCCTCCGCGCGGGCGAGCGCCTCGTCGCGGGTGGCGTGGCGCTCGTCGACGAGCCCGATGCGGACGGCCTCATCCGCGCCGATCTGCTCGCCGGTCATGCCAAGGCGCAGCGCGTGGGGGAGCCCGACCATCGCCGCGAGCTCGCTCGCACCGCCAGCCCCCGGCAGGATGCCGAGGCCGGTCTCGGGGAGGCCCATCCTCGCGGACGGTCCGGCGATGCGGACGTCCGCCGTCAACAGGAACTCCGTCCCCCAGCCGAGGGCGAGCCCGTCCACGACGACGACGTGGAACACGGGAGCGCGCCGGAGGCGCGCGAGGGTGGCGCGCTGCCACCTCACGTGCGCCTTGACCTGCTCCTCGGGCCATTCACGCCGCTCGGTCACGTTGGCGCCGCTGATGAAGATCGGCGTGCCCTTGCTGGTGGCCTTGGTGCTCGTGGTGAGGAGCACGCGCACGGCACCCGTCTCGAGCCAGGTGGCGAGCCGCTCGAAGGCCGCGACGGCGTCGCGACCCATCTCGTTGGCCTTGCCGTGATCGAGGGTGAGCCGGGCGACGCCGCCCTCGACGGCGAGGTGCAGCGGCGAGAGATCAGGGAGCTCCATGGCGGGCCTCACGCGAGACGGACGTACTCGTAGTCGACGTCGTTGCCGTTGATGCCCTTGCGGGGCGCAGCGATCCAGTTCGCCATCTTGCCCGGCTCGGTCACCGGCTGCATGAGGCTCTGCACGTAGGCGCGATCCTCGTCGGTCGGGAGCCAGTCCGCGAGGCGACGCTGGAACTCGGACGCGGAGATGAGCTCGCCCGCCGGAGAGAAGTGCGCGTCCGCGTAGATGCCCTGACGACGGAAGAACCGGCTGCTCGGGAGCGCGAGGCGGAACGAGGAGCCTTCGTCCTCCAGCGCGGCGTTCCAGCGCTTCATCACGCGCTCGCAGTCCTTCATGTAGGACTGGCGCAGGACCTCGTTCATGGCGTTGCGCAGCGGGACGTCCTGCTCGGCGAGCTTGCCGTCCTTCACGACCGCCATCGTGTGGAACTGGTTCAGCGCGGAGTGCTCCGTGTGGTCCTTGGCCTCGGCCCAGCGGCCCTTGATGCCCGCCGCGAAGAACTCGGCGGCGTTGCTCGAGACCTCGCTCCCGAACAGGTCGAGGCTGTAGCAGTACCAGTAGTTGATCCACTTCTGGATCGTGGCCAGGTCGATGCCGCCGCCCTTTCGGGCGTCGCCGAACTGCTTCTCGAGCTGGGCGCCGCGGCGCATGACACGCTCGAGGCCGAGCTCCCCGACGGAGAGGTGGTGCGCCTCCTCCGTCAGCATGAAGCGGCAGGTGCGGGACAGCGGATCGAAGGCGCTCTCGGCGAGGGAGCCGAGCTGGTACTTGCCGTCGCGGTCCGTGAACATCGTGAAGCAGAAGAACGTGAGCCAGTCCGGACAGGGCTGGTTGAACGCGTCGAGGATGCGGGGCTTGTCCGCGTCGCCGGAGCGGCGCGCCAGGAGGTCGTCCGCCTCGTCGCGGCCGTCCTTTCCGAAGTAGGCGTGGAGCAGGTACACCATCGCCCAGAGGTGGCGGCCCTCCTCGACGTTGACCTGGAACAGGTTGCGCATGTCGAAGAGGCTCGGCGCCGTCTTGCCCAGCCAGCGCTGCTGCTCGACGCTCGCGGGCTCCGTGTCGGCCTGCGTCACGATGATGCGGCGCAGGATGTTGCGGTACTCGCCGGGGACTTCCTGCCAGACGGGCGCGCCGGCGTGGTCACCGCCGGGGATCACGCGATCCTTCTCGGGGGCGCCGAGGAAGATGCCCCAGCGGTAGTCCGGCATCTTCACGTGGCCGAAGTGCGCCCAGCCGCCCGGCTCCGTGCTGATGGCGGTACGGAGGTAGACGTCGGAGGCCTGGTAGCCCTCCGGGCCGACGTCCTGCCACCACTGGAGGTACGCGGGCTGCCACTTCTCGAGCGCGCGCTGCAGGCGCTTGTCGCTGGAGAGATCGACGTTGTTGGGGATCCGGTCGTCGTAGTTGATCACGGGAACCTCCGGGCGTGGGACAGGGGGAAGGGTCGATCAGGTGCGCTTGAAGTCGAAGACGGGCCGCTCGGGCGCGCCGAACATCTTGAGCGCGCCGCGCTCGCCGACGGCGTTCGGGCGCTGGAAGATCCAGTTCTGCCAGGCGGTCAGGCGGCCGAAGATCTTGGTGTCGCACGACTCCGCGCCGCCGAAGCGCAGGTTCTGCTCCATGCCGGTGAGCGCGTCGGGAGAGAGGCTGCGACGCTCCTCGATGGCGATGCGGACCTCGTCCTCCCAGTCGATCTCGTCCGGCGTGGCCGTGACGAGCTCGAGCTCCTCGGCCGTCTCGGCGTCGATGGGGCCGTCGACCTCGAGCACCTTGCCAGGCAGCTCGGGCTGGCCGGGGTAGCGCGCCGCGAGGCGGGTGAGCCCGCTGCTCATCGGGAAGCGCCCGGCGCTGACCTCGCTCACGCGGACGCTGTTCTCGCCGTCGTCGTCAGCGAGCATGTACGCGCGGTCGCTGGCGAGGACCATCTCGAAGAGGCTGCCCGCGAAGGCGTTCCCCGGCTCGATGATGGCGAAGAGGCTCTTCGCCATGTTGTCCAGACGGCGCAGGACGCGCGCCTGGAAGGCGAGCACCTCGCCACCGAACCAGGAGCCGTCGCGCAGGGCGGCGTCGTGCGCCAGGACGGCGTCCGCGTCCCCGACCGCACGGAGCGTGACGAGGCCGACGTCGAGGTGGTTCACCCGCAGGCGCAGGAGCGCGTCGTCCAGCTCGCGCCACGCCTTGAGCGCCCAGGTCTGGGACGAGCGCTCGGGCGCGGTCTCCGGCGCGCGGACAACGAGGTCGGCAAGACGACCGGAGCCGTCGATGCGCACGGTGACGTGCTCGTACTCCATGTGGTGCGGTGTGATCGTGCCGCCCACCGGGGGCAGCTCGATGCCCTGAGCGCCGTCCGCGGGGCGCGGCGCGGCGGCGTCCACGACGGCCTTCGCGCGGCCGGCAACGCCCTCGGTCCACTTGCTGCGCGAGAAGCTGCCGTCCACGAGGCGGAACTTCACGGCGTCGCGGGCCTTGAAGCCCTCAGCCTTCGTGCAGAACAGGTCCGCCACGTCGCGGCGCACCTTGCGCTTGTCGGTGAGCCGCGTGAGCCCGCCCGTGCCGGGGAGCACGCCGAGCAGCGGAACCTCCGGGAGGCTGACGGCCGAGTTGCCGTCGTCGATGAGGTAGATCTGCTCGCAGGCCTCGGCAAGCTCGTAGCCGCCGCCCGAAGCGGTGCCGTTGAGCGCCGCGATCCAGGTCTGGCCGGAGTGGGCGTGGGCGTCCTCGATGGCGCAGCGCGTCTCGTTCGTGAACTTGCAGAAGTTCACCTTGAACGCGTGGCTCGCGCTGGCGAGCATGCGGATGTTCGCGCCCGCGCAGAAGATCTTGTCGTAGCCGCCGGTGACGACCACGCAGCGGACCTCGGGATGCTCGAACCGCAGGCGCTGAACGGCGTCGGCGAGCTCGATGTCCACGGAGAGATCGTAGCTGTTGAGCTTGAGCTCGTAGCCGGGCCACATGCCGCGGTCCTCCTGGACCTGCATGGTGAGCGTGGCGACGGCGCCGTCCACGGCGAGCTTCCAGTGGACATAGCGGGAGGGGTGCGTGTCGAAGGACACGGGAGGGTACGAGGTCTCGGCCATGTGTGCGTTATAGTGCAGAGCGACGCGGATGGGAAGCACGGGGATGCGCAGTATAGTGCCTTAGCTCACGGCGCTGCGTGACCATCGCCGAGCAGCACGTCCGAACCTGCAGGATCGCTTGGAGACGACATGCAGGCCCGTCGTTCATCCCGAGGACACATCTCGCCGCCACGCCGCGCTCCTCGGCGCGCAGAACGTCGAGGCCGTGGGCGTCGACGGCAGGCTCATCGCGACGAAGGACCTCGCCACCGCCGAGCTGGAGGGCGCCACGACCGCGGACGCCATCGAGGCGACCGCGCGGGAGGCGCTGCTCACCCGGATCCATGAGCTCGCCACCTGGAACGAGCGCATCGCGAACGGCCACACACACGTCCCGCGGCCTCCGGACCTCGACGCGCAGGTGCGCGTGACCGTGGAGACGATCCTGCGCTCCGGGGACGCCTACCGCCCGCAGCCACATCGCGACGTGGCCGTGCTGAAGCAGCGTCTGGCGGCCAACGTGGCGTGGGTCCCGAACCTCTGCGTCGGCTGGGGCGCGTAGATCGACCCGTGGAACGTCCCGGACGTGTTCTTCTCGCGGTTCCGCTACCGCGGCTACAGCGCGGACGGGTGGTTCTGCGCCCCGTGCGACGACGGCGCCGAGCTGCTGCGCCGGCTCAAGGGCTGAGCACCGCCTGAGCTTCGAAGGCATCGCCGGGCCAGTTAGGCGCGTGCATGCTGCTCACGCTGCTCCTCCCCCTCGCGGTCGCCTCCGAGATCGTCGTCCCGCTCGACGGGACATTGCCGGACGACGGGCTCGACCACGCGTTCCTCCCCTTCGAGGTGCCCGCGGGCACCGTGGAGATCGAGGTCCGCCACGACGACCTCTCGGTGGACAACGTGCTCGACTGGGGACTCGATGCGCCCGGCGGGTTCCGGGGCTGGGGCGGCGGCAACGCGGAGCCCGCCATCGTCGGCGTGGACGCCGCCTCGCGAAGCTACCTCGCCGGGCCGATCCAGCCGGGGACGTGGCAGGTCGTCGTGGGCAAGGCGCTCGTCGCGCAGGCTCCCGCGCGCTACCACGTCGACGTCGTGCTCCGGGACGCGCCGACGCTGCCACCGCAGCCAGAGCGGGCGCCCTACGTCGCCAAGGCGCCGCTGCGCCAGGGCCCCGCCTGGTTCGCCGGCGACCTCCATGTCCACTCCCGCGAGAGCGGCGACGCGCGCCCCCCGATCGACGAGGTAGCCGCCTTCGCAACGGCCCGCGGGCTCGACTTCGTCGTTCTGTCCGACCACAACACCGTGTCGCAGGACGACTTCCTCGTGGACGCGCAGGCCCGCACCGGGGTGCTCCTCGTCCCCGGCATCGAGTTCACCACCTACGACGGGCACGCCGGCGCCTTCGGGGCGACGCGCTGGGTCGACCACCGCATCGGCCAGCCCGGCGCGACCATCGAGGCCGCCGCGGACGCCATCGCCGAGCAGGGCGCCGTGCTGGTGGTCAACCACCCGAACCTCGACCTGGGCGACCTCTGCCTCGGCTGCGCCTGGGACCACGACCTCGACCCGCAGCGCATCGGCGCCATCGAGGTCATCACGGGCGGCTGGGATCCCGTGGGGCGCCTGTTCTTCGAGGAGAACCTCGCCACCTGGGAATCTTGGCTCGACCGCGGCGCGCGCGTCGCTCCCGTCGGAGGCAGCGACGACCACCAGGCCGGCGAGGACCGTGGCCCCACGGCCAGCCCGATCGGCAGCCCCACGACACGGATCTACGCCGACGAGCTCTCCGTCGCGGCGCTCACCGACGGCCTCCGCGCGGGCCGCACGATGGTGCAGCTCCAGGGGCCGGACGATCCCCTGCTGGAGCTGTCGCCCGACGTCGAGGTCGCGCGCGGGCAGGACGTCCCCGACACCGCCAACTGGACCGCCACGGTGACGGGCGGCCTCGGAGGCGTGCTCGTGTGGGTGGTCGACGGCGCCGAAAGCGAGCGGGTTCCGGTGACGAGCGACCTGTTCACCGACACCCGGACGCTGGACGCGCCGCCGGAAGGCCTCCGCGTGCGTCTTCAGCTCGAGGTCGACGGCGTGCCGCGCGTGCTCACCGGGTACCAGTGGATGGCGAACATGCCCGCGGTAACGGCGATGCCCGGCGGGTGCGGGTGCGGGTGCGCCTCGCTCCCCGTCGCGGCCACGCCACGGTCCGGGACGTCGACATCGACCACAACGCTCCCTCTCGGCGCCGTGCTCACCGCCGCGCTCCTCGCGCGCAGGCGCCGCACGTGAGCCTGTCCGCGGACGGCACCTCCGCCGACGAAGCGTAGGGGGGCGCCCGCGAGCGCTTCGTCGAAATGGCAGGAGGCGTCCTCGTCCGTCGCCGGCCCTGGCGCCGGATGACCTCTAGGACCAACCACGCGCGCCTCGAGGTCCGCGATGCGTTCGGGAACGGGGCCTCGGCGTGGCTGGACGTTCGGATCACCCCCCGACGACGTGTCGGGAGTAGGTGTTCTGCAGTTCGTCCTGCACGACGGTCGCCTCGCCGGGCGTGCTGACCACGAGCGGTGTGTCGAGCGTGCGCACCCGGTACTGCCAGCCGGTGGGGAGCGCGAGCCGCGCGCCGAGCCCGGGCAGGTCGCTCTCGGACAAGCCGACGTCGACGATCGTTGCGTAGGACTGCATCACGTAGACCGAACCGTCAGGCGCGAGGAGCTCGTAGATCTCCGAGCCGGCGTGGAACTCGAACACGGAGGTGCGTTGGATGGTGCGCGCGACGTAGGGAACCGACGACGTCGTTCCGCGTGGGAGCGTCAGCGCGGCCAGCTGCTGGAGCTCCAGCGTGCCGAACAGGCGCGGTGAACCTGCCGGTCGTTCGCCCGAGAAGCCGTCGAGCACCCAGTGCCGCGGACCGTTCAGCACCGCGACCGTCGCTCCGAACTCGGCGGCGATGGCCACCGGATCCATCGAGGACCACGCCGCCTCGGGGCAGTCGTTGAGTCCCTGCGTGCCCCACACCTGGGCCTGTACGGAATCGCCTTCCAGGAAGGCGAGGAGCACCTCGCAGTAACGGTCCCCGCGCACGCTGTCGGAGGCGGCAGCGGCCGAGTCGGTCGTTCCCTCGGTGGCGCCGCCACACCCGACGCCGAGCGACACGCCCAGGACGAGCAGGCAGAGACCACGGACGGCGTAGGTGAGGGTCATGGAGCTTCCCTTCGTGGATCGGGCCCGGACGTACCTGCCCGGCAGGTCGAACATCGCCTGACGGCCTCGAGATGTCAAACGACATATTCTACGAGCCGCGGCCGGCACACCGATGCCATGGTAGAGCGGCGCCAAAACCGATGCCCACAGCCCCTCTGCGACCTCCACCTCGCCGCGCCGGTCGCCCCTCCGCCGAGACGGGGCCGGCCGTGAGCCGGGCCTCGCTGCTCGAGATCGCGGCCCGACAGATCGCGGTGCACGGGTTCGTACGCACCACGTTTCGAAGCATCGCCGCGGAGGCGGGCGTTTCGTACGGCAGCGTGCAGCATCATTTCCCTACGAAGCGGCAGCTGTGGAGCGCGCTCGTCGCCGAGGTGCTCCTGCCGGCACAACGGGCGTCGCGCCCCGTCGCGAGCGAGCACGACCTACGACGCGTGCTGACGGAGAGGGTCCGGGCGCGCATCGAGGCAGCGGTGCTGCGGCCTGGCCTCTCGGCGGCGATCCTGACCGACGCCTCGGAGGGGGCAGAAGCGCGTCTCGAAGAGCTCGCCGCGGCGCTGCAGTCCGACCGCGCGGCCGAGCGCGAGGTGCTCCGCAGCTTGATCGCTGCAGACGAGCTGCGCGCAGTGGACGAGGTCGCCGTCATGGCGATCCTCGGCATCGCGCTGACGACCCTGTCGTCCGCGAAGCCCGCCATGGCCGCACTGCTCGGGGTGGACATGGACGACGCGCACGCGCGCGAGCGCCTCGCCAGCGGGATCGCGGACATCCTCCTTCACGGGCTCTTGCCGCGCTGACGTCGCGCCCTCTGGCTACGCGTCACCGACGAAAGCCGAGAGGCACATCCGTGGTTCCACGCATGCCGAACGCACTGCGGGCGCAGGCGACACCTGAGTTCCACAGCCCCATCGACCACCGCGCGTGTCACCGGGCGTGCGTCACCGAGGCCGCCTATTCCCGGGGTGGTCCGTCGGGACGGATCCAGCGCAGCCGGACGACGTCGACCGGATGGGCGACGCCCTTGAGCGTGGCGCGCTCGACCGGCCCCACGTGGGCGGCGTCACCGGCATGCTCCGCGAGCTCCGCGTCGACCACGAGCTCGCCGGGAGCGGCCAGCCCCTGCAGCCGCGCGGCGATGTTGACGGCCTGACCGAAATAGTCGAGCGTGCCGTTGGCGGTCACCGCATAGCAGGCGCCCGCGTGGACCCCGAGCTTGATGTGGGTCCGCGCCCGCAGGGGCTCCTCGGCGCGGAACTGCTCGAAGGCCGCGAGCACCTCGACCGCGGCGGCGACCGCGGCCGTGTCGTCCGAGAACGCGGCCATGACGGCGTCGCCGATGGTCTTGACCACCGTGCCGCCATGATGCCGCAGGATGCCCTCCACGAGCGCGAAGTGGTCCTGCACGAGCCGGAAGGCCGCGGCGTCGCCGACCTGCTCGTAGAGCTGCGTGGAGTCCGCCAGATCCGAGAAGAACAGCGCGACGCGCCCGATGGTGAGCGCGAAGCCCGGACGGAGCGTGTCCCCCGAGAAGGCCTCCCGGAAGCCGGGCAGCGTGATGACGTCCCTCACCGTGGCGGCGTCACGGGGCGCATCCGTGCGCTCCAGCCGCGCGTGACGCTCCTCGGAGGTGGGGTTCGGGACGAGGACCACTCCGCCGGGACGCACGCGCACGGGACCGTGCCCCGGCGCCGCGATGACCTCGTCGGAAGCACCCGGAACCACGTCGACCTCGACGGCCGGGTGCCCGCGGAGCGTCGCCCGGAGATGACCCACGTCGAGCGGCGCGAGGAGCCTCGCCGTCCGGCCCGCAGCGATCACGCCCTGCGTGACGATGTGCGGCATCCGAAGCGGCCCACCGCTGCAGAACGGCGTCGCGTCAACCTTGCGGATGGCGGCCTGCGGGCGGAACAGGGCCTCGATGGCCCCCTCGGCGTCGAGCCGGAAGCGCAGCTCGCAGGCGTTGCAGTTGCCCTCGTCCTCGACGATCGTCGCGAGGCTCGGCAACGCGGCGGTGCCGTTCCGACAGCCCGGGCACACGAGCTCCCAGCTCAATTCGAGCAGGCCCGCCTGCGTCGCCGCGAGGCAGGTCGCGAGCAGCGCGCGCCGGGCGACGCCCCACTCGTCGGCGAGGGCGTGGGGCCGGATCCTCGCCACGGCGAGCTCGTCCGCGCCCACGACCCAGCCCGCCAGACGATCCGCGAGCGCCGGGTCGTCCACGCGCGGGCGCAGGCGCGCGAGGGCGCTCGTCACCGGGGCCGGCAGCGTCACGGGGGCCTTCGACGCGCGGGCCATGACCAGGTCCACGGCGGCGCGCGCGAGGGCGTCCGCGCTGCGCTGGGTCTGCGCACGCGCGAACGGGTTGAGCAGCGCGGAGACGACGTCGACGTCGATGTGGACGACAAACCGCGCCTGATCGTCTTCCGCCGGGTGAAGCGCGTAGAAGGTCTCCACCCGCTGGGTGAGCCCGCCCGTCATGCGGCGCTCCACCGACCACGCGCGCGGCGCCTCCCAGACGAACGGGAGCTCCTCGAAGGTGGCGGGGAGCCCCCCGTAGCGCGTGGTGCCGATCATCCGCGCCGCGCTGGAGCCCGCCGTGGGCGTCAGCCTCATCCGGTCCAGGCCCGCGGCGCGGTTCAGGGCGTTCGTGTCCGCGAGCAGGCTCCACGCCGTGACGACGTCGCAGGGGAGGAGGCTCGTGGCTTCGACGCTGACGCGGGACATTCGACCTCGCGAGAGGGTGCACCGACGGAGAGATCCTCCGCGGCGTCCCCACAGGACCTGCCCCCGTTACCGGCGCAAGGCTGACGCAGCAACCTCGACGCGTCGTCGCCCGCGGATCGTGTGGGCCGACCCTCCGCGAAGACCGCGTCCCGGACTAGGGAAGCCGCCCTGCAGCCTGCTACATTCTGCGTGTGCTGCTCGTGCTCGCGCTCGCTCTGACCCTCTCCGACGCCGTCGGGCGTGACATCTACGTCTACCGCGCCGCGAACGGAACGCTGGTCGCGACGGACTCCCCCCACCATGACGAGTTCGACCTGTGGTGGCAGGACACGGTCGCGGGCGCCACGCTCCCGAACGGCGTCCCCATGCCGAGGCTCGACCGGATCGCGAACCTCGACGCCTACGATCCCCTCTTCCGCGCCTCCGGCGACCAGAACGGGCTCCCCGCCGAGCTCCTCAAGGCGCTCGCCGTCGCGGAGAGCCGGATGAACCCGCGCGCGGTGAGCCACGCCGGCGCCCAGGGGCTCATGCAGCTGATGCCCGCCACCGCGAGGCACCTCGGCGTGCGGGACAGCTTCGCGCCCGAGCAGGCCGTCCCCGGTGGCGCGGCCTACCTCGCCGACCAGGTCGCCCGCTTCGGCTCCTTCGAGCTCGCGCTCGCCGCCTACAACGCCGGCCCCAACGCGGTCGCCCGCGCGAACGGGATCCCGCG
>JACCDX010440833.1_pt1 | contig 13621 bp, 11 predicted proteins | sample 7449681 | NCBI WGS metagenome assembly JACCDX01 (sample SAMN15323450, study PRJNA562643) | freshwater metagenome | isolation source: river surface water | place: USA:Blue River Watershed | collected 2017-08-18
GAGCACTGAGTTCAACTCGTGCCAAGTTAGAAGCGATTCCAGTGCTCGCTCGCGCAATCGATGAACCCGGAGCGTACGAGTAAACTAAGCGCACGATTACAACGCCCGTTGTGATTCGCCGACAGCCAGCCGGATGGGAGAAATTCATGGCCGCAGATCGTTTAGAAAATATTGTCAGCCTTGCAAAACGTCGAGGATTTGTTTATCCCTCATCAGAAATTTATGGCGGACTTCGCGCCTCTTGGGATTACGGCCCACTCGGAGTTGAACTTAAAAACAATGTAAAGCGCCAATGGTGGAAATCCATGGTTATGGGTCGCGAAGATGTCGTCGGTCTCGACTCTTGCGTAATTTTGGCGCGCGAAGTTTGGGAAGCATCTGGACACGTTGCAACATTTAGCGATCCGCTTACCGAATGTACCGCTTGCAACAAGCGTTACCGCGCAGACCATCTCGAAGAAGCTTACGAAGCAAAGCACAAGAAGAAACTTGAATCTCTTTCCGATATGAACTGCCCTGCTTGCGGAAACAAAGGCCAGTTCACAACTCCAAAGCAATTCTCTGGATTGCTCAAGACATTTCTTGGACCAGTAGAAGATGAATCAGGTTTGGCATACCTTCGCCCAGAAACTGCGCAAGGAATCTTTATCAACTTTGATCAGGTAATGACCACATCTCGCCGTAAGCCACCATTTGGAATCGGTCAGATCGGTAAGTCATTCCGAAATGAAATTACGCCTGGAAACTTTATCTTCCGTACTCGTGAATTTGAGCAGATGGAAATGGAGTTCTTCGTTGTTCCTGGCACCGATGAAGATTGGCACCAGTACTGGATCGACACTCGTCTTGCTTGGTATAAAGATCTCGGAATCAATCCTGATCGCCTACGTATCTACGATCATCCAAAAGAGAAGCTCTCACATTATTCAAAGCGCACAGCTGATATCGAATATAAATTTGAATTCGCCGGAACCGAATGGGGCGAGCTCGAAGGTATTGCTAACCGCACTGATTTCGATTTAAAGGCGCACTCTGCCGCATCTGGTAAGGATCTTTCCTACTTTGATCAAGAGAAGAATGAACGCTGGACACCTTATGTAATCGAACCAGCAGCAGGCGTTGATCGCTGCGCACTTACTTTCTTGATGGATGCCTTCACCGAAGATGAAGCGCCAAATGCTAAGGGCGAGATGGAAAAGCGCGCGGTTCTAAAGCTAGATCATCGCTTGGCACCAGTTAAGGCTGCGGTCTTGCCACTGTCACGTAATGCAGATCTTTCACCAAAGGCGCGCGATCTCGCAGCGCAGTTGCGTAAGAACTGGAATATTGATTTCGATGACGCCGGTGCAATCGGTCGTCGCTACCGTCGCCAAGATGAAATCGGTACTCCTTACTGCATCACTATCGACTTTGAAACACTTGATGATCAAGCAGTAACAATTCGCGATCGCGACACAATGGCGCAAGAGCGTATTGCTATCGATCAAGTAGAAGCATGGCTTGCTCCTCGTCTTCTAGGTTGCTAACTCTGTGGCTTTAACGCTGCCACTTGCAAGTGGTGATCATGTAATCGATCCACCGGTAGTTCTTGCACCGATGGCGGGTATTACCAACTCCGCATTTCGTGCACTTTGTCGCGAACAAGGCGCTGGTCTATTTGTCTCGGAAATGGTTACTGCTCGTGCGCTAATTGAGAGACGTCCCGATACTTTGCGCATGATCGCACCAGGTGCTGGTGAATGGCCACGTTCGGTGCAGTTGTACAGTGTTGATCCACACACTATGCGCGCTGCAGTTGAGATGATCGGAAAAGAAAATCTTGCCGATCACATCGATATGAACTTCGGTTGTCCGGTCCCGAAAGTAACGCGCAAAGGCGGGGGAGCCGCACTTCCTTACAAGCGAAAATTATTTTCATCGATCGTTGATGCAGCAGTTCAAGCGGCCAAGCCATTTGGAATTCCCGTGACCGTAAAGATGCGCATTGGAATTGATACCGATCATCACACTTATTTAGAAGCTGCTAAGTCAGCATCCGATAGCGGCGTTGCCTGGGTCGCACTTCATGCGCGCACCGCAGAGCAGATGTATGAAGGCAAAGCCGATTGGTCGGCAATCACTCGTTTAGTAGAGCATTTAAAGCCAACCGGAACCCCGGTTTTAGGCAATGGAGATATCTGGTCTGGCGCAGATGGCGTAGCGATGATGAACGAAACAGGATGTGCTGGCGTTGTGGTTGGCCGCGGATGTTTGGGGCGTCCTTGGTTATTTGCTGATTTAGTTGAAGCCTTTAAAGGAGGCGATAAGAAAGTGCTGCCTTCACTTCACGAGGTTCGCGAAGTTATGTACCGCCACGGCGAATTAATTGTTGATTACTTTGAATCTGAAGATCGTGGCTGTCGCGATCTGCGTAAACATATGGCCTGGTATCTAAAGGGCTTTAGAGTTCCGAGCGAACTGCGACGACAATTTGGAATGCACTCATCGCTAGCTGAACTTCGCGAACTCTTAGATCAATTAACTGATCAGCCATATCCAGTTGAAGTCGCTGAAAAACCACGTGGTCGCGTTAGCCATGGCCGTCCACCAACCCTGCCTGATGGTTGGTTGTTAGATCCTGATGAGGATGTTTCAGTTGAGTTAGAAGATGCGTTCTCGGGCGGATGATCTTCTTTAAAATCATTCGCCGCGTAATTGCAGCTATTTTATTAATTGTTATTGCGGTTCCGCTTTATGCCGTTGGAGTTACATGGCAGGCCGCGAACAATCCGCTTATTCGCCAAGGTGATGTAATTGTTGTACTAGGAGCAGCACAATTAAATGGTCGACCTGGTGAAGTTTTAGAAGCGCGGCTGCAAGAAGCCAAGCGCGTTTATGAACTTGGCCTAGCTCCACACATAATTACTGTTGGCGCTGGCGCTCCAGGTGATCGCACAACTGAGGCAGCATCTGGAAAGTATTGGCTATCAACAAATGGAATTAAATCTCGCAATGTCACATCGCTAGAAGTTGGACGCGATACCTGGGTTTCAACCCAGAACTATGTAAAGTTTATGAAGGTAAAGAACTGGAAAGATGTCATCATCGTCACCGATCCATTCCATTGCCGACGTGCAATGACAATGGCAAATGATTTGGGTGTAGTTGCGACCTGCTCACCAGTTCAATCGGGACCAAACGCCCTAGCCAATTCCGGAAAGCGCTATTTAGTGCGTGAAACCGGCGCCTATCTCGCCTATGTGACCTTGGGCAGACGAGGCATTCATATCAGCGATCATTTAGGGTAGGGCTATGAACAGCGGTGCGCAGAACTATTCTGAGAAAGATCAAGAACGCTTTCTCTTTGAGCCTGCCAAGCGCGGAGGCCGTACCGAATTTATGCGCGATCGCGCGCGCGTAATTCATTCAGCTGCGCTACGCCGGTTAGCGGCCAAGACACAAGTAGCAGTTCCTTGGGAAAATGATTTTCAACGCACACGTTTGTCGCACTCTTTGGAGTGTGCCCAAATCGGCCGCGAACTAGGCGAATCTTTAGGCGCTGATCCAGATCTATTGGAAACAGCATGCCTGTCACATGATTTAGGCCATCCACCATTTGGTCATAATGGTGAAGAAGCGTTAGCTGAAGTTGCCAAAGATTTTGGCGGTTTTGAAGGCAACGCTCAAAGTTTTCGTTTACTTACCCGCATCGAAGCAAAGACAGTTGATGAATCTGGCGCAACTGTTGGTTTGAATTTAACCCGCGCATCTCTCGATGCGGGTACTAAATATCCATGGCCGCGCGCGATCAATCCGCGCAAGTTTGGGGTTTATGACGATGATGTCGAAATCTTTAATTGGATGCGCCAAGGAGCGCCCGTTGATCGCAAGTGTATCGAAGCACAGATCATGGATTGGTCTGATGATTGCGCTTACTCAGTGCATGATCTCGAAGATGCAATATTTGTGGGACAGATAAAAGTTGATAACTTTGAACGCGATTTCGATATTTTGCATAAAGAGATGCAAGATAGCTACGGATCAACTGCAACTAAGGAAGAAGCTGCTGCAGCGCTTGAACGTTTACAGCAACTTTCATGTTGGCCGCGTTACTACGATGGTAGCCATCGCTCACTGGCACGATTAAAAGATTCAACTTCACAACTTATCGGTCGCTTTGTTCTTGCCGCTGAACTAGAAACCCGCAAAGTCCACGGCTCTGGCCCACTTCGCCGTTATGAGGCTGATCTGGTAATCCCACGCGAACAAGAAGTGGAAGTAGATTTCTTAAAGGCAGTAGCAGGGCATTACTTAATTAACGCTGCTATTTCACAAGAGCGCTATGCCAAGCAGCAGATAGTCATTAAGGAGTTGGTAGAAATGTTGCACAAGCATGCAGCAACTGCCTTGGACTCAATCTTTGTAAAGGATTGGGAGCGCTCTAGCGATGAGACTTCACGAATGCGCATCATCATCGATCAAGTCGCCTGCCTCACCGATCCTGGCGCCTACGCGCTGCACGCCCGCCTGAGTGCGCTCCGATAAAGGCCCAGAGAGATAACATGTCATTATGAGCGGACGCATTAAAGAAGAGGATGTTGCACACGTCCGTGAACGCTCACCGATCGATGAAGTTATCGCAGATTATGTGCAACTTAAATCTGCAGGCGGCGGACAGAAGAAGGGCTTATGTCCTTTCCATGATGAAAAATCTCCCTCTTTCCACGTAACGCCAAGTAAAGGTTTCTTCCATTGCTTTGGTTGCCAAGCCAGCGGCGATGTAATCGCATTTTTGATGAAGATCGATCACTTGAGTTTTACCGAGACGATTGAGCGCTTAGCCGATCGCATGGGCTACCAACTTCGCTACGAACAAGGAAATTTCACACCAGCACCTGCCGGCAATCGCTCCCGATTAATTGCGGCCAATGCACTTGCTGCAAAGTTTTATCAAGAGCAGTTAAACACTTCTCCACTTGCAGCACATGCGCGCGAGCTAATGACCAAGCGCGGATTCGATAAAGGCGCTTGCCAGACATTTGGAGTTGGCTACGCACCAGATGAGTGGGATGGCTTAACCAAGTTTTTACGCGAACAAGGTTTCACAATTGATGAACTCGAAACTGCCGGCCTTTCCAAGATGGGACAGCGCGGGCCTATAGATAAGTTCCGCAATCGCCTAACCTGGCCGATCAAAGATATTTCCGGAGATGTTGTTGGTTTTGGCGCACGTAAATTAGCCAGCGATGAAGAAGATCAAGGACCTAAGTATTTAAATACTTCCGAGACTCCAATTTATAAGAAGAGCCAAGTGCTTTACGGGCTAGATATGGCCAAGAAAGAGATCGCTAAGAAACGCCAAGTAGTAATTGTTGAAGGCTATACAGACGTAATGGCGGCGCAGCTAGCGGGAATCACTACGGCTGTTGCAACTTGTGGAACTGCATTTGGCGCCGATCACATCCGCATCATTCGCCGCTTACTAATGGATGATGATGCCTTCCGCGGTGAAGTTATCTTTACCTTCGATGGCGATGCTGCAGGTCAAAAAGCGGCGATGCGCGCATTTACCGAAGATCAAAAGTTTGTCACGCAGACTTTCGTGGCCGTTGAACCAAACGGTCTCGATCCTTGCGACTTGCGCCAACAGAAAGGCGATCTAGCCTTACGTGATCTAATTGCAAAACGAGTTCCACTCTTCGAGTTTGCAATTCGCACTGAACTTGCTTTACATAAATTAGATACCGCAGAAGGTCGCGTAAATGCACTAAATGCAACCGCTCCGTTAGTTGCACAGATCCGCGATAAATCGCTTCGCCCCGAGTACACACGTTTACTTGCAGGTTGGCTTGGCGTGGAAGTTGAAATAGTTTCATCAGCAGTTGCGCAAGGTGTTAAGCGCCAGCCACAGCAAGGTGCGCCAGCAGTTACAGAAGAAGAAGCACCACAAGTGCAGTGGCGACCAAACCCACAAGAGCCACGATTGATCTTGGAGCGCGAAGTTCTTAAGGCCCGCCTGCAAATGCCGACACTGATTTCAAATTGGCGTGAAATTGAAAGCGGCGCATTTACCCATCCTGCATATATCCAATTGGCTAAGTTAATTGCCGAGGCAGATGAGAAGAGTTCTATCGAAATCGAACAGATCTCTGATGAGAATATGCGTTCGCTCTATACCGAATTAAATGTTGAGCCGATTCGCGCAGATGGCGAAGTCACCGGCCACTATGTAGAAAGCATCGTTGCGCGTTTGCGTGAAGTCGGAATCTCGCGGGCGATTGCAGAACTTAAATCTTCGCTACAGCGGTTAAATCCGGTAGAAAATGAGCAGGAGTACAACCAAGCCTTCGCCAGCCTGGTGGCCCTTGAGACCACCCGCCGTGGTCTGCACGATCTCGCGCTTCGCTCGATTTAGACCCACCCCGCCTCGTGCGCTAGAGTGTGCGCCTGCACGACAAGTTAATAATCTTTGCCCCATAGCTCAGTTGGTAGAGCGCCGAACTGTTAATTCGGATGTCCCTGGATCGAGGCCAGGTGGGGCAGCTTCGCAAGTCTGATCCGTCATATATCTGCCAATTAGGTCTAAATTGAGAATATGAAGTTTAAAGCCTCCTGGAAAAACCAACTCTGGCCACTGCGCGTGATGCGCTTTTGGCTTGGAGTTACTTGGATCTACGCCGGTTGGGATAAGGCAAGTGATCCAGGGTTTCTAAAAGCAGGTTCGCCAACATTTATCGGAACACAGCTAGCAGCTTATGCGCAGAATTCTCCAATCGACTTTCTATTAAATAAAACGCTTGAACATGCAACACAAATCGGAATATTTGTAATGGTTGCAGAATTTGCAATCGGATTTGCAACGCTACTTTGGATCGCACCTACCTGGGCCGCATTTGGTGGCTTAACTATGTCGATCACACTCTGGTTGGCAAGTAGTTGGAACGTTAGGCCATATTTCTTTGCAAGTGATTTGGCATATGCCGTGCTCTGGTTGTCATACTTTTTATTTCTCTACGGCTCACGTCGCAAGAGCAGAATCTCGCTAGATCGCCGCGGGTTTATTCGACTTTCATCAGTTGTCGGACTTGCCGCAGCAGGCATTGGAATCGGAAAACTATTTCCCAAGCAATCCAATACAGCCGTTGTGACTGGACCTGTAAAGATCCTTAAAGTAAATGAATTAGCAATTGGTAAAAACCATAGCTTTAACTCTAAGTCCGGAATTCCGGCAATTCTCTTTAAATCGAAGACCGGCGTATATGCATACTCGGCTGTCTGTACTCACGAAGGTTGCAGCGTTACCTATAACTCTGCTTCAAAGAATTTGCAGTGCGGTTGCCATGGCGCGGTATTTGATCCAAATAATGACGGAAAGGCGCTAACTGGCCCTACAAATACTCCGTTAGCCAAGGTAAAGGTTGCAGTTGAAGGCGCCTGGATTGTCGAAATCTAATAATCTTTAAACCTAAGTCACAGGAATTGCTAAGAATTAAGAGAGATGATCAGGCCATGAAGATGTCACGTACGCCTCTAAAAGTATCCATTGCATTTGTTGCTGGTGCACTTGTTGCCGGCACAGTCGCAACAGCTGCCACGACATCAACTGCGGGCAGTGTTCTTGTGTGCGCTGATAACCGCACTCAGGCGCTGACTTTAGCCAAATCTGGTTCCTGCCCAGCCAATAAGACCGCGATCGAGATTGGCAACAATTCCATCAACGCCAAATCAATTTCGGCACTGGTCACACCTTCTGTTGTTTCAATTTCAGTAAAAACAGCAACTGGTGGTGGCACAGGTTCTGGATCAATTTATAAATCTAACTCTTCAAGTAGCTACATCATCACCAACAACCACGTCGTCGAAGCAGCCGCGACAAGCGGCACGATTAAAGTGGAGTTCGCCGATGGTAGCGAGATCGCCGCAACTATCGTTGGGCGCGATCGCATGTATGACATCGCTGTCTTGCAGGTAAAGAAAGGTAATTTGCCTGCGATTGCACTTGGCGACTCTTCTAAAGTAAGCGTCGGCGATGAAGTCCTGGCAATAGGTTCACCTTTGGGCCTTGCAAATACCGTTACTCAAGGAATTATTTCAGCGCTAAATCGCCCGGTAACTGCCGGAACTAGTGATTCAACTTCTTATGTAAATGCAATTCAAACCGATGCCGCAATCAATCCAGGCAACTCAGGTGGCGCACTTGTCGATGCGCAAGGCCGCATCATTGGAGTTAACTCAGCGATTGCAACTCTTACATCTGGTGGCACAAGTGGCAGCATCGGACTTGGATTCTCAATTCCAATTAACGAGGCAAAGCGCGTTATTGAAGAGATCATCGCCACTGGCAAATCAACTCGTCCTGTAATGGGCGTGGTCTTTGATGATGTCACTGCAGACACTCAGGCGAAGATTCTGCAATTAACTCCTGGTGAGGGCGCAGAAAAAGCTGGCGTGTTAGTTGGTTCGGTCATCAACTCAATTGATGGCGTGAAGATCTCGAACCGCGATGCGGCGATCGTAAAGATTCGTTCATACGCTCCAGGTGCGGTGATCACCGTGGTTATGACTTTGCCTAACGGCACAACTAAGACCTACAAGATCACGCTCGGAACAGCGCCTGCGGTCTAAGCAACCTGAGGTAACCTTCTACCCATGGCGCTATTTCGTTTAGAGATCTCACTTCCGGATCGTCCCGGCTCGCTCGGACTTCTTGCATCAGCAATTGGTGCTGCCGGCGCTGATATCCGTGGCCTAACCGTTCTTAAATCTGAAGATGGCCGTGGTTATGACGAAGTTACAGTTGCTGTGCCGGGATCTGATCCAACTGATTTAGTTGAAGTTCTAGGATCAATCGGCGGCGTAGAAGTAATCTCAGTTAACGCGCTTTAAGCAATAACTGCGGCACCGCTACTTGGCAGCGAGGTAAAGAATCTAGGTTCAACATAGCCTGCCGCTTTGAAAGCTGCAGCGATTGCCAACTTGGCAGGTTCGATATCAGCGACTTCAAATAAGGCAATAGCGCTTCCGCCAAATCCTCCACCGATCATTCGTCCACCAAGTGATTTATTGGCCAACGAAGTATCGACCGCTAAATCTAGCTCGGGGCAAGAGATTTCAAAGCGATCGCGAAGTGAAGCATGAGATTGGGTGAGGATTTTGCCGACAGATATAAAGTCATTTTCCTTTAAATGCGAAACGCAACTGTGAACTCTCTCAATATCATTTACAACGTGTTCAGCGCGCATGTATTCGAGTTCGGTCAATTTGATCCGAGCTGCTTCAAGTTCGGTAATTGAGCAATCGCGAAGCGCTTTGATACCTAGTTTCTTAGCTGCTGATTCGCAAGAAGCGCGACGTTCGGCATAGCCACCATCTACTAGCGCATGATGTGCGCGCGTATCAATGATTAAGAGTTCGAGTCCAGCGCTAGCCAAATCAAGTGGAATCTGTACCGTACTTAGATCGCGGCAATCTAAAAGTAGCGCGCTTCCGGCCTGCGCCATTAACGAAACCGATTGATCCATAATTCCGCAAGGAACTCCGACGTATTCGTTTTCAGCGCGTTGTGCCAATCGCGCTAATTGTGGAAGTGGTAGATGAACTTCAGATAGCTGATTGAGAGCGACGGCGATCGAACATTCGAGCGCTGCAGATGACGATAACCCAGCACCGAGTGCAACACCGCCATCGACGAGGATATTTAGCCCAGTATTTATATGTTTTTCGAAAGCCCAGATGACACCCAAGATGTAGCGCTCCCAATCACCTTCCTGGTTGGCGCTAAGTTGATCTAAAGATGTTTCAAAAATTTCTCCTGGTCGCTGAGCTGAGGCGATGCGAATATTGCGATCGCTGCGCTTGCTTATAGCGGCGTAAGTGCGATCATTTATCGCAAAGGGCATTACAAAGCCGTCGCAATAATCAACGTGTTCGCCGATTAAATTAACGCGACCCGGTGCTTCACTTATTATTTCTGGAGCGTGGCCAAAGAGCGCTGCAAAATCAGAGTGCAACATCGCGCAATTGACCAGCAGATTGCTCAGGCTTTAAATCCATAATAAAGGCGCCCATTGCAGATTCGCTTCCCGCTAAATACTTTAACTTTCCAGGTGCGCGACGAACGCTGGTGATCTGCCAATGCAAGCGAAGTAGATCACGGCCTTCACGAACCGGTGCTTGGTGCCAAGTAGCGATGTACGCCATTTGGATTCCAAATACACCGTCTAAGCGGCGCATTACTTCCAAAGAAATTTCTGGGAAAGCATCTGATTGCTCTGCTGATAGTTCGGCCAGATCTGCAACAGGTTTAAGTGGAGCTACGTGAATCTCAAATGGATAACGCGCTGCATATGGAACATAGGCGACCCAATGTGAGTTCTGAGCGATGATACGAACTTGGTCCTTCAATTCGCGCGCTACAACTTCATCAAATAAAACTTTTCCAGTCTCATCCATATATTTACGCGCAACGGCGAGCATCTTTTGAACTCGTGATGGAATGTATGAGTAAGCGTAAATCTGTCCATGCGGGTGAGAGAGGGTTACGCCTACTTCTTCTCCGCGGTTTTCAAAAGGTGCGATGTGGTGGATATATGGCTCCTGGGAAAGTTCGCGAACGCGATCAATCCATGCTTCAAGCAGTACTCGAACTCGTTGCGGCGTTAGATCTTTAAATGAACCGCCGTGGTTATCGGTAAAGCAGATTACTTCGCACTTTCCGGCAGCAGTTCCAGCATCAGTTTCTGGACCGACCATATCTGGGGCCGCCCAGTCACCTTCTGGCTTACGTAGCGAAGGGGAGCGGTTATCAAAGACAACAACTTCATAATTTGTATCTGGGATCTCTGTTAAGAGCTCACCTTTTGTTGGGCAGAGCGGGCATAACTCTTTTGGTGGAAGAAAGACTCGACCTTGACGGTGGGCAGCCATAACAACCCACTCATTTAACAGTGGATCGAGACGAAGCTCGCCAATGCCTGGCTGTTCCTCTTTTTCGCGTTGATCTTGCGCCGAACGAGTTTGACCTTGTGAGTCGTAGTAACGAATGGTTCGACCATCTGCCATCGCTAAGTTGTTGCGGACGACTCCCGCGTTAAGGTTTTTCTGCTCGCTCATAATGGGTTAACTCTAAGGCTAATCAAGCCAATTGAAGGTGCGAGTAACCGCACGTTTCCATTGTGTTGCACCTATAGCGCGGGTTTTTTCATCACTTTCTGGTTTCCAACGCCGATCTTGGCGCCATTGCGCTTTAACTTCATCGGTAGATTTCCAGAAACCAATTGCTAAGCCTGCGGCGTATGCCGCTCCCAATGCAGTTGTCTCCGTAATTAATGGCCTCACTATCTCAACTCCCATTACATCCGCCTGAATCTGCATGCAGAGTTCGTTGGCGGTTATGCCACCATCAACTTTCATTTCAACCATAGCGACTCCGCTATCGGCGACCATCGCATCCATAATCTCCATCGTTTGATAGCAGATCGCATCTAGCGCTGCGCGCGCCAAATGCGCCTTAGTCGTTGCGCGAGTAAGTCCGACGATTACACCCCTGGCATCACTGCGCCAATACGGTGCAAAGAGCCCAGAAAATGCAGGTACGAAATAAACACCACCAGAGTCTTTAACTTGCAGAGCCAAGGTTTCAATTTCTGCTGCAGATGAAATTATTCCGAGTTGATCACGGATCCATTGAATTGCAGAGCCCGTAACTGCAACAGATCCTTCAAGGGCATATTGTGCTGGCGCTTCGCCAAACTTAAAGCAGACGGTTGTCAATAACCCATGTTTAGAGCGAACAATCTCAGTTCCGGTATTTAATAGAGCAAAGTTACCTGTCCCATAAGTCGTCTTTGAACTTCCCTTTTCAAAACATGTTTGTCCGACCATTGCCGCATGTTGATCGCCAAGAATTCCAGCGATTGGAATCTCTGAACCAAAAGGGCCAGTGGCTTCGCTTTTGCCGTAGATCTCGGAAGAAGATTTGATCGCTGGCAATATCTCAATTGGAATATCAAAAATTGCCAGTAATTCAGAATCCCATGCAAGGGTTTCTAGATTCAAAAGCATGGTGCGAGATGCATTAGTTACATCGGTGATGTGGAGCCCGCCCGAGAGATTCCAAGCTAGCCAGGAATCAATGGTTCCAACACGTAAATCACCTGCAGCCCGAGCGTCCTTCACGGCTTCGACGTTATTTAGCATCCAATTAATTTTGCTGGCCGAGAAATATGGGGCGATTGCAAGTCCTGTGCGGTGGACTAAAAAAGCCTTAACTTCATCGTTTAAGGAGTTTAGAAAATCCGCCGTCCGAGTGTCCTGCCAGACGATTGCGTTATAGAGAGCTTTTCCGGTCTTGGCGTGCCAAGCAACGATCGTTTCGCGCTGATTGGTGATGCCTATGGCACTGATTTGGCCAGGTTTTACCCCGGAGCTGGAGATCGATTTTTCAATTACTTCACAGGTGTTCTGCCAAATTTCTGAAGCATCGTGCTCCACCCAGCCTGGTTGAGGGGTGAACTGTTTATGCTCTTTTTGAGCTATCGCAATAACGCCTCCAGAATTGTCGAAGATCATGCAACGAGTGCTACTTGTTCCTTGATCAATACTGGCGATGTATGTCATATCCTTAACCTTATTACGAAAACTTTTTCAGGCAAGGGGGGCAGATGTTTAAGTCTCAGTTAAATCCTGCGCAACGTATTTCTGCCCTGAAGTCGCTAGCCAGCGAAGAATTTGATGTCCTTGTTATCGGTGGAGGAGTAACGGGAGTCGGTGCCGCATTGGATGCCGCATCACGCGGACTAAAGGTTGCACTTGTTGAAAGCCAAGATTTTGCGGCAGGAACTTCCAGTCGATCAAGCAAGTTAATTCACGGTGGGTTACGTTACCTAGAACAATACGATTTTAAACTCGTGCGCGAAGCGTTACACGAGCGTGAGTTAATGGTTTCATCGCTAGCACCGCACCTCGTTAAACCAGTTGGATTTCTTTATCCGCTCCACGAAAAATATCGGGAACGTACTTACGTTGGTGCAGGTCTGGCACTTTACGATGTACTTCGCGGATTTCAGCGAGCACTTCCATGGCACAAGCATTTAAGTGAAAAGAAAATCGCTGAAATCGCGCCCTCATTACGCAGTGATTTAATTAATGGCGCCATTAAGTATTTCGATGCCCAGGTAGACGATGCCCGTCACACTCTTGCAATCGTGCGCACCGCAGCTCGCCACGGAGCGGTCATTGCCTCACGAGTTGAGTGCGAAGAGTTAGTGCGCGATGGAAAGCGCGTAATGGGTGCAAAAGTTCGAGATCTCAACAGTGGGAAACGCATTACCGTAAGCGCGAAAGTCACTGTTATGTGTGCGGGAGTTTGGAGTGATGAACTGCATGAGAAATTTGGGATAAAGCCTGGCTATAAAGTTGCGATGAGCAAAGGTGCACACATTGTTCTTCCGAAGAGCGCAATTAAATCTGATGCAGGGATAATCTTAAAAACCTCAGTATCGGTCTTATTTATTATTCCTTGGGCCGATAAATGGATTGTTGGAACAACAGATACTCCATATAAGGCAGATCGAAACAATCCTGTTGCAACAAAAGAAGATGTCGATTACATCATTGATCAAGCAAATCGAGTTCTTCATCC
>JACCDX011205967.1_pt1 | contig 13620 bp, 13 predicted proteins | sample 7449681 | NCBI WGS metagenome assembly JACCDX01 (sample SAMN15323450, study PRJNA562643) | freshwater metagenome | isolation source: river surface water | place: USA:Blue River Watershed | collected 2017-08-18
CTTGGAGATTCCGTCGCCTTCTTTTCGCCTATATCAGGCTTCTTGCCAGCGATGTCTGCCTTTGCAGAGCTGGACTTTTCCTGAGCCTTCTTTGCCATCTCCTCGTCGCTTAGGTTCTTGTTTGGGTTTGCTTGCTTTGCCTTGGCTGCCCATTCTGCGGGCTTAGACGGATCCATTTTTATTCCTGCAAGGTTTAGTATGCCTAGCGGCGAAAAGAAGTCCATTATCCATTTGAAAGAAAGAAACTCTATCATCTTTCCAGGCAGCGCCATAGGGTTGGTGAGGCTTTTGAAGAAGTCCATTATCCATTGTATCACACCTGCTATTATCTTTATAGGAAGAGTGACCATGCCTAGCATCATTTTAAGAAGAGGCTGCGTGCTCGAATTCAGCGCCATAGACTTTTTGTTTACCTCTTCAAGCTTGCTTTTTAGCGCCTCGTCGTCTGGCTTTTTGCCCAGCGCTTCTTCTAGCTTTGCCTTTGCCTTTTTCAGGTCTTCAGGATCCATAGAGCTGCTTAGCGCGTCGACTTCTTTCAGCAGGTCTTCGTCTTGCTGGTCTATATAGACGTATCTATAGTCGACGCCGTTTATGAACTGCCCTGTCGAATACCATGTAGATATGGTCGCGTATCTTTTGTTTGGATCCAAGCTTCCATACGCGCCTTGCGCCAATCCTTGGTTTCCGTCTAGGTTCGTCTCTGCTTTGGCGGCGAGCTTGCTGTTCTCGTTGTTTCCGTCGTCTTTGCTTGGTCCTGATGATTTTAGGCCGCTTTGCTTGCTGTTCTTTTCTTTGTCGAACAAAAGCTTCATAGGCGAGTTGTTTCCCCACTCTTTTGTGACGATGTTCGACATCTTCAGCTCCATTCCAAACGAAAGGTCTTTGCCGAATATCGAGAATGGTATAATGCTGGCTCCGTCAGCGACGAACTTGAAGTCTCCTACCGCGTCTTTGGTCGGCGCCTTTGGCGGCTTTCCTGCTGCGTCTTTGGAAGCGCCTAGGCTGTCCACCGCGACATGGTTCTTTAGCGGCGAGCTTTCAAAGTGCGACTTCATCTGCCTTACGTAGTCTCCCATGTTTAGAGAATTTGGCGTGGATTCGCCAGGAACAGTCGCGGGCCTTGGCTTGTTGTATTTGCTTTTCTTCTTCTTCATCTCTTCTGCTCCTTCAAACTTCTTCTTGGCCTCGGGAGAAAAAACCGAGAAGACATCGCCGAGCTTTTCTGCTATTATGTCTGTGACGAAAGACATAGGGCTGGCAAAAAGCTTTAGAAGCTTTGATATGGCAGGTATAAGCTTAGAGAATATTTTTACGAGCAGCTTTATGAAAACCGATATCGCGCCTATCGCATGAGGAAACCTGTAAGATCCGCCTCCTCCGCCAGCCCCGGCTGCTCCGTTTGCGCCAGACTTGTTTCCGGTATTCTCGGTCTGGTCGTTTTCGTCTACTCTTATTCCTTCTATTATGTAGTAAGTCTCTTCGTCTAGGTCTGTCAGCGGGTATCTGTATACGGTGCCAAGCTCTTGCGGATTTTCGGCAGTGCCTATTCCATATTTTCCTTCTGAATAAAGCTCGTCTTTGGAAAGGTGCTCGTTAAGTATCTTGCTTGGGTCGATTATCTTTCCATAAGGAAAGCCAGCATTGCTTACTTTTATTTGGTATAGCGGTATATTTCTGGTAGAAACAGAAAAGCTTGGCTCTGAATAGCTGCCTATGCCGTTTGGAGCGCTTACGCTTTTAGTCGATAGGCTGTTTAGGTTGAACGATATGATAGATTCTTGTCCGAATTCAGGCAAGCTGCCAATGCCGTATGATTTGTTGTAGACAAAATACCACTTCGTTATTATTTTGTTCTTGACCTCGACCAAGCTTCCGTCGCCTATCTTCTTTATCCCGTCTGAGCCCCTTGATTTGTCGGTGTCTGAATAGAGATATGTTCCGTTGTTGTTTATTATGGTTATGTCATACGCCCCATGCTTTCTATAGGCGGTTCCTTTGCCCATGAATATCTTGTTGCTGCTTGCGAACATAGCAGCGATCTTGCCGCCTGGGCTTTTTGACCAGATGCTGATCGAATAAGAGTCTTTTGTTATCTTTTTAGAAGATGGATCGTAGTCCCAGTTTTCAAGGATATATTGGTCTATGTCGGCGAGGCTTTCGTAGGCGGTTCCGTTTTTCCTTACGTCGATGTTGAATTTCGCGCTGCTAGAAGGCTTGAATATAGCCTTGTTCTTGACAAACGACTTTATGTCTGCCTGCGCGACGGCTTCGCCTTTGGCCTCTGAATAAGCTATCTTAGAAACGGTCTTTACCTGTATTATCTTTGTTTCGTAGTCGGATTCTGGATCTATCCATATCTTCCCGCCCATGCTGGCCAGCTTAGGGTCGTTTATAGCTTCTGGTATAGTAAGCTGCATTGGCTTGAACGAAAGCTTCATGCCATCAGGTATTTTAAGGTCTTTGTATACCGTGCTCTTGGCTTGCCCGTAAAGCGACACGTTTTCTAGATGCGACAGCACGTCTAGCTGCTTCATTATGGTATCGGTGCTTTCTTTCTTCTCTGCGTCTGTCAAGTCTTTTGCTAGGTTCATGTTGACCGTCGCGTATTCTGTGAAGTATTTGGTGTAGTCGGCTATCTCGCTAGAGTCTAATCCCGATATGACAGGATCTCCTGGTATGGCGTCTCTGCCAGTTATCTTGTTCTTGTCTCCTTCTTTGTATCTCTTCAAAGTTCCCGCGGTCGGCTGCGACTTGGCGTTTACTTGCCCGCCCAATCCTAGAAGTATGTCCCAAGTGTATATAGGCGCGCCCATGCTTGGCCAGACGATGGCGTCTGGATTGCTGCTCTTTGGAAATATCCATTTAGGCGAGTCGAGAACCCAGCCTGCCCTTTTGAAGTCGGTGTCGACCGCGCCAGAATATCCGACGGTCTTTAGCTTGGAATTTGGATTTATAGGAACTCCTTTAGAATCGAATATTCCAAGTATTATCCGTTTTGGCTTGTATTTGTCGTAAGGATCTTCTTCGTCTTCTGGCTCGTCGGCTTTCTTTCCGTCTAGCCCGTCGTCTGCAGGAAGGTCGACATAGGTATATTGGTAGTCTATCTTAGGATCGTAGCTGCCGGTAGAATAGACGACGTCTATTATCCTCCAGTCTTTGCCTAGCTCTTTCAGCTTGTCGTTTTGCTGAAATATGTCAGAAGCGCCTTCTTGCACAGGGGCCTTTGCGGTCGATTCTTTGGATACTGTCCCGTCTTTGTTGACTGTCATCTGGCCGCCTATTTTGGATATCTTGTCCAAATCGGCGACTGCCTTCTTTATTGTTGCGCCGCCTTTGTATCCTAGCGCGGCTGGCCTGTCTCCGCTGCCTGCGTTTCCGACTGGCTTTAGCGAAGTCGCGGTCAATACGGCAAGGCCTGGCGCGAGAAGCGGCATTGTTCTTGCGATTATGTCTTCTATAGAAACCATCGTGTCTATGACCATCTTGGCTATTTCTATATAAGGCTTTTGTGTTTCGAATATAGATTGGAGTATCGCCTTTTCTGCGGCCTTGAACCCTAGCGAGTCTTTTTCCGTAGGCAGCACGATATCCGACTTTGGTATCTTTATCTTGCCATTCGCGTCTTTGTACTTTCCGATGTTGTCTTCAAGGCCAAGCCCGTTTGACTTGGAAAAGCCTCTTGCGACCATCTCGTCGTTCGCGGCGATTGGAGAGTTTAGGTTCTTTAAGAGCGCGGTCTTTGTCATAGAGTCTGCTATGCCAAGGTTTCCTTGCGTGAACGCGGTCAGGAAGTCTACGTTTGGGACTAGTATAAGAGCAGGGCTGGTTCCTCCGACAGACTTTGATATGCTGCTTGGCTTTCCAGGCATAGAAAGAGATACCTTAGACGAGCTTACGAAATTTGAATAGAGTGGCCAAACCATAGATTGAATAATTTTAGGATATATATTCGCCAAGGCCATTTTCCTCGATTTAGAATAAACTCGAGAATTTCTCTGCCATATAAGAAAAAATGCGTATATTCGCCTAATATATTATATGAAAATGAAAAGAATTTTTGATTTCTTTAAGAAAAAAGAGACAAAGTCAATAGAAGTTCCATCCGAAAGCGCAGTTTTCGACGTCGAAAATTTCAATAGATGGTTCAATGATCCAAACAACAACGCGGTCTATGCGAATCCAGGAATCTTTCTAAGAACAGACAAGCTCTCGGAAAGCCATATTATGGACTATCTAGAAAAATGCCATGGCATTAAAAATGTCGGGCCTTTTCTAGAAATGGTTGCAGAATTCGAAGAAAGAATAAGAGAAGATTGGAGAAAAAAGATTGCGCAATAAAAAGCATCGCAGAAATTTTCTGCGAGGCTTTTGTCTTTTGATATATTATTGGCTATCAAGCTCTTTTTTTGCGATCAAATAGTTGAAGTTGTCTGCCAGATCGTATTTGTATTTGGCGCTAAGCTTGCCTGAAAGCTCGCTTCCGCTGAACTTGATGAATATTGTCATGTCGATCAATCTTTCTTCGTCAAGGTCCAATGCTATCTTCACTCTAAAGTCGTTGTTTTCTTCTTCTTCGCTTACTTCAAAGTTTACGTGGTAGTCGAATTTAAGGTCGATCTCGTCGTAGTGTTTTCTGAAGAACTCTCTCGAAGGAGCCATGTTGAACTGGTTTCCGTTGTTTCCTAAGAAGTAGACCGGCCTTTCAAGGCATCCTAGCTTTTCGACCAAAGTCTTGAAAAGCTTCATCTTGACGGTTCCGCCAGAAAGCTTGAAGCTTTCGCCTTCTATCTTTTGTATGTCTTCCGAGAAGTTTGTCTTCAAAGAAGTCGTTAGCAGGTTTTCTAGTATCTTAGAGTTCAAGATTACGATTTTAGTCTCATACCATTCTTTTTCTACTCTTTCGACATCCATAAAGCAGTTTTCTCTATGCTTCCAGATTTCGTTAAGCAAATCAGAAAACTTCAATACGTTCTTGTCGAATTCTTCTATAAACTCTCCAAGATGCTTGAATTTTGGATCTTGATGCCTTATGTCGAAATACTCAAAATATCCCATTGTCTCGATCCTCTTAGGGTCTATGAACTTCTCTATATGCCTTTGTATGTTCTTGTTCGAGTTTTCGTATATAAGCCTTACCCATTCTTGAGTAAGCTTGCTCCATCTTGGCATGTATTCTTCGCCATACAATCTTTCGATGTCCGCGCCAATAAGGTCGTCTGCGAAAGTGTTGAAAGAAGCGGTTTTTTTTGTAGACAAGCTTTTGTTTAGGAAAAGCGAGTATTGCTTTCCGTCTTTGGTCTCTATGACAATATCTTCGCTGTGCTCTTTGTCTTTGTTTGGACCTAGCCAGTATATTGCTTTGATGTCGTCTGATTCCAGCTTTGCGTCAGGAATAAGCTTGTCGATTATGTTTCTGGCTATAGTCCTGGCGCTCACAAGCTTGTCCCAGTCTTTTTCTATGTTGAAGTCGGCGCTTTCGAACAGCCCGTTTATCTTGCCCAAGTCTCCGTCGTCTACGCACTTTTCGCCTTCGAAGCGGCCTAGGCTTAGCCTGTTCTTGGCCAATACTAGATTCTTCAAGTCTGTAAGGAATATTTCAGAGTTTTCTGAATATCTTGCTTTCAATCCTCTGTCAAGTATGTTGTCAAGGAAGGAATTGTTAAGAAGAACCATGCTCGCGCATATTTCTTGTATAAGGTTCTTGTTGGTGTATACCGGCTTTATAGGCTTTTCGACAGGAGCTTCTGCAGCTTCTTTGAATAGTTTATAGTTTCTAATCCATTTCATCTAATTGGAATTATTATTTTTATATATATATTAAAAATATTTATTCATTTTAATGAAGTGGCTAAAAACATACAATCAGCATTGCGAATCGATCGTCATAGATCTGCAATACCAATCGATAGACTTGATGGAATCGCTAAATATCTGGCATGACGTCTTGCTTAGCGCCATTTCTGCAGAAGAAGTGGATATTTTCGACAAGTTCAGCCTTCCTAAGGAAATATACGGCGCCAAGCTAGACCTAGACTATCTTGTCAACAACATAGAGTTCATAAACTCACTTTCAAGCATAGCGCTTAAAAAGTCTGCAGTTCAGAACACGGACGATCACGAGACGTTCTTGAACAAGCCATGCAAGTTCATGTTTGTCTACAAATCAGAAAGCAACGAGCTTGAAAATCCAGTCTACATAATATTCCAAGTTTGGAACGAGACTCTAAACAAATGGGAAGACGCAAAGCTTTATAAAATAAACGACGACGTAAAGAAGTTCTATGACAAGCTTTCTTCAAAGACTATAGAAATAATAGACGGAGACGAAAACTATATCTATCAAACATCAAACGGATCTGATTGGGAGCTTCAAAACCTGAAAAAGGAAAACGACATCTATCAAAGATACTTTAGAAGAGAGCAGCTTCAGCAGCTTCTTTCTGACAGAAACATAAAGCTAACTATTATATAATCTTAGACTTTATATACTCTACAAGCAAGCGCGACTTCTCGCCATCGTCTTCTGCGTGATGCCATTTCCAAGAAAAAGTGGATTCCATAAAGACAATGCCTTCTTTTGCCTGCGCTATCTGGGATTTTAGCGAGTCGATATCCTCTGAGCTTAGGTCATAGGAAATTCCAAGCTGGTCGCATATTGAGTATATTCCCATGAGGTCGCGGCTTTCGTACATAGATACTGCCTTTATATACAAGTCGTTTAGCATGGGGTCCGATATCTTGTCAGGATGCGTCTTCTTGGCTATGCTTCTGTATATTCCCCTAAGCCTTTCGTCGACTTTGCTTTCTGCTATGGCGACTTCGACGCATTCCTCATGGACTGCCTCAGGCATTGGCTGGACGAGGCTCTTGAAAGGCCTTTCTCTTATCAAGTCGTCTATCCTTCGATTTGTCTTCTTTTCAAACATCTCTTTTAGAACAGGATTCTTTTCTAGGAAATCATTGAGACTTCTCATAAAAGAATTGTCGGCCTCGAATACAATCTCGTTTTTGTATTCGTAGTCAGACTTGACATAGTCCAATTCCTTTAAAAGCTTTCTTGCTTCTAATTGATGCAGTTTTTTCATTTCTTATTATATGAAACCAATCGAATTTGTTCGACGAAAGCATTATCGATTTCGTTATTTTATATATAACAAAGGCAAATTTCTTATTTGTCGACAGAGATTATGGAAGGAGATAGTAGAATAAAAAGATTTAGCGAGTTTATGAACGGTCAACGGCTGCGCAGATCTCTTGATCTGACTATTATAAGCGGTAATATAAAAGGAGGCTTCTTTTCCAAAGGCAAGCCTTTTGAGATATGTCTATACCACACAACGGAAAAGCACAGGATTTTTGAGTTCAAGATAGCAGGAGCTACGTTGAAAGACTTGAAGATAGACATAAAAGTCGGAGACAGCGTCGACATATTCAGAAATTGGGCAGCCAGCAACGGATACAAAATCGAAGATACGATTCGGTAAATTAATATATAGACTATGAAAAACATAAAAACATTCGAATCTTTTAGCGAAGCGACAAACGAAACAACCGGAGAAGTCTTTTCAAGTCCTTCAGGCCGTTCTGGATTAGGAGGACAAACAATCGGCACTTCTTGGGCAAGCGGAGGCGGAGACGAAGATCCTGGACAGATAAATATCCCTTACAACCCAAGCGGGTCTAACAGAGTGTTCCAAAAAGTCGCCATGCCCGAAATGGGAAAGAACCACGGGCCACACACTGGCAAGAAGTCAAGAGAAAAGAAGCTTGACATGAAGACGCTAAAAAGCATGTTCGCGAGAAAGCAAGACTATACCGCAGGAGAAGGAGAAGTCAAAAGGCCATCTAAAGTAATGAGCTTTGACAGCTTTGCAAAAGACGACATGAACACTGTCAAGAAAGAATCGTTTGGAATGAACAAAGAAAACTGCGACAGATGCGGCAAGCCAACTGGCGGGACTACTACAATGGGCATATTCAACGAAGACGTAATTTGCACGCCATGCAAAGAAGAAGAAAAGAAAGATCCAGACTACGAAGCAGCATGCCTTGCAGAGCAGCAAGCCGTTAGCAGAGGAGACTACAACTTCAAAGGAGTCTATCCAGACTACACGCCGATTATAAGAAAATAATTAAACTTTTCAAATATTTTTTTGTATATTTACAAACAATAGTTATATTATGTCGAAAAGTAAAGATAAAAAGGAAAAGTGCCTGGTGGTTGGCCAATCTGGCTCGGGGAAAGACTTCCTTATGAGGAAGCTTGTCGAAAAGGGATTGATTGGATGCCTAAAGATGACAACACGTCCTCAGAGAAAGCACGAGGCACAAGGCATAACATACGATTTCACGACAAGCTCTTCTTTCAAAGAAAAGATCGAAAACGACGAATTCCTATGCTATCAGACATTCAACGTAACTCCAGAAGGAAGAGATCCAGAGACTTGGTACTACGGAATAACAAAGGCTGAATTCGAAAGAGCCCAGGTATTCATAATGACTCCTGGCGAGTTTTCTAAAATAGACGCAGAGACAAGAAAGAATTGCTTTGTGGTATATCTTGACATCGACAGAGAAATCAGAGAAGAAAGGATTCTAAGAAGAAGAGACAAGAACGACTCTGTTCAGAGAAGGCTAGACTCAGACGAAGAAGACTTCAAAGGATTTGGAGACTATGACTTGAGAGTTACCGATCCAGATTTCACGGCAGAAGACGTATATGACCTAATGGACTAAAACAAAAAATCACTCAATTTGAGTGATTTTTTTTTATATTTTTGCTTTCTTTCTTTTAGACATCAAGCCTTTGATGAAGTCTTTTATTTCGTCTTCGTGCTCTTTCTCAGGTAGAAAGGCATATCCTCTCATCCTAGACGACCATTTTACCTGGCCAATGACTTCGCCAGACTTGACGACGTCGTATGTCTCGGTCTTTGCGCCTTTCTTCGATTCCTTCTTTACGAATCTGATAGAAGACGCGGCTTCGAACAATCTATATTCTGTAAGATATTTCATATTAATGCTTTTTTCCTGGCTCTGTGAACTTTACTCCGCCTTCGCTGAACGATAGGCCCGCAAGCTGCCCGTTTATCGAGTTGCACGTGCTTTCTGAATTGGATATAGTATTGTCCAATACCGAAAGTATTATGTTCAGTATAGAATAGACTTTTAGATAGTTGTTGTCTGAATCGTAGAAGTTGGATCCGCATATTCCTTCGATCAAGTCTATTGTAAGGTGTATGGTGTCGTTGTTTCTGACCTTCATTTTTTCTATTATCACTGCAGGTATTCCTGCGTCAGCCATCTGCCTTTCGTAGTCGTAGATTATTTTGTTTATCATGTCTAGAAAAGCTCCTTTTATCTCGCTTGATCCCATTGACTTATAGTCTGTTTTAAGAAATTCTTTCAAGTCGTTCTTGTAGCATTCAAGGTATATCGAAAGGTATTTCCTGAAAACGACAGTCCTATACTCTGTAGAGAAATTAAGAGTAGGCACCATAGAGTATTTCCAAAGGTTTATGTAATTGAATATTTCATGGCTTGTTATGTCGGCCTCGGTTATATTGCTGGCTAGCGAAGTCTTGGCGTCTTTTGTCTTTTCGCTCATGAACCTCTCGACGAACTTGTCGACAAGCTTAGAATAGATTGTTTTTATCCATTCGCTTTTGGCCGCAGAAATCAAAGAAAGAACCGCCGCCATTGAAATAAGGCCCCAAAGCCCGTGCTCTTTGAAAATTTCTATTAGATACGCAATTTCACTCATGATTTATACATTTTTTTATAATACTATATATTTAAAAAATATAATAGAAAAACGATAAGCGGCGCCTGTATTTTAATATATACAGAAAACCAAATAAAAAAATATGATGAAGATCAACATAAACAAAGTCCACGGCGGACTTGTTAACAATTTCGAAGAGGTTAGAATAAGCGAAAAGTCTAGCAGAGATTTTGGAAACTATTTTGAAGTGTCTGCTTTGAAAGAGTCCAAAGAAGTAAAGATGATCATAACGAAGAAGAATATAGAAAGCGACAGCTTTGCATGGTCGTACTATTCTGATCCGTCAGACGAATCTTCTTATCTAATCGAAAGAAGCTCTACCACAGATACGATAGTTTCCGATGTCGAAGACATAATTGAAAAAAATAGGTTCAGCGAAGGCTATTTATCAAAAATAGGCAAATAACATGAAATTTATAGAAATACGTTTTAACGAGATAAAAAGAGAGATAGAAGACTTTTTGAAGGCTGAGTACAACAAAGCCAGCATACTCTTCACTACCGCTTCTCCTTATGGCCAGATATTGGGCGTAATCGAGAATCTGCACCAATTGTCCTTTTTATATCTAAAGAATACGATAATCGGCCTTGACATAACCCAAGCAAACAATTTCAACGAAAGGATAGTCAAAAACGCGGCGATATTCGCAGGTCATATTCCTGGAAGAGCCATAAGCGCAAGCGGAACTCTAAAGTTCTCGCTCAAGACCGACATCGATCTTGAAAGAGACATTCCTGGAAGCAAGATAACATTCTTCAACAAGCTCAACATAAAGAACAAGACAAACTCGCTAGACTATTCTTTCAATATCGGCACCGAAAGAGTGACGCATAGAATGAGCCCGAATTACCAGTTCTTCGTTCCTATCATACAAGGAAAATGGACTACCAAGACATACACAGGGTTTGGCCAGCCATTGCAAAGCTTTAGCGCGAACGAGAATGGACAGAAAGACGTAGAGAATTTCAACGTAGAAGTAACCGTGAACGGCGACCTATGGACCATCAAAAAGCATATATACGAAATGATACCTGACGAGCAGGCTGTCGTGGTAAGGACTGGCTTCAACGGGGGCATCGACGTAATATTCGGAAACGGCGGATTCGGAGCCATACCGCCACTAGGAGCGCCTATACAGATATCATATCTAAGCACAGAAGGATCGCTAGGAAACATATTCCGAAGAACCAAGAACGACTGGACTTTCGTAGGCAGCGTATTTGACGGAAACGGGCAGACGCTGGACATGGACAACGTGTTCAACATAGACATATACAACGACATAACTTTTGGCGCAGATGGCGAAGCAGTCGAATTTACAAGGACTATACTTCCTATAGTAAGCAACAATTTCGTGCTGGCGCTGCCGCAGCAATACGCATACGAGATAAAGAAGCTTGGCGTTTTCTCTCATGTAAACGCATACGAAAAGTCTGGGACTATATTCATCGCGGTGGTTCCCAACATAAACCTTTTCAAGAACCAAAACTCGGACTATTTCACGATAGACGAAAGCGCCTTTACTCTAGACACTTACGAAAAGTCAAAAGTAGACAACTATCTAAGGACTTCTGGGACAATACAGCTGACAAGAAAGTACAAGATAGTAAATCCTAAGCTTTCGTATTATGCGATGAACGTTTTCGTTATACCTTACGCCGACGCGAGCGACGACTCTGTAAACGCGCAGATATTGGAAAAGATATCCAACTATTTCCTAAGCCTTTCAAGAATAGACAGAATACCAAAGCTTGACATAATCAGAGAGCTTTCTAGCATAGCAGACATACACTCGGTGGACATACAGTTCATATCAAAAAAGAACGAAGACTACCATAGAGACATGATGATGGAAATGCAAAACCAGCTAAGCAAATACGCAGACACTGGCGTCGCTAGGCAGCTTCCTAACTATGACCCTTCGACCACTCTTGGCTTGGATCCGCTGCTAGGAGACATCCTTTTCGATCCAGAAGAGATGCCTATAATAAGAGGCGGGTGGAAGAACAGAGACGACGCATACTATAGCGCGGATATCGAAAGCAATGGCCTTAAATCGGTAAACATCATCAAAAAAGGAACGGTTGACGCAAAAAATAGGCCTATCAAATAATGCTGCACGAAGAAAGAGAAATACCTGAAATATACTACATGAAGCATCGCCACGACGACGATACCGAATGGACAGACTATGAGAAGACCATGCTTGACAAGATGTTTTCTCCATATATGTACGAGAACGATATGATGTCGGCGTTTGTCAAAAAGCTTCAGCCTCTAACGGCAAAGCTGTTCGACCAAATGAACATAATGAAGAATTTTAGAAACTACGTAGTAGACAAATATCATTATAAGCATAATAGATAACAAAATATAGAATAATTAAAAAAACTATTATATTTATTTAATATATAATAGAAAACATCATAAATTTAACAATGGCAGAAGATAAAAAAATAATTGGCTTCAAGAGATTCTCTGATATAAAAGGATCGCCAAAGATCGAAGAGGCAGAGCTTAACGCAAGACCAGAGACAGACTCTGACAGGCCTATGTTGCCAAACACGCCGCAGGAATCTAAAAAGATCGAAAAGCCAGCGTCTAGAAAAAACCTTCAGCCTAAAGAACAAGATATCAATTTGCCAACAGGCGAAAACGAATTCGATTCTGAAGAAGAAAGCAACGAAAAAGTAACTACATACGGAAGAATTGCAAGGTTTCCTAAAAACGTAAAAGCATCAAAGGCTTTTAATTTCTTAGAGAACGTTAAGATTAGCAAAAAATCCATATGGTACTTAATGATTGAAAAGGAAGAAAACAATGAATTGCAACTTGTTAAATATAATGTAACAGAGGGTGTTGATTTGAATAAATTCGTTAACGATCTTAAAAATTATTATTTGAATAAATATAAAGGAAACAATAGAATTTGTGAAGCAATAAACAAATTAAGCGTTGATGGCAATGATAAATATTCTATGGTTAAAGGAATTAGCACTATTGAAGTAGATGGCAAAAAACTTATTAGTAAAATTACAGAAGACTTGATCAAACTGCTAAGCAAGTAAAAATATAAAGTACTCCTCCATAGATAGCATCTTTGGACCGACCCAAGCCAAAAGCTTGGGTTTACTTTTTAATATATATTGAGCAAAACAATAACTAAAAAATGAAATACTTAAAGCTATACGAAAACTTTAACAACAGCATCGAAGACACGCTCGAAGACATCAAATGGATTCTATTAGAAATGGCAGATAGCCATGAGCTAATAGGCCGCGAAAAAGACTATTGCATGCTTTATGCCATCTCTAACAAGCCATCTGAAGAAGATCTAGATGTGGCAAAGAATCGATTGGAAGATATCGGATATAGTATTGTCTATATAATAAAGCCAATGGTTACAAACGCTACCACGCCTGGTTTATCACAGCCTATAGATCTTCAAGGAAAAATTCTATGCTGGATCGTAAAGTCGGAATTCTGCAAAATAAACCTATATAATTTCGGTCATAGATATGCAGACGAATTTCCTTTGTTCAATGAAAGCAATGCTGTGTTAGAGGCGATTCAGAAAAGCATTATGATAAAAATGTGGAATGAAGATTCAGAAACCATCAACAGAACGCAGCTGCAGATGCTATGCATACTCAACTATCCGCAAGTTATAAAAGCAGAGGAATGGTTCAGAGAATATCTAGGACCAAAAGCCAATCAGATTATTGATTCGATTCTCAGAAAGAAAGAACATCATATATCGAGTGGTGGATACGATTTCGATATAGCAATAGAAAGCTATGAAATAGACGAAGGCCACTACACGGTGGATATAAAA
>JACCDX010094101.1_pt1 | contig 13619 bp, 13 predicted proteins | sample 7449681 | NCBI WGS metagenome assembly JACCDX01 (sample SAMN15323450, study PRJNA562643) | freshwater metagenome | isolation source: river surface water | place: USA:Blue River Watershed | collected 2017-08-18
AATATTGCTTGGGGCGCTAAAACGCTGTCCGCGGATTTCAAACTAGATCGCCTGACCATGCGCACAGCTGAGTACGTTCTAGATGTGCAAGGCGTCAGCATGCAGTCTGATGTTAGCGATAGACAGAGAGGTATTGGCTCGGGAACCCTTGGTATCACAAAGGTCAGCACCAAGGAGTTCACAGCAGAAAACTTTGTGTTGACCAGCACGACCACGGAGAGAGACAAGCGCGTGAATTTATCCATTCAACCCAAGCTTGCTTCGTTGGATGTTAGCGGTCAAAAATTGCGAGACATTTCTCTTGAGTTTGCAGTGAATGGGATGAATAGCGGCAGCGTAGAGGCGTTATCTGCGGTGGGTCACGATTCGAATGATTTTCGAATGCTTACTGCTGACGAGCAGTCTCGCGTTAAGCAGGCTTTACGCGCATTGATCAATGATGGTTTTTCATTAGGGATTCCTACGCTCTCCGCAAAAACAGAGGGCGGATCCGTTCAAGGCTCATTGAAGCTTGAGGTGCTGCCTGCAGCGGCGCCTGCCGATGCGAAATTTTCAACCGTGAATTCAGTACGTGCTTCGGGGCAGATTGAAGCTAAGGGTAAGGTCCTGGATAACAAGCAGCGTGCGATGGCCATGATGTTTGGTTTGGTTGTGCCCACAAAAGAAGGCTTGCGTGCAGGATTTGAGCTGACAGGTGGCTCAATTAAGGCAAACGGCAAGAGCTTCGATATCAAGGCGAACCTTGATTATTTTGATGAGCTCATCAATGAAGCCTTGAAGCCCTAGTGTAAGGGTGGTGGCGGATGATGATCGCGCCAAATATAAAAAAGCCGTGCTCAGTTGAGCACGGCTTTTTTGCTTGGAGTTTGCTTACACCGGTGTGAACATGGGTACCGGTGGGCCATCACCTTCAGTCGGTTTGAAAACGAGTTTTACTTTTTGACCAATTTTCAATGCGGCGAGGTCGCAGTCAACAATCTGGGTCATCATCGTTACACCCTCATCAAGACTGACGTAGGCGATGCAATACGGATTCGGATTGCCACGCTGCATCACGCTCAGGGAGTAAATTGTGCCTTTGCCTGAAGCCTCAATCCACTCTGTGTCGCTCATGCAAAATGGGCAAAGTTCACGAGGATACCAGTGCGTTTGGCCGCATGACTTACACTTTTTAATTAGAAATTTACCGAGTTTCGCAGCATCCCAAAATGGCTCGTTGCCTTTTTCTTGTGCTGGTGCGGGAATCGGATTTGGTTGATACATCATCGTCATGATTAGTTACGCTCCATGATCAGTGTCGCGCTGCCGTGGCGCGAACCAAGGAAACCGCCTGTGCCATGGGCCAGAGCGATGTCACAATTCTTTACTTGTACCGCTGGGTGCGCTTCACCGCGCAGCTGACGTACTGCTTCAATTACTTTGGTGATGCCGCCGCGGTTTGCGGGGTGGTTGTTACATAAGCCACCACCGTCCGTGTTGAAGGGCAGCTTACCTACGCCAGAAATCAGATTGCCATCTGCAACAAACTTGCCGCCTTCACCTTTCTTGCAGAAGCCTAGATCCTCGAGTTGCATGATGACAGTGATTGTGAAGCTGTCATAAATAGAGGCATATTTGATGTCTTGGTGTGTGACGCCGGCTTCTTTAAACGCGGCTGCTCCAGAAAAACGTGCGGCGGAGTAGGTGAGATCGACGTGACCACCGAGTTGGCCTTTTACTGCCTCACCAGCGCCCAGCAATTTGACGAGCGGACGCTTGAGTGATTTTGCAATCTCGGGGCGTGCAACGATCAGGGCGCCGCCACCGTCGCTCACGACGCAGCAGTCCAAGCGGTGAAGTGGCGTCGAGACGAGCGGCGAGTTCACGACATCCTCAACTGTGACAACATCCCGCAACATTGCGTGTGGATTGTGTTGTGCGTGATGGGATGCTGCAACCTTGACCCAAGCAAGCTGCTCGGCGGTTGTGCCGAATTCATACATGTGACGCGCCGCGACCATTGCATAGCTATTCACTGTGACTGATCCGAAAGGAGCCTCGAACGGCACATCAGGCAGATCTGATCCCCAGTTACGCGGCTGAAGGCCGGAGGAGCCAGCCGAGCGCGGACGACCGGCGAGCGTGACAAGCGCAACATCACATTTACCTGCCGCGATTGCTTGCGCGGCATGTGAAACGTGGATCAGATAGGAGCAACCACCGGTTTCGGTCGAGTCTACATGGCGTAACTTTGTCAGCCCAATATAGTCAGCCATGTTCAACATGCCCAAACCGGGTGCATCACCAGCACAGAAGTAACCGTCAATGTCATTAAGGGTTAGTCCGGCGTCTTCTAATGCGCCGCGTGCAGATTCTGCGTGCAGCTGTGCAACAGATTTATCCGGTGCTTTACGGGTGGGGTGCTCATAGGCGCCAACAATATAGGCTTTGTCTCGTATGCTCATATGCGAAATTTTGATAGTTAAAAAATTGTGAAATAGCTTTGTACCACTGTTGCCGAAGCTTGTTTTGAACAAACCACCTTCTGCTCAGTTGCCCTTGGTCACGCTTGATAGCCCCAACATGAGCCAGCCTAGCATGAGTGAGATGCCACCGGCCGGCACAACAGAGCCTGCGGCTGGGATTCCCAGGAGGTACTTGGTGTAGACACCCCCACAAAACAGCGTCACACCTACAACAGTCAACCAGCGCGTTAGCCGCGGAAACAAGCCTGATAAGCTGGCCGTATATAAAAGCAACAAAGCATGAAATAACTGCATGACTGCCGCGCGTTCTACGGCTTGTGCAGCCTTCACGTCGGCGATGGCATGCGCGGCGGTAGCGGCTAAGGCGACTGCGCTTAGCCCGAGCAAGGCTGCTAGTAGACGCCAGGCTCGGAATGGTGGACTCAAGCTGCTCATGGTTGGCCGCAAATATAGTTAAAATTCTCGGCGTATTATGCAACCTTTGGCACTTGATGCGCACTGTTTGGGAACTCCACATGAAACGATACTGGCTCACACTAGCTGGCCCAATCCTGCTGAGCGGCTGTTTGGGCGTGGATCCTAGCAGCTCACCTAAAGATAGCTTTACTGTGCCGGTTGCCTTCAACGAGGTAGTTAATCGGGCGCAAGCGCAGGCGAAAGAGTGCTGGAGTGCGGATGGTGAGTTTCCCGTTAAATCCTCTATCGACTCGGCAAGTGGTTCTGCTCGCGTATGGGTAACAGGGATCTTAGGCTCCACGCCTTATGCGCAGGTGGATATCCGAGCGGTAGGTGAGCGCAGTACCGAAGTCGTGGCAATGGTGTCTGGAATCAATATGTGGAATCGCGCATCGCTCGCAGCGTTACATGAGGTGATGCAGTTCGGCGTACCCACCTGTACAAGCTATATGCCGCGTGCAACGCCTCGCTAAGGTATCTGCGCGCGTTTTTGTTTTTCTTTTAATGTAGATAATTGTGTCATCCTTAAATTCCCCCAAAAAATATTTCGGACTCGAGATCCCCTATCTTGATTTTCTTCAGCTTGAACCAGTGCTCTGTGAGAACGATCGCGCGATTACCCGCTTGCGCTTGCGCAACGAGCTATTGAATAGTCGCGGGCACATTCATGGTGGTGCGTTAATGAGTATTCTGGACTTCACGCTGAGCGCAGCAGGGCGCGCAAACGATCCGTTAGGGATCGGCATGGCGACAATTGATATGCACACAAGCTGTATCGAGCCCGCAACAACGGACCTCACGATTGAGGCGCGTTGTATCAGACGCGGAGCTTCGATTGCCTTCTGCGAAGGCGAGATTTTGGATACCTCTGGGAAACTGATCGCGAAAGCGTCTGCTGCTTTTAAAGTGCTGAAAGTTAAATAGCAGCAGTAGCAGATTTTGATGGCCGTCTAGCTCGACTAGGTCAACTTTGCTTTAACTTGTGCTGATAGCGCAGACATGTCTGCACGTCCTGCTAGCGCCTGCTTGAGAATGGCCATTACTTTACCCATTGCAGGTGCGCCTGTCACGCCTTGAGCCTGCACCTCGGCGAGCGCCGCGTCGATTGCAGCAGCGATCTCTGCATCACTTGCTGCTTGCGGTAAAAACTCTTTTAAAACTGCCATTTCAGCGGTCTCTTGTGCTGCAGTCTCGGTACGTCCCGCCTGTTCGAACGCGGCGATTGATTCACGACGTTGTTTGACTTGTTTTTCGATGATAGCGACAACTTCCGCATCAGTTAAGTCCTTGCGTTCATCAACCTCGCGTTGCTTAATCGCCGCTTGTAAAAAGCGTAAGGTGCTCAGACGCTCAGTTGCTTTAGCGCGCATAGCATCTTTCACAGCATTAGCGAGGCGCAATTTTAAGTCGGACATAATGTGCTTTCCGTAAAAACAAGAGATTGCTTGATTATAAAGGTTGCGTGGCTTTGAGCGTGCGCAGTAAACCGGTGTGGTCTACGAGTCGTCCGGCTAATAGGTGCTTGATTCCTTGAACATGCTGCCAGACGCCAATGACCCCAAGTAACGGCGCGTGTAAAAGTGCGTGGCGCTCGCGATCGAGCAGTGACGGTCGAACGATCACGTTGACTGATCCTGTTTCGTCCTCGAGTGTGACAAACAAAATCCCGTTAGCGGTGGGAGGGCGTTGTCTAAGAATCACTAGGCCGCAGGCGCGTGCGAGTCGACCGTCTGCTAGCTCACTGAGCGTCTGGGCAGATAAAAATCGCATTGTATTGAGCTGTGCACGTAGTAAGGCGAGGGGATGACGTCCGAGCGTATAGCCTAGCTGACGATAGTCCGTCAGCAAGTTGTCTGCCTCAGTGGGGGCAGGTAGATTGGCGGAGAAATCGTCTTGTATAGGAGCCTCTCGCAATAAGCCTTTGCTGGCGATGTGCTCTGCCACCTCCCATGCGGCATTTCTGCGATGAGAGGACCAGTGATCGAAGGCGCCGATTTGCGCCAATTTTTGTAGTGTGCTCTGGGTAAGTCCGGTGCGCATTGCGAAGTCCTGAAGATCCACAAAGGGAGTTTGGTGACGAACTTGCTCGATGAGGAGGCCTGCAGCTTGCTCTAAACCGCTTATTTGGTTGAAGCCTAATTGCACCGCAGGTCGTCCGCCTTCAGCAGGTTGTGTCAACGTGCAACGCCACATACTTTTATTCGCATCAATTGCCTGAACTTTAACTCCGTGACGACGCGCATCTTGTATTAACTGGGCGGGCGCATAAAAACCCATAGGCTGTGCGTTGAGCAGCGCGACAAGAAAGGCCTCCGGTTCGTGGCATTTGAGCCAAGCGCTGACATAAGCGAGCAAGGCGAAACTCGCTGCATGACTTTCTGGAAAACCGTATTCCCCAAAGCCCTCGATCTGTTTGAAAATGGCATCTGCAAATTCTGGTGTGTAGCCATTATTGAGCAAGCCAGTGATTAAGCGCGTTCTAAATTGATCGACTCCACCTTTGCGCCGCCAGGCCGCCATGGATCGGCGTAATGCATCGGCTTGGCCGGCGTTGAATCCAGCTGCAACCATAGCGATTTTCATTACCTGTTCTTGAAAAATCGGTATGCCGAGCGTGCGTTGTAGGACTTCGCGTACAGCCGGACTTGGGTAGGCGACCGCTTCAAGACCTTGTCGTCGCCTGAGATAGGGGTGCACCATACCGCCTTGTATCGGCCCTGGTCGCACAATCGCCACTTCAACAACAAGATCGTAGAAACATCTTGGTTTGAGGCGTGGCAACATACTCATCTGCGCGCGTGACTCAATCTGAAACACGCCAACCGTATCGGCTTGGCAAATCATGTCATAAGTGGCTCGGTCGTCTTGTGGCACCTCGTGTAAGGCGAAGGTCGTCAAGCCACGCCGCCATGCAGCTAACTGTAAAGCATCGCGAATGACGGTGAGCATGCCTAGGGCGAGGACATCTACTTTGAGCAGGCCGACGGCATCCAAGTCATCTTTATCCCATTGCACGACACTACGCTCTGGCATCGATGCATTTTCAATAGGAACCATGCGTGAAAGTAAACCACGCGCGAGTACGAAGCCCCCAGGATGTTGGGATAAATGCCGCGGAAATCCCATTAACGCTTGAGCGAGTTGAGCCCATTGCTGGGTAACAGCCTCTTCAATATCCATTCCTGCTTCGGCAAGACGGTTGATTAAGTCTTGCTTGCCATCCCACCAACGATAGGATTTGGCGACGCGATCGATACACGTAGAATCAATGCCTAAGGCGCGCCCACTGTCGCGCAAGGCGCTTCGCGGCCGATAAGAGGTCACAACGGCAGTTAGCGCTGCCCGGGTGCGACCATATTTTTGATAGAGATACTGAATAACCTCTTCGCGGCGATGATGCTCAAAGTCGACATCAATATCCGGTGGTTCATTACGCTCGCGGCTAATGAAGCGTTCGAAGAGTGCATTGCCATTCGCAGGATCTACAGAAGTGATTCCCAGGCAATAGCAGACCGCAGAGTTTGCGGCAGAACCACGGCCTTGGCAAAGAATCCCACGACTGACAGCGAATTTGACCATGTCATAAACGGTTAAGAAGTAGGCTTCATAGCGCAGCTCAGCAATTAGGGTGAGCTCTGCCTCAAGTTGCTGCTGTACTAGATCAGGAATGCCTCCGGGGTAGCGTTGATGTGCACCTTGAATAGTTTGTTCGCGCAGATAACGCTCTGCGCTATAGCCTTCAGGAACGACTTCCTCTGGATATTCATAGCGCAGGCTATCGAGCGAGAATGAACAGCGTTGCGCAATACGCAGCGTCTCTTCGAGTAGCTCCGCACGATATAGATTGGCTAGACGCAACCTGCTACGTAAATGTTGTTCCGCGTTTATGGCGAGTAGGTAGCCGCATTCACCTACTGTTTTACGCAAACGAATTGCTGCAAGCGTGTCATGTAAAGGCTTGCGCGAACGCTTATGCATTTCAACTTGCCCCACTGCAACACAAGGTAATCCGTATTGCTTGGCAATGCTTTCAATCTTTTGACTCATCGCGCGTTCATTGTTGCGGTGCAAATAACTAATTCCTACCCAAGCACGCTCTGGATAGGTTGTTTTGATCCATTGCATGCGATAAGCGAGCTCTTCGGAAGACGAGTTGTGATCTGGCAAAAGAATGGCCACGCAATCTTGAGGCAGTACGTCAGCGGGACGCAAGAAGTGTTGCCCTTTTGGTGCTTGCATACGGGCGCGCGTGATCGTTTCGCATAGGTTGCCGTATCCCTCTCGGTTTATTGCTAAGGCGATGATGCGAAAGGATGACTCGATCTTTGGGGTGAGTTGTAACTCTGAACCTACTAAAAGTTTTAGACCGATTTTTTTTGCTTCAACATGTGCACGTACAATGCCGGCGAGTGAACATTCGTCGGTCAGAGCGAGTGCGTGATATCCGAGTGCGGCAGCTTCCGCAACGAGACTTTCTGGCGCAGAGGCGCCACGCAAGAAAGAAAAATGACTGATTGCGCTGAGCTCTGCGTACTCTGGTAAGCCTGCTTTACGTTCTGTGAACATGGCATTAGCTAAATATTCCATGTAAATACCAGTGTGCTGGATCAGAATCGCGCTCACGATATATCCAGTAGCGTGCGCCTGCCGTGTCGCGCGCTTCGAAATAGTCTCTCGCGATACTAGGCCCATCCCACCAACCGCACTCTAACCGCTCGGGGCCGCGTAAGAGCTCAAGCGGGGTGCGATAAACAGGTCGATGCTGATCTATACGTAATGCGATGGGAGTCGACAATAACCAGAAGGGCCGATCGAGTAGTTGAGGCGTTGTTTCGCGATTAGAGTGTTCGTTCTTGTTGGGTGTGTGAACCCAGTGATTCGCGACTTCTGGTCGATGATCAGCGATTGGCGCGGGATGAAACAAGCTTTGGGGTCCTAGTCTTGCCGTAAGTAAATCGAAGAGTTTGAGGCGCTCAGCAGGTGTGCGAAGCGTCTCGGGAAAAAGACCTCCTGAGCTGTACTGTAATTCGCTGATCTCAAGACTTTCGACAGTAAGGGCAACAATTGAATCTTTCAGGGGTAGGCGTTCAATATGTTCGCGTACCAAAAGCATGAGTCCATGTAATGTATGTACCGGCTCTCCAAACGCTAAATCATGTTGCGTATAAATCGCGTCCTCTTTATAGCGTTCGTGGTGAAGCGTAATACGCAAGCGTGTCAGAGCGCTGTGTTTTGCAATTAACCAAACACATAGTTGTGACAATAGGCGCTCAAGTGCATGCACGATGGCAGGGGTATGCTCGATGCGCTCTGCCAACTCTAACCGTTGTACAAACTGTGGCGCCGGTTCGTAGACTTTTAGTGATGTATATGGATGACGATAGGCTGCATCGAGTTCTTGAATAAGCGTCGGTCCGATTCTTCGAGATAGACCTGCGCGTGGCAAAGTACGCAAACTTTTGAATGTGCTGCAACCAATTGAATCGAGCCATTGACGATGTGCCTGAGCACTTGGAAGTGCGAGGCAGGGTAATGGATCGAGCGCTCGTATCAACGAGGTGTGCGAGCATGCATAGCGTTGGCGTGCCTGGCTGGTATTGACCAAGAGCCACGCACCTAAGGGAGTTGGTGCCACACTAGTGTTGAACTGATGGTGTAGCGTGCTTACGCATTTGCGTAGTCGGTAGACAATGCTGCGCAGACCACCAAATAAACGTAGGCTCGCTTCGATCTCGAGCAGCACGGTATGCCTTTGCGCCTGGTAAACCGCTGGAGTGTAGGCGAGCGCGTACTGGGCACACTGGTCAAATACCAATTGCTGTGCCTGCATCGTGCGTTCTGTGATGAAACGCTCTGATTCAGGGGGCCAGGGCGGTTGCCAACACTCGAGTGCGTGTAGGCGTAGGCCGATCCATATCGCCATATTGAGAACTCATGAAATTGTTGTGTGTCTCACGCGGTAGGCACAATAATTTGCTGTGTAAGGCGCCGCGCCGTTTGATAACAGATACATGCAAATTACCTGCACGATCGGGCTCTAGCGTGAGTCGTAGACTAGCGGGCGAGGCAATGACTTTTGCGGTGATAGGTCGATACATTACGAAGAGTGTCTGACTCGTTTGAGCAGCGATTTGTAAGCGCTTGAGCGCAAGATGCGGAATGGTGTCGGTCCAACAAAGCAGGGCGGCACAGCTGCCATTTTTGAGTGTTTGTTCGGCTGCCCACCATTGATTGCGGCGGTCGGTCGTGCTCACATAAAAAATGGAACGTGGCGCGTTAAACCAGTTTTGCCAGCACACAATATTGGGGACATGCGGAGGGTTGATCAGCGCAATGGGCTGCTGTGGATCGAGGGCAACGAGAGCAGGGCGTAGCAGGCGCAACTCGCCAATTCCTGCGCTGGCGCTCAAGAGTTCAATCAATGTGCCTGTTGGCCAGCCTTTGCCGGGTAGTTCGCAATCGAGCGCGTCGTAGCCCGTGCGAATAGTGGGGCGCGTGTATGTGCCGAGTTCAGAACCCCGCCACAGATCCGGATGGATGTGCTGTGGTTGGGTAACTGTTGCAGAGCTTTGCGTTGAAAGGGATGGGAAAAGCATGTCGAAGATTCATAAAACTCAAAAATAATACTGTACAAATATACAGTATTATTTTGTCCTCTACGTTCTCTTCAAGCAAGGATTTTTTGCTGCGTTGTATCAACTACCCATTGATTTTCGCCTTCGATCTGTCCTGATGCGTGATAACGGCGTTCGAGAAAAAATGCTTTCCCATCAATGTGTTGCAAAATGATTGTGGTGCTGCGCGTTCCATAGCGCGGGTCGGTAATGAAAGGACTTCCTAGGATTTTTTCGCGAGCAAGTCCGACTCCGGTGTCGGGCAGCTCGTGGTCGGCAGCGGGTGTGGTGTCCTGCAAAATACTAAACAATACTTCTGGCGAAGGTTTTTGTGCACTAGAAAGATGATTCTCGAGCGCCTTGCGCGTGCGCAAAACTTTCGGCCACGGTGAGTTCAGTACAGCATTTGATAATCCGAAAACGCCCTCGTTTAGTCGCTGTGCAGGTGCATCGCTACGATTTGAGTAGTACCAAAGTTCTTGACTATCTCCGACGAGCAAGTTGAAGCCGTTATATGCAGTCGCGTCGCGTTGCACTATCTGCGTATAAGTTTGGGCCGTGTCAGTACTGCGTAGATAGTTTTCTGTCAGCAGCCCGCGGGAAGGCGCATCGAGTTTGCGAGGAGTCGGTTCCCTGAAGTTTGTGAGCAGTGCTATACGTCCCGAGCTTGTCATGCCGAGCCACGTGCCACCAGCCTCGAGATCACGACCGCCCAGGATATGTGATGCATCCTCCCAGGGATCCGCACGCAATGTAGGGCGTGTGTGTAACTCATCCCGATTTGCTGCGATGACGAGTGGCCAGTCAGGCAGTTGATTAAGAGAAAAAATTGCTAAACACATTCACAAGCCTGCTACTTTTTCTTAGGAATATTGACAAGAATCATTCCGCTCAACACCATCAATGCGCCCCACACAAATTCTGGATGAAGGGGATCATCCAAGATCCAGACGCCAAATGTGACGCCCATTAAAGGCGTAAGAAAGGTGAAAATGGATACACGTGAGGCGAGGTAGTGTCGTAAAAGCCAAAACCAAAGCAGTAAGCTCATGAAAGCAATGACAACCCCCTGCGCCAGAATGCTGCTTATCACAAAAGGGGTCCACACGACGCCGGCCTGTCCACTCAGTGCACAGACTAAAAGTATGCCCAGGGAGGCACACGACAATTGGTAGAACGTAGTTTGTGCAGGCGGTATTTTGGCCAGACCGCTGCAACGGATGACGATGGTCGTCGCAGCCCACAAAAAACCAGCGCCTAAGCCGAGAAGATCACCCCAGACGGTTGTGAGATTGAAGTGTGGTTGATCCGCTCCGCCAAGGAAAGCAACGGCAATGCCGGTGAAACAAGTCATCACTCCTAACCATTGCAACCAGGTCAGTCGCTCCTCCGGTACCCAATAATGTAGACCCAGCGCCGTAAAAATAGGAGTTGTGTACAAAAATACGACCATGTGTGAGGCAGTGGTGCGCGCGAGGCCCTCTCCAATCATCCACCATTCTGCACCAAATAATAACCCCACCGTACATCCGGCAACCCAAGGACCGCGCCACAGTGCGAGTGAGATTTTTTGGTGCCACATGTACAGGGCGAGCAGTACGCAGCCGATGCAGCCCCGCAAGGCGATGTGCATGGCTGGTGTGAGATTTTCTGCGGTGAGCTTAAGAAAGATTTGTTGTCCACCCCATAGCGTGCACAGCAAAACAATACAGGCGAATGCTGTGCCGTCTAACGGTTTGCGGGAGCTGGACATACGTTTCCTTGTTGACAATCGATTTTACACAGCGCAACCATGCATTGCTGCTGCTGGGGCATGTATGGTCCGACTGTTAAACTGCACCTTACATAGAACACTCTGGATGTTTATTATTTATGGTTGCTGCACACCCACCCGAAGGAGCGACGCTAGCTGCTTGGCTTGGTTATCTTGAAGCGCTTCACCCTAGCGCGATCGATATGGGGCTCGAACGTGTGCAGGAAGTGGCTAAGCGACTGGATTTGCAGTCAGAAGCGATCAAAATTGTGGTGGGCGGCACAAATGGCAAGGGATCAACGTGCGCCATGCTCGAGTCAATTTTGTTGGCTGCGGGTTATCGTGTTGGGCTGTATACCTCTCCACATCTCGTAAATTTCAACGAACGCGCGCGTCTAAACGGTGTCATCGTTGACGATGCAACGCTCGTGCATCAGTTTGAACGAATTGAAGCGGCGCGCCAGGGTGTTTCGCTGACATATTTTGAGTTCACAACCTTGGCTGTGATGGCGCTTTTTGCTGCGCAAGAACTGGATGTCTGGGTCTTAGAAGTCGGTCTTGGTGGGCGGTTGGACGCTGTCAATATTGTCGATGCAGACTGCTCAATTGTGACCAGCGTTGATATTGATCACGCCGATTGGTTGGGCGACACGCGCGAGAAAATCGGCTTTGAAAAAGCACATATTTACCGATCGGGACGTCCTGCGATCTGTAGCGATCCGTCACCGCCTCAGTCTTTGTTGCAATACGCCCAAGACCTCGGTGCAGACTTATGGCTATTTGGACGCGATTTCAACTACTCTGGCGACAGGCAGCAATGGGCGTTTGCGGGCAGATATCAACGCCGTAATGCACTCGCTTACCCCGCTTTGCGCGGCGCAAACCAACTATTGAACGCTTCGGCTGCGCTCGCAGCTCTGGAATCCCTCCGTGACCAACTCGCGGTGCCGCAGCAGGCAGTTCGACAGGGATTGCTGCAAGCGTCGTTGCCAGGGCGGTTTCAAATACTGCCTGGGCAGCCCACAATCATTTTGGATGTCGCGCACAATCCACACGCAGCCGCTGTACTAGAGAAAAATCTCGGCAATATGGGTTTCCACCCTTATACGTACGCTGTGTTTGGAATGTTGGCTGATAAAGATATTGAGGGTGTCGTGCGTCACATGTTGGGGCGCATTGATCACTGGTTTTGTGGCGGACTACCCGGTGCTCGCGGAGTCAGTGCAGAGGCGCTTGAGGCGCGCGTGCGTCAATGTGTACAGAGCTACGATCCTGACGGCGGTAAAAACATACAAGTTTCGGGTTTTGTCAATGTCGAAAAAGCCTACCAAGCGGCTGTCGGCAAGGCTAACCCGGATGATAGAATCGTGATGTTCGGATCATTTCTGACCGTCGCCGAAGCACTTGCCGCGATCGGCCGCGCTTAAACGAATCCAATCTTTTTCGGTGACTATGCGAGTGATCAGTTTTCCGGCCAGGACGTGTAAATAATGGGACTGTTTTCCAGAAAAGATAGTGCCAATGCCCGCAAGCCCGCGGTCAAACCAAGGCCATCTGTCACAAGCGAGGCCCAGGCTGCAGAAATGCGAGTGCGTGCCCGTCGGCGTCTCGCTGGTGCTGTGGCGTTAGTTCTGACGGCTGTGATCGTGCTCCCTATGCTACTTGACTCCGAGCCCGCACCGGTTGCATCGAATATCCCTATCCGCATTCCTGAGCGACAAGCCCCATTTGGTCCCAATGCGCCTGAGGCACCGACGGCCGTAGAGCCTGCTGCGGTAGCAGAGGCCATGCCCGGGACATCCAGCGCCGCATCCGCACCTACGGCAGCTGCGGTTGTCTCTGCGCCGGCCGACGCTAAGCCAGAACCCAAACCAGATCCCAAGCGCAACGAACCGCCTGCGCGTGCTGAGCCCCCGAAGGTGGCAAGTCCGGCACTCAGTGCGCGGTCTGCCGACGGAGAGCGTGCGCTTGCATTACTAGAGGGTCGGCCCGTGCGACCTGCGGGCACCGCACCCGCCCCCGCCCAGTCTGCGACACCTCGTCCTCCACCTGCGGCGGGTAATTTTGTTGTTCAAGCCATGTCTTTAGATTCGGCTGACGATGCTCAGAGGCAGCGTGGCAAGTTACTGGCGTCCGGTGTGAGCAACGCCTTCGTCGATGGCCCGGTTAATGTCAACGGCAAACCCAAGTATCGTGTCCGTATAGGGCCTTTCCCTTCACGTGAGGCTGCGCAAGCTGCTCAGACTCGTTTGCGCACGTTGGGTTATAGCGGCGCCTTTATTGCTTCGCAGTGACCGGTTTCGATTTCGTTCTACTTGCAATACTTGGCGT
>JACCDX010351200.1_pt1 | contig 13616 bp, 15 predicted proteins | sample 7449681 | NCBI WGS metagenome assembly JACCDX01 (sample SAMN15323450, study PRJNA562643) | freshwater metagenome | isolation source: river surface water | place: USA:Blue River Watershed | collected 2017-08-18
CCTCAAAACGTCAATACCTATGAAAAGCTTGCTGATCCAGTTAATAAAGGCAAGGTCTGTACGCGCTCGGGGTCACATCCTTACATGCTATCTTTAGTAGGCGCATTGATTGAACGCGATGGCTCGGTGGCTACGGAGCAATGGGCTAGGGCAATGGTGACAAATATGGCACGTTCGCCTAAGGGTGGCGATACCGACCAAATCAAAGCAGTTGCTTCCGGTGAGTGTGGAGTGGCCTTAACTAATACCTATTACTTGGCACGTTTAATGCGCTCAACGAAGCCAGAAGATGTGGCTGTTATCGCCAAGATTGGATATCTGTGGCCAAATCAAAAATCAGGCGGTGTACATATCAATATATCGGGTGGCGGTGTCGCTAAAAATGCACCCAATCCAAAAGCAGCCATTCAATTTCTAGAGTACTTAGCTAGTGATGCTGCACAAATCTATTTGGCAGATGGTAATAATGAGTGGCCGGCTGTTCCTTCCGTAAAGGTGGATAACTCAGCTTTAAAGGCTTTAGGCCCATTTGAAGTCGAAAAGGTTTCAGTGGCTGCGATTGGCCGTAATCAGGTGGCTGCCCAACGAATCTTGGATAAGGTCGGCTATAAGTAATTGAATTGAAATGCTCGTATGGGGCTTCGGGGATCTCCAGGACTTGTTGTTCTTTTTGTGATTACCGTACACGCGAGTTTTATTTCCTGGCTTCTGTATTCCAGTGAAATTGATATCCAACCATCGGAAAAAGATTCCATTCGAGTAAGTATTACTGGACAACAGCAACAAATAATGAAAAAAGCTTTTCTTGAGAGTAAATTGCCAACCGAAAGAAAGATATTTTCTGAGAGTGGTACCTTAGCTTTCGATGGCTTTCAAGCTCCAATTGCCTTCTCCGGGGATGACACCATAACGGAATTGATTGAGCGCGATATTCAGATTGAAGAAATGAGTGATTTACCAAAACCACATTACCCGCTATTCAGCAGGCGATTAAGAGAGCAGGGTGATGTTTTGATAAAAGGATGTATTCATAAGGATGGAAAAACAAGTACTGTGACAATTGATAAAAGCTCAGGCTATCAACGCTTAGACCAGTCTGCATTAAATGCAGTTATTTATTGGAAGGAAATATTGAAGAGTCGTTTACAACGTTCAGGGTTTAGATGTTATCGAATACCCATCCGCTTTCGGTTAGCACGCGAATGACCAATCAATTTTTATTAGGGAGCGAGCATAGAGGAGACAATCAATTTTCTACTGTGCCAGTCAATGCAGTTCGGCAGATATCAAGTTTGCTTTTATTGGGACAATCTAAGTGTCTACATATTGAGCATGAAGGGCTTGTATATCAATTACGGATTACGAAATTAGGGAAACTTGTTCTGACCAAATAATTAACTTTTTCAACAAATAGCCAGCCACAGCATTTTTATGCACATAGCCAGCCAATTTTTATTTCAACTATTGGAGCGTGTGCATGAAAACTTGCAATCAAGTTGGCAGTATTTTTTTAAAAAAGAAGAGCTATCTTTCTATACCTTTACTAATTAGTGCGCTAGGCTGTATTAGCCCGCCTCTAGCAGCAAGGGAGGTTGAGATTCCGAGGATTAATGTCGTTGATGTCGAGGAGGGCGGCGCATCAGCCATTCCCGGTGCAATCGATTTCATTAGTGCGGAGGAGATGGAAATGATTCAGCCGGCTTCTCTTCAAGACGCCTTAAAAATCGTCCCTGGTGTTAATGCTCGAGATGAGGAGGGTTATGGCGCTATTCCTAACATTGGGATTCGTGGCTTAAGCCCTAATCGAAGCACTAAAGTATTGATCCTGGAAGACGGCGCACCCATTCAACCCAGCCTCTTTCTATCTAACGCTAGTTACTATAGCCCACCAGTTGAGCGTATTTCGAGTATTGAGGTTTTAAAGGGTGCAACAGGTCTTAGATATGGACCCAATACGATTGGAGGAGTGATTAACTATCAGAGCAAAACGCCCCTAAAGAATGGGACTGTTAAGGGAAAACTTGGATCTCATGGGTATAAATTGCTTGAACTGGAAGCAGGAGCGTCATCTGAACAAAACAGCATGGGTGGAGGCATTAATTTAATAACATCAGAGGCAGATGGTTTTCGAAACAACGGCTATCGTATGAATGATATTTTGGTGAAGGGAGGAATGGCAATTGGGCAAAACCAATGGTTGGGTATTAAGTTAACCCGCTATGAAAATGAAATTAATACATCGTATGTTGGCCTAAGACCAGATGAATTTGCTCAAACCCCTACTAAAAATCCGGCACCTGATGACCAGTTTTTAAGCCATCGCACTTCTTTTGATATAAACCACGATCTTGAAATTAATGGTGATGTTAAGCTCAAAACACTACTCTATTGGAGTCAGTTAGAGCGTAATTTCTGGCGCAGGGATGTGGCATCAAAAACTAGGCAAGGAACATCATTTGTTGCATGTGGGGGCGCAGCATATTGCGTGACCGGCCGTAATCGTAACTTTGATATGCTTGGAGTTGATTCACGCCTATTTGTTCATTACCAAGCTTTTGGCATTAAAAATGAGTCAGAGATTGGTGTGCGCCTTCATTCTGAAAAGATGAGTAATAAAACAGATCGATCAAACGCAGGACCAAGAGCTCGAACCGGTATAACCACTGGTCATGATAATAATGATGCCAAGGCAATGGCCCTGTATATGCAAAACCGCTTTTTATTCTCTGATCAATTTGCGGTAACTCCTGGGGTTCGGGTTGAATCGTATCAACAGACCCGTAAAAATGCCATCAATGGGGCAAGTGGTGAGGTCCACAACACAGAGATTGTCCCTGGAATCGGAGCTACTTGGCAGCCAATGCCTGAACTGCAGCTCTATTCGAGCGTTTATAAGGGATTTGCTCCTGCGATGGTTTCTGCTGCGATTAGTGGTGATGGCGTTGATCAGCAGTTGGATGCGGAGCGCTCGATGAACTTCGAGATTGGACTCCGCGGTAAGGCCAATGAGTGGACTTATGAAGCTGCTGTATTTAGGATGGATTTTAGTAATCAGATTGTGAATCAAGCTCTCTCAGCTGGTATTAGCAAGACGAACGGAGGTCAATCTTTGCATCAGGGAGCAGAAGGTGCATTGGGATACGCCATCACATCAGCCTGGAGCTTACTTGCAAATGCTACTTATATTCCGGTTGCTGAATTTAAGGGTGGAGGACTCGGCCCAGTTGGAAATCGAATTCCATACACTCCAAAGTTAACAGGAAATTTTGGATTGAACTACAGTAAGGATGGGCTTAAAAGCTTCTTGAATGCTTATCATGTTTCTAGTCAGTATGCGGATAGCGCTAATACTGTGGCAGAAAGCAATGATGGAACTAAAGGCTTGATTCCGTCGTACACCACGGTGAATTGGAGCGTTGTTTATAGCCCCAGAAAAGATCTCAAATTATTTGGTGTTGTTCGTAATCTTTTTGATAAGAAATTTATCTCAGGCCGAAGCCCCGACGGAATATTCCCCGGAGCGGAGCGTAATTTTGAGCTTGGGTTGGCTTATCAGTTCTATTGATTAACCACGACCAACAAATGGCATCTTGCTGGCCATAATGGTCATAAATAGGACATTGCTCTCGGGCGGTAACTTTGCCATGTGCAAGACCGCCTGTCCTACATGATCGACATCCATTCGTGGCTCCACTTTGATGGAGCCATCCGCCTGCATAATGCCATTCGCCATTCGCTCGGTCATTTCAGTGGCTGCATTACCAATATCGATTTGGCCACAGTTAATATTAAATGGGCGACCATCAAGCGCAATCGATTTAGTAAGCCCTGTAATTGCATGTTTGGTAGATGTATAGGGTGCAGTATTGGGGCGGGGTGCATGCGCAGAGATTGAGCCGTTGTTGATGATGCGGCCTCCCTGTGGAGATTGTGCTTTCATCATACGCATTGCCTCTTGGGAGCATAAGAATGCACCGCATAAATTACTATTCACGACAGTCATCCATTGTTCATACGTCAGTTCATCCATCGGAATAGCTGGCGCTCCAGTTCCTGCATTATTAAAGAGCACATCAATACGCCCGAATTTGTTTTTTAGGGCAGTAAATAGAGCCTTGACCTCTTCTGGCTTCCCAATATCGCAAGAGACGGCTAGGCAATTCTCATGATTGCCCCCGATTTCTTCAATAGCCTTCGTTAGACGCTCCATCTTGCGGCCCGTTAGCACAATACAAAAGCCGTCAGCTAAAAGTGCTTTTGCAGCAGCTTTGCCGATTCCAGTTCCAGCTCCGGTGATGAGGGCAACGCGTAATGGATTTGAGTTCATAGTGGTTTAATTAATCAGGGCATAATTGTTAAAAATACAATGATAAAGCCATGAACCTTTTGTATCAGTTAGCCTCGCGACCGGCCGTCTTGGTCTCTGTATTGATAGGCCTGATCTCAGCACTATTTGCCAGTATTTGGTTGGTCTTGCCCCAACCCCCCAAGACCCTAACAATTGCCACTGGATTTCCTGATGGTCTATATAGTCAGTTTGCGCACCGTTTAAAAACAGAGTTAGCCAAAGAGAATATTGCTCTGCAAATCCGCAATACTGGTGGCAGTATTGATAACTTAGCTTTGATCAACGATCCTAACTCAGGTGTTGATTTGGCTATCGTGCAAAGTGGGGTGGGCGATCCCACAAAATATCCGCAACTTGTATCCCTCGCAGGTATTTTCTATGAGCCTCTATGGGTCTGGTATCGACAAGCTGCTTTTACAAAAGAAGGTGGATCGTTAACGCAGTTGAGCCAACTCCAAGGAAAGCGAATATCGATTGGTAATGATGGTAGTGGCACACAAGTTCTAGCAAATGCAGTTTTGAATCTCAATGAGCTCAATATGGAGCTGGTCAAGCCAGAGAAGTTAAAGCCTGATGAGGCAATTGAGAAACTGCAAAAAGGAGATTTAGATATCGCCTTTATTGTGGCGGCAGGTGAGGCACCGATTTTGAGGAAGTTTTATCAAATTCCAGGTATTCGTTTAATGAATTTTGATCAAGCTGAAGCGTATACACGCGTCTTACCTTATTTAAATCGAATTGATATCCCCAGGGGAATCATTAGCATTGCACATGATCAACCGAAACAAGATATGAACGCGATTGCCTCTACGGCAACCCTGGTCGCGCGAAATGATATTAATCCCGCTACAGTCAGTTTATTGTTAGGTACTTCGTATGATATTTTGGGCAATTACTCTCGACTACAAAAACCCGGACAGTTTCCATCCAGCAAGGGCTTAGATTTTCCGATGGACATGGATGCAGAAATCTTTTTGCGTGATGGCCCATCTTTTTTCTATCGGCATTTACCATTTTGGGGCGCGGTCTGGGTTGAGCGATTTATCAAAATACTCATCCCATTGTTAATTATTCTATTACCCATCTTTACCTATTTGCCCGCTGTAATTAACTTAAGCCTTAAGATCAAGTTATCCAGGCTGTATCGGGTTTTAAAAGATATTGAAAAGAGATCAAATGTTACCGGTAATTACTCTGCTTTACATGCAGAGCTACTTCATCTGGAAAAGCGGATTGAGCAGCAAAAGGTTTCTCTTTTGCAGACAAAAGAGATTTATGATCTAAAGTCACATGTGGAATTAGTGCGTCATCAAATCGAGAAACTAAAATAAATACGTAATACTTAAAGATCAATGCTACTTCCTCCGTTCACACCACTTGAGCAAGCACATTCTTTTTTGCAGGATCGGGGGTATGCTGTTTTATCACCTGATGCGCTAGCTAAACAAGCTGCCCTTTCCTTGGATCAACTCAATACTCTTAAGTCATATTGGAATAATTTACCGCGCGATCCTTACTTAAAAGATGGGGGGCGCTATCGGTTTCGTAGGCATGCCAGTTACACCCTTCGGGATTCGGTGTTGGAGTTAGTGCCGCATCGTGCCCACTGGCAGTCTTTGGATTACAACGCCTTACACGGTGGAATTGAGCGCTGGTTCGAACCTTTACAAGCGGAGTTGATCAATAACCAGAATTGGCAACAACTGATTATTCGGATAACCCAATTACTTTCAAATATTACGCCATCATCTACCTGGTTTATCGAGGTTCATCCCTTCCGAATTGATACCAGCGATGGTATTGGACGCCCCACTCCAGAGGGTGCTCATCGAGATGGGGTTGATTTCGTGGCGGTCATATTGGTTGACCGGGTTGGGGTCAAGGGTGGCGAAACCCGTATTTTTGAGGCCCAGGGTTCCGTAGGCCTTCGCTTTACCCTGCAAGAGTCTTGGAGCACATTGTTATTGAATGACGCCAAGATGATTCATGAGACCACGCCGATTCAGCCTGTATCTGCGCATGGCCATCGCGATACCTTGGTGGTTACCTTCCGTCGTAATGGCTTTCAGGAGCCGCCACACCGTCAAGATCAATAAAGATGAAGCAATGAGCATTTTGAAAGGCAATACACCGCTGATGCTCTTGGCACAGATTGGGGCCTTACTAGGATTTGCAGCATACCCGGTCACCTTGACCACCTTACAAGAGCAATGGGCTTTGACTAATTTTCAGTCGGGCCTGATCGCCAGCTCATTTTTTGTGGGTTATATCCTGTTGGTACCCTTTGCAACCGCCCTTACCGATCAAATGGATGCACGCCGCATTTATTTGCTGGGTAGCTCCTTGGCGATTGGTGGATTATTTGGCATGGGCTTTTGGGCGAATGATTTTTATAGCGCATGCCTTTGTATGGCCATTAATGGAGCGGGTCTAGCGGCCACGTATATGCCTGGTTTAAAGATTCTGTCGGATCGCCTCACTCAGGGCGAGATTACACGACATATTTCTTTTTATACCGCCTTCTTCGGGGTGGGGACTGGTCTATCTTATGTGGTTTCGGGATGGGTCCTTAATTTAGGAGATTGGCATCATGTCTATCGTTGGGTTGCTTTCGGACCCAGCATTTCCTTTTTAATTGTTTACTTCCTGGTAAGACCAATGAGGCATGATCATTGGCAACAAGGTATTCAAATTAATTGGCGTGATATTTTTCCAATCGCCAAGTGGAAGCAGGTATTAGAAAATCGAAATGCATCTGGTTTTATTCTGGGGTACACCGTTCACTCCCTCGAGTTATTTGCCTCACGTAGTTGGCTGGTAGCTTTTTTCATTCTGAGTACACAGTTATCGGGAGAGCAATTTTTTCTGGCGGCTACAACTCTTGCTGGGGTGATTAATTTCTTTGGCGTGCCTGCATCTATTTTGGGGAATGAAGTGGCTCTAAAGATAGGTCGTCAGAAGTGGGTTTGTATTGTGATGATCACCAGCGCAATTTTTGGGGTCAGTTTGGCATACGCGATGGGGCACGCCAGTTGGCTTATTTTGGCTCTAGCAGTGGGCCATGCTATTTTTATCATGGCTGATTCAGCGACCTTAACCGCTGGTTTAGTGACTAGTGCCGACGAAAAGATTAAGGGAGCGGCCATGGGGCTGCATTCTCTAATGGGCTTTGGAGGAGGTCTACTAGGGCCTGCTATTTTTGGCTTTGTGCTTGATTTAACTGGCTCACAATCCGATCGGATTTCATGGATCTGGGCATATGCCTCGATTGTGATTTGGGGTGTACTGTTTGTGATGTACGAGCGTCGTAAGGGCTGGGTGCACTAAGCCTCTCTCATTAAGCCTTAAACCATCTTTCTGAGTATTGACTCACGTGATAAGCCAAAACAGAGCAAGCCGCAGTCAGAATACTTCCCCAAATAATATCTACTAAAGCTAGCTTGCTTGGAAAATCGCGGATGACTGCTAAATTCGTTAAGTTATAGGTCATGTAGCAAAAGAGTCCAAATAGAGCGCCATAGAGTAAAGCGTCGAGCCAGGCTTGCTTTTGGATAGCCGGAGAAATGACAAAGATTGTTGCTCCTAAGGCATAGAGAAGATAAAAGCCAAAAGCAGCTAAAAGATTGGGATTTGTCGCCATGAGTGCGCCCATTTCTGAGCGATAGAGGTTCTTAGCAATACCTAATAACCAAATAAGATCAATGACTAATAAGCAAATTAAGAACGAACAATAGGGGACTAAATACTTGAGCATTTTGGTCAGAAGCCTTCCCTTTTTGGGCTAATACGACTTAGTATGGTCGTATAAGTATAAATCCTTAAAACTATTGATGAAGGGCGGCCTATGTTTAAAAACCTTATTGTGCCAATCGATGGCAGCGACCTTAGTTTCAAGTCCTTAAAAAAAGTTGCGCAATTGGCTAAAGCAGATGGAGCTAAGATTACTTTGGTATATGTGTCAGACCCATTGCCCCCGATTGCCTATGCAGATAGTACGATGGGGGTGCCTTTCTCTGATGCTCAGCACAAAAAAGCATGCGAATCGTTTGCCAAGAAAATTCTGAAGAAATCGATGGAAAAAATAGGCAAGGGGCTAACGGTTGATGCGCGACACGTATTTAATGTCAATTTATTTGAAGGCATTATTGAGGCAGCCAAAAAAGCCAAGGGGGATGTCATCGTCATGGCGTCCCATAAAAATACGGGTTTAAAAGGAATGCTTTTGGGCAGCGAGACCCATGCGGTCATTGTGCATAGTACGCTACCTGTTTTAGTGCTAGCTTAAGATCAGCTTACTTCTTGGAAGGGTTCATTGCTTCTGCCTTGGCAGCAGCAATGTTTTCTGTCATACCTCGAGCAAATTCACTATCAGCTGGAACTAAGTTCTTCGCTTTGGTCCAATACTCCTCAGCCCTCTTAAAGTCACCCAACTCAAAATAAGCGGTACCCGCTAGAGCAAGTGCTTTGAGATTATTTGGATCAATTTGTAATGCTTTTTGAATGAGCCGCATCGGCTCACCCCGAATGCTCTTATTCTGAAACGCAAGCAGATCCGCGTAATCAACCATTAGTTGGGCACTATTCGGATTGAGAGCCAATGCTTTTTTATAGGCATCAAGAGCCTCAGGCATTTTTTGTAAGGCGGCATAGGATCGACCTAACATTTGCCAACCTTCGGCATTATTGGGATCTTTCTGCAGCTTTTCAGCGAGGCGCTCAACCATTCCCTCAATATCTTTTTGGCTTAGTTGGGGTTGACCTTGATTTGCCTCTGGTAAGTAAAGAGCGAGTGGGGAGCCCACCAAGAGGTAAAGAGCGATTGCACAAATAGGCAGGCCAGAAGCAATCCAAATCGTTGGCCATTTCTTGCCACCGTGTTGATTAACAGCTTTAAGATCCATTTGGTCTGCAGCAATCGCACCCTCCTCTTGTAAGAGTCGTTTCTCCACATCCAAACGCGCTTCATCCAATTGCTCTTGGCCGATTCGTCCCTCTTTAAAGTCAAGCTCAAACTGTCTGAGTTGATTGCGAAGAATGGCGATATTTTCATCTTGCTCAAGACTGATTTTTTGGAGATCGAGTTTCTTTCTTCGAAATGGCAGCACAATCATTAAAACTGCGATGACAGTCATGAGAAGGGCGATGATGATAAAAGTGGTCATGACTTATTTCCAGCCTTGCGATCTAATAATTGTCGGGCACGTTCAATATCCTCTGGCGAAAAAGATTCGGCTAGGAGATCTTGACGACGTTGTTTAATTTGACGTATTAAGAAAAAGAGCCCTAGCAGCATTAATAAAAATGGACCCACCCATAGCATGATGGTAGCTGCATTAAAGGGCGGCTTATACAAAACAAAATCGCCATAACGCTCGGTCATGTATTTAAGGATTTCTTCTTTCGAGCGACCCTCGCTCAATTGCTTGCGTACTTGATTTTTAAGGTCTACTGCTAAATCAGCATTGGAGTCAGCAATCGTTTGATTTTGGCAAACAAGACAACGTAACTCATTAGAGAGCTCTAGTACTTTCTTTTCGAGTACGGGATCGCTGGGGATGGGTGGTGCTGTTGGAGATGGGCTAGAGCCTGCATTCGTAGGCGAGCTATTGGCTTGCGCCAGAACTCCAGCACTAATGCTCATCAATACGATCAGAGCGCTGAGACTGAGTTGGCGAGCAGATTTCATTGCTGCAACTTTGCAATCAGGGGAATAATTTTCTGCTCGACCGCTTCCTTCGTTAAGGGACCAATATGTTTATGCCGAATAATCCCAGAACGGTCGATGACAAAGGTTTCTGGCACTCCATAGACGCCGTAATCGATACCCACCTGACCACTAAGATCGGAGATCGATAACTGATAAGGATCGCCAAACTTGTTTAACCATGCTTTAGCAGCGTCAGGTTTATCTTTGTAATCCAAACCAATCAGCGGGGTACTTTGTGATTTTGCAAAATCGACTAATAATGGATGCTCCTCGCGACAAGCTACGCACCAGGACGCCCAGACATTCAAAATCCAAACTTGACCCTTCATTTGTTCCGGAGAGAAGGTGCTTTGCTCCTTTCCTAAAATGGGAAGGGTGAAACTCGGCGCTGGTTTGCCAATGAATGGGGATGGTACTTCACGCGGTTTGAGTTGCAGCCCAATCGCCAGAAACACTAGTAGCACTAAAAAGACAGCTAGTGGGATGAGATAGCGCTTCATCTCAAACCTCTTTCTTGCGATAGCGGCGATCGGTAATTGCTAGGAAGCCGCCGAGGGCCATCAGGAAACAGCCGCCCCAGATCCAATCCACAAAGGGCTTGTGATAGATGCGCACACTCCATTCGTTTTCATTAATGGGCTCGCCTAGAGAGACGTACAAGTCGCGGGTTAAGCCAGAGTCAATTGCAGCCTCGGTCATCGGCATTTGGCTTGCTGTATAGATACGCTTTTCTGGGAAGAGGCTAGTTACTGGCTTGCCGTTTTTGCTGACATCAAAGTGACCCTGTACGGCTGCGTAATTGGGACCTTGAACTGTTTTTAAGGAAACCATTTTGAAGTCGTAACCGCCTGATTGAGAGACGCCACCAATTTGCATCCTTACATCTTGTTCAGTTTCAAAACCACGCACTGCAGTAACGCCAATAATAAAAATGGCGACACCAAAATGAGCCAATAGCATGCCGTAATAGCCAGCCGGCTGAATCCGTAAATTTTGCCACCAGCTTCTACTTGGATTAATGCGTGCTCGATCAATCAATTGTGTGACACCCGAACTAATAATCCATGCCGATACCAAGAACCCAAAACCAATCATCGGCGTCCATGAGCGAAGAAGAAGGGGGGCAATCACCGCTGTAATTGCGCTGACAGCAAGAGCCCACTTCAATTTAAGCGCAAGTTCAATTGGAGGTGATTGACGCCAACGCGCAATTGGGCCAACGCCCATTAAGAAGAGGGCAGGGGTCATCAGGGGCACAAATACAGCTTCAAAGTAAGGTTCACCCACAGAGATTTTGCCCAGATTGAGAGCATCTAAGATGAGGGGGTAGAGAGTTCCCAATAAGACAGCTGCAGCCGCAACTAGTAATAAAACATTGTTAACAAGAAGCATACCTTCGCGTGAAACAGTCTCAAAATTACCGCCGATGTTAGCCTTGGGCGCGCGCCATGCAAAAAGTAGTAAAGAACCGCCGACAATGAAAGCCAGGAAGCCTAATATAAAGACCCCCCGCTCTGGGTCGGTAGCAAAGGCATGAACCGAGGTGATAACACCAGAGCGAACTAAGAATGTGCCCAATAAGGATAGCGAGAAGGCAAGGATTGCCAATAGGGCAGTCCACATCTTAAAGCCCCCCCGTTTTTCAGTGACCGCAAGTGAGTGGATTAACGCAGTGCCCACTAACCATGGCATGAAGGATGCGTTTTCAACGGGATCCCAGAACCACCAACCACCCCATCCCAGCTCGTAATAAGCCCAGGCACTCCCTAGGGCAATACCAATCGTGAGAAAGCACCATGCAGTGGTCACCCATGGGCGAGACCAGCGAGCCCATGCGGCATCAAGACGACCCGAAAGAAGGGCGGCAATTGCGAAGGCAAACGCTACAGCGGACCCCACATAGCCCATATACAAAAATGGCGGATGAATAATCATTCCTGGATCTTGAAGTAGAGGGTTGAGATCTCGACCCTCTGGAGCGGGTGGAAATAAACGATCAAAGGGATTTGAGGTGAGGAGCGTAAACAGCAAAACACCAATACTCAGAATACCCATCACACCCAAAATTCGGGCAACCATTTTGTCTGGTAGATGCTTAGAAAATATAGCGACCGCTAGAGTCCAGCCAGCCAGCATGAGTGCCCACAAAAGAATGGATCCTTCGTGACCGCCCCATACTGCACAGATACGATAGATGAGGGGTAGATTGGAATTAGAGTTTTGGGCTACATATAAGACGCTGAAATCGTTATCAATAAAGGTAATGGTCAGGCAGACAAAGGAAATTGCTACCCAAACAAATAAGCCCCATGAAGCAGGTCTAGCAATGGCATTGAGTTGCGGGCGATTAGTTTGTGCTCCCAAAAGTGGAAACACCGCCAAGATCAGTGCCGTGAATAAAGCCAGTATGAGGGAGTACTGACCTATTTCAGCAATCAATTTTTACCTCCTGCAGATTCTTTTAGAGTCGGAGTAGATTGGGGTTGTTTTGACTTTGCCTTTTCAAGAGCTTCAGCAGCTTCTGGCGGCATATAGTTTTCATCATGTTTGGCCAGCACTTGCTTCGCTTGAAATATCCCAGTGCTCGTTAGTTGACCTTGGGCAACCACGCCCTTGCCTTCTTTGAAAAGATCTGGAAGTAGACCTTCATACTGAACCGGTACATCATGAGCGGTATCGGTCACGATGAATGAAACCTTAAGTCCACCAGGATCACGTTGAATGCTCCCCTCTTTGACCAGGCCGCCAATACGAAAGGGCTTATTCTTGGGCGCCTCATTGGCCATCACTTGGGAGGGGCTAAAAAAGAAGACTAAATTACTTTGAAAGGTTTGCAAGACTAAATAGGCTGCAATACCTAAAGAGGCTAGACCACCTGCGATCGCAAGACCGCGTTTAGTACGGGGTTTCATAACCTCGTATTTTGCCTAATTTTTAGGAGTCTCGTTGAATTCAGAGATTAGGGTTTTTCTGAGGGCTCGATTTCTGCTTCTTAGCCTTAAAACCTCGATCACAAGGACCAAAACCGTCACCAGATAAGACCCCCAAACATAAAGGGCATAGCCACCCATGTTCAAGAAATCAGAGAAATTGGACCAGTAAAACATTAGACAGTCTCCCTAACCCAAGCGGTATGACGTTCACGTTCCAGGATGAGGGTGCGACAGCGATACAAGGCTACTGCAATCGAATACATCCAAAAAGCAAAAACCATGATCAGCATACCGCTTAGCATTTGTGTCGCCATCGTTGGTGCCTTGGTCAAACTAATCGAGGCACCTTGATGAAGGGTGTTCCACCATTTCACTGAAAAATAAATAATTGGCACATTAATGACCCCAACAATTGCCAATAAGGCCGCACTTCGATCTGCCTTACGGACATCGTCGATCGAGGCATGGAGAGATAAAAATCCAAAATATAAAAACAGTAAAACGAGTTCAGAGGTAAGTCGCGCATCCCAAACCCACCATGTCCCCCAAGTTGGCTTACCCCATACCGCGCCCGTCCATAAAGCGATAAAGGTCATGATTGCACCAGTTGGCGCAAGCGATAGTGCCA
>JACCDX010074357.1_pt1 | contig 13610 bp, 11 predicted proteins | sample 7449681 | NCBI WGS metagenome assembly JACCDX01 (sample SAMN15323450, study PRJNA562643) | freshwater metagenome | isolation source: river surface water | place: USA:Blue River Watershed | collected 2017-08-18
CCGGCGAAGCGCTCGTCCATCGAACCCGTGGCGAACTGGCGCGCCAGCGGCTGCTGGGCCTGCGCCAGCACGCTGACCGTGAAGCCGCCGGACGTGGTGAACGCCGCATGGCTGCTGGCCTGCTTGCGGATGCTCCAGAGCACCAGGCGCGGCTCCAGCGACACCGAGCTGAAGGAGTTGCACGTCATCGCCCAGTCCTCGCCCCCGTGGCGGGCGGTCACCACCGTCACGCCGGTGGCGAAGCAGCCCAGGGCCTTGCGGTAGTCGGCCGGGTCCGCGGGCGCGGCCACGGTTCCGGGGACGGTCATTTCCTGCAGTTGTCGCACGGCAATCTCCTTCAGGGCACTTCGTGGCCGTTGGCCAGCTCGTACAGTTCGAACCAGGTCTGGCGGTCCATCGGCACGCGCAGCGCATCGCTGAACCGCGCGATGCGATCGGGCTGGTTGGTGCCCATCACTGGCAGCACGCGCGCCGGGTGGTGCAGCAGCCAGGCCACGGCCACCGCCGTGGTGTCGGTCCCGGCCGCCTCGGCCAGTTGCGCCATGCGCCCGGCCAGGCGGGCAGCGGCGGTGCCGGGGGTGCCGGCCTGCGCGTGCAGGCGGCCACCACCCAGCGGCGACCAGGCCATGAGCGGCATGTGGTGCTGCTGCCCGTGGGCCACCTGGCCGTTGGTGAAGGGCGCGGTGTGCAGCAGGCTCAACTCGACCTGGTTGGTCTGCAGCTTGTGCTTCATCCGCGACTGCAGCAGGTCCACGTCCCAGGGCATGAAGTTGGACACGCCCACGCCGCGCAGCTTGCCGCCGTCGATCAGGCTGTCCAGGCAGGCACCCAGTTCGTCGGCATCGACCAGCGGGTCGGGGCGGTGGATCAGGAGCAGGTCGATCACGTCCACGCCGATGCGCGCGAGCGAGCGGTCCACGCTGGCGCGCACATGGGCAGCGCTGGTGTCGTAGTGCTTCACGCGGGTGCCGGGCCACTGCTGCGACAGCAGCATGATGTCCGTCTTGGTGACGATCTCGATGCGGTCCTTCAGCGCGGGCTGGGCCTTGACCGCCTCGCCGAACAGCGCCTCGCAGCGGTAGTCGCCATAGATGTCGGCATGGTCGAAGGTGGTGATGCCCTGGGCCAGGCAGGCCTCGATGCGCGCGATGTTGGCGCGCACGGTGGTGTCCGCGGCTTCGGACAGGCGCCACACGCCATAGGCGATGCGGCTGAGGGAGCGGCCGTTGGCCAGGCCGATGCGGCCGATTTCTTTGTTTTGCGTCATTTGCGGATGCCCACGCCCAGGGGCGTGGCAGGGGTCTGGGCCGGCACGCGGCCGTAGGCATGGGGAAGGGACAGGGTCTTGAGATGCGGCAGCACCTTGGTGCCGAAGATCTCGCACTCCTGCAGGTGAGGATAGCCGGAGAAGATGAAGGCCCGGATGCCCATCTTCATGTACCCATGGATCTCGGTGAGCACCTGGTCCACGCTGCCCACCAGCGCCGCGCCGCAGCCGCTGCGGGCGCGGCCCACGCCGGTCCACAGGTGGGGCTCGATGTAGCCCTCCTCGTCGGCGCGGTCCCGGTTGGCGCTTTGCAGGGACACGCCCAGGCTCTTGGCATCGAGCGCACGGCTGCGGATCTCGGTGCCCTTGCCGTCATCGAGCCTGGATACCAGCTCGCGGGCGTACTCGCGGGCCTCGGCCTCGGTGTCGCGCACGATCATGTGCACGCGCAGGCCGTAATCGAGCACGCGGCCATGCCTGGCCGCCTCGGCATGCACGTCGCGCATGCGCTGGGCCAGCATCTCCTTGGGCTCTGGCCACATCAGGTAGGTGTCGCAGTGCGCGCCGCACAGGGCCAGCGCGTCGGGGCTGTAGCCGCCGAAGTACAGCAGCGGGCCGCCATTGACCTGGTAAGGGCGAACGGGGTCGGTGGACAGGCCCTTGAGTTGGTAGATCTGGCCTTCGTAGTTGATCTGGTCCTGCGTCCACGCCTGCTTGAGGATCTCCACCACTTCCCAGGAGCGGCGGTAGCGGTAGGCGCTGTCTTCCTGCTGGCCCGGGAAGTCCGAGGAGATCACGTTCAGCGTGAGCCGGCCTTCCAGGATGTGGTCCAGCGTGGCCACGGTGCGCGCCAGCATGGCCGGGTGCAGCTCGCCGCAGCGGATGGCGGCCAGCAGGTTCATGTTTTTCACCTGGGGCGCGATGGCGGCGGCGAAGGTCAGCGTGTCCTGCCCCACCTGGTACGACGAGGGGCACAGGATGTTGCGGAAACCCAGTTCGTCCGCCCGCCTGGCGATCCGGCTGGTGTTGGCCCAGTTGCTGCGCAGGTCCCCTTCGGGCACGCCCAGGTGGCGGAAATCATCCGAGCACAGGGGGGCGAACCACGCCACCTCCGCGCCGTCGAGGTCCGCGCCGCGGACGGGAACGATGCTCATACGGTCTGTCTCCTGACGTTCATTGATGTGGATCAATAGTAAATGAATTTTGGAGGACCTGTGAAGGAATTTTTGTTTTTGCCATACTCGCCCGCATGGAAATCCCCGCCGCCAAGCCCCTGCCTGTCTACCTGCAGATCGCCGAACTGCTGGCGCGGCAACTGCAGGCAGGCTTCTGGCGGGTCGGCGAGCGCCTGCCCACGGAGGCGGAGCTGTCCCGCCAGCTGGGCGTGGCCGTGGGCACCCTGCGCAAGGCCCTGGCGCTGCTGGAGGCGCAGGGCGCGCTGGAACGCATCCAGGGGTCTGGCACCTATGTGAAGCAGGTGCGCGGCACCGGGCAGATCTACGAGCTGTTCCGGCTGGAGTTGCACGACGGGCCGGGCCTGCCCACCGCGCGGGTGCTGGACGTGGCCCGACTGCCCGCCCCGGCGGGCCTGGCGCTGCCCGGCGGGGCGGCGTGGCGGGTGCGGCGCCTGCGGTTCCTCAACGAGGTGCCGGTGGCGCTGGAGGAGATCTGGTTCGAAGGCGCCGGCCTGCGCACCCTGCGCGCCGAGGAGATCGGCGACTCCATGTACCTGTTCTACCAGCAGCGGCTGGAGCGATGGATCAGCCGGGTCGAGGACCACGTGTCCGCCGCGCCGGCCCCCGACTGGGCGGCCCCGCCCTGCGCCCTGGCCCCCGGCGACTGCGCGGGCTACATCGAGCGCATCTCGATGGACTCGGCCGACGGGGTGGCCGAGTTCTCGCGCACCTGGTTCGATCCCGCCGTGTGCCGGTACTCCTCGCGCATGTCGCAGTGACGGCGCGACTGCGCGTCAGGCACGCCGCCCCACGGCGGTGAAGCTGTCCAGCCGGTCCGCCAGGCGGCCGGCCGCGGCCACGGCCCCCGCCACCCCCAGCAGCACGCCCCCGAGCGCCAGCGGCGAGGGCACCTCGAAGGCGAGCAGCGACCGCAGCCCCGGCAGCGCCATCGACAGGGCCAGCAAGGCCGTCGCGGCGCCCGCGATCCACCAGAAGGCGGCGAAGTCCCGCCCGAGCAGCGCCCGGGGCGCCAGGCCGGCGCCGGCATTGAGCCAGACCAGCAGCAGGTTGCCGGCGGTCAGGCCGGCGAAGGCCAGGGCGCGGGCCTCGCCGGCCGGCAGGCCTGCGCGCAACGCCAGCAGGTAGGCCCCCAGGGTGGCCGCCAGCAGGCCGGTGCCCTGGACCAGGGCCCGTCCCGCCAGGGCCCAGCCCACCAGCGGCTGCCGCGCGTCGCGCGGGGCACGGGCCATCAGGTCGGCCGCCGCGGGCGTCCTCTCGAAGGCCAGCGAGCACACCGGGTCGATCACCATCTGGATCACCACCACGTGCACCGGCAGCAGCAGCGGGGGCGCCCCCAGCATCACCGGCAGCAGGGCCAGCCCGGCGATGGGCACGTGGATGGCCATGATGTAGGTCATCACCTTGCGCAGGTTGTCGTGGATGCGCCGGCCCAGTCGCACGGCGTCGATGAGGCGGCCGAAGTCCTCGTCCAGCAGCACCACGCCCGCCGCCTCGCGCGCCACGTCGGTGCCGCGCGCGCCCATGGCGATGCCGATGTGCGCCGCCTTCAGCGCGGGCGCGTCGTTCACGCCGTCGCCCGTCATGGCCACCGTTTCGCCCTGGGCGCGCAGGGCCTGCACCAGCCGCAGCTTGTCGGCCGGCGCCACCCGGGCGAACACCCGCACCCGGCGCACGGCCTGCGCCAGCGCCGCGTCGTCCATCGCCCGCAGCTGCTCGCCGGTGAGCGCGCCGGCCTGGGTGTCGATGCCGGCTTCGCGGGCGATGGCCAGGGCGGTGGCGGGATGGTCGCCGGTGATCATGGCCACCGCGATGCCGGCGCCGCGGGCCTGCGCGATGGCCGCAGGCACGCTGGCGCGCAGCGGGTCCTCGAAGGCCACCAGCCCCAGCAGCGTGAAGTCGTAGTCGTGCGCGATGCCGGCGGCCGGCACGGTGCCCTGGCCCTCGGCCACCGCCAGCACGCGCAGCCCCTGGCCGGCCAGCGCGCGCGCCCTCGCCAGCAGCGCGCCGGCCTGGGCGGGGTCCAGGTGGCACAGGTCGGCCACCGCCTCGGGCGCGCCCTTGGCCGCCACGCGCGGCACACCGTCCGCGTCCGTCCAGGCCTGCGACACAGCCAGCAGCTCGGGGGTGAGCGGGTAGGCCTGCTGCGGCAGCCAGTCGGGGTGCAGGTGCTCGGTCCCGGCGAGCGAGCCCTCGCCGTGCGCCAGGATGGCGCTGTCCATCGGCTCCACGCCCGCGCGGTGGGAAGCCAGCATGGCGAACTCCATCAGGCGGTGCACGGCCTCGGGCAGGTCGCCGCCGCGGCCCACGTCGATGTCCTGGTCCGCCGTGACCAGGCGGCGCACGCGCATGTGGTTCTCGGTCAGCGTGCCGGTCTTGTCCACGCACAGGAGGGTGGCGGCGCCCAGGGCCTCGATCACCGCCGGGCGCCGGGCCAGCACGCGCACCTGCGCCAGCCGCCAGGCCCCCAGCGCCAGGAACACCGCCAGGGCGACGGGGAACTCCTCGGGCAGCACGGCCATCGCCAGCGCGATGCCAGCCAGCACGCCCTGCAGCCAGTCCTGGGCGCGCAGTCCCCACCACAGCACCAGGACGGCGCTCAGGCCGAAGCCGATCGCCGCCAGCCAGCGCACCAGCCGGCGCAGTTGCTGTTGGAGGGGGGTGGGCGCGCGGTCGATGGCGGCCAGGGAGGCGCCGATGCGCCCCATGCGGGTCGCGGCGCCCGTGGCAAGGACCTCGGCCACGCCGTGGCCCGCCACGGCCAGCGTGCCCGCGAACACCCAGGGCTGCCCGTCGCCGCCCGGTTCCACCGCCGCCAGGGGGTCGCCGGGGCCCGGGCCCAGCACGTCGCCGGCCGGCGGCGCCGGTTGCACCGGTCGCGCCCGCTTGCCGACCGGCACCGACTCCCCGGTGAGCAGCGACTCGTCCACCGACAGGCCCGCGCACTCGCGCAGCACGGCATCGACCGCCACGCGCTCGCCCTCGGACACGAGCAGGCAGTCCCCGGGGACCAGGTCGCTGGCGGGCACCCGGCACACCTGCCCGTCCCGCACCACCCGCACCTGGGGCGCCGCCAGCTGCCGCAGGGCCTCGAGCGCGCGCTCGCTGCGCCGCTCCTGCAGCACCCCCAGGGCCACGACCATGAGCGCGAAGAACGACAGCAGCAGCCCCTCGCCCAGGTCGCCCAGCACCAGGTAAACGGCGGCCGCAGCCAGCAGCAGCAGGAGCATGGGCTCGGCCACCACGGCTCGCGCGGTGTGCCACAGGCCCCGGCCCTCGCGGCTTTCGAGGGCATTGGGGCCGTGCTGCCGCAGCCGCCGCGCCGCTTCGCCGGCGCTCAAGCCCGAGAAGGTGGCGGGGGCCGCTGGCGGGATCGGGTCGGCGGACGCGGGGGTCATCCCTTCATCATAGGAATGCCGGGCTGGGGCGGGAATGAGACAATGGGAGGATGAGTGCCGTCTGGATCGAGCAAGAGCCCCAGCCCCTGTCGCGGGAACAGAAAATCGAGCGTGAGACCCACAAGCTCGAGAAGCGGCTGTGCCGGCTGATGGGGCAGGCCATCGCCGACTTCAACATGATCGAGGAAGGCGACAAGGTCATGGTCTGCCTGTCCGGCGGCAAGGACAGCTACGGCATGCTGGACATCCTGCTGAAGATGCAGCAGCGCGCGCCGGTCCATTTCAGCATCGTCGCCGTCAACCTGGACCAGAAGCAGCCGGGCTTCCCAGACCACATCCTGCCCGCCTACCTGAAGAACCTGGGCATCCCCTTCCACATCGAGACGCAGGACACCTACTCCATCGTCAAGGACAAGATCCCCGAGGGCAAGACCATGTGCAGCCTGTGCTCGCGGCTGCGCCGGGGCATCCTGTACCGCGTGGCCGAGGAGCTGGGCGCCACCAAGATCGCCCTGGGCCACCACCGCGACGACATCCTGCAGACGCTGTTCCTGAACATGTTCTTCGGTGGCAAGCTCAAGGGCATGCCGCCCAAGCTGGTCAGCGACAACGGCAAGCACATCGTGATCCGCCCGCTGGCCTACGTGGCCGAGAAGGACCTGGTGCGCTGGGCCGCCCACCGCCAGTTCCCCATCATCCCCTGCACCCTGTGCGGCAGCCAGGAGAACCTGCAGCGCAAGCAGGTCTCGGCCATGCTGCAGGAGTGGGACAAGAAGCACCCTGGCCGACTGGACAACATGTTCTCGGCCCTGCAGAACGTGGTGCCGTCCCACCTGGCGGACGGAACGCACTACGATTTCAAGGGTCTCAAAGCCACGGGCGTGGCCAGCGAGGACGGCGACCGGGCCTTCGACCACGAGGACTTCCCCGCCGCGCCGCCGCTGCCGGGCCTGCAGGTCGTCCCGCTCTGAGCGCGCGGGCGGCCTTCCCCTCGGAGGTCGTATGACGCTTTTCTCACGCCCGGCCTGCGCGGCGGCCGCCCTCGTGCTGGCCGGCTGCGCCAGCACCTCCAGCCTGGACAGCTCGGTCCAGACCTTCTCCGCCCTGGCCGGCCCGCAGGCGCAGGCGAGCTACCGCCACGAGCGCCTGCCCTCCCAAGCGAGCGATCCGGCCCAGCCCCGCCTGGAAGCCTGGGCCGACGCCTCCCTGGCCCGCGTGGGCCTGCGCCGCGACGACGCCCAGCCCCGCTACAGCGTCCAGGTGTGGCAGCGGTTGCAACGCGTGTCCTACCCCGGCGCAGCTTACCCGCCTGTCGGCGGCTGGGGCAGCATCGGCTTCGGTTCGCACAGCGGCGTGGGCATCGGCCTGGGCATGGGTTTTCCCATCGGCGGCTGGGGCGACCCCACGCCCTGGTACCAGCGCGAGGTGGGGCTGGTGATGCGCGAGCTGCCCGGCGGCCGCGTGGTCTACGAGACCCGGGCCTACAACGAGGGCCACTGGATCGCGCCGGAGCGCGCCCTGCCCGCGATGCTGGACGCCGCCCTCCAGGGCTACCCCCAACCGGCCGCCGGCGTGCGCCGCGTGACCACGCCCCTGGCCCCCTGAGCCGGGCCGGCCGACGCCCGCGGGCCGCCTCGGCAGTCCACGGGCAAGGGTCGTGTCACATTTAGTTACGAGGGACTGTTGAGCAATTTCCGGCCCGGTTCCTAGAATGCCGGGGATGGAAGCCACCCGCATCATCGCCGTCCGCCATGGCGAGACGGCCTGGAACGTCGACGCCCGCATCCAGGGCCAGCTCGACATCGGCCTGAACGACAAGGGCCACTGGCAGGCGCGGCGGGTGGGGCAGGTGCTGGCGGGCGAGCCAGTCAAGGCCGTCTACTCCAGCGACCTGCAGCGGGCCTGGCACACCGCCGAGCCCATTGCCCGCGCCGCCGGCGTGCCGATGCACCCGGTGCAGGCCCTGCGCGAGCGGCACTTCGGCAGTTTCGAGGGCCGCACCTTCAAGGAGATCGAGGCCGCCTGGCCCGACCACGCCAAGGACTGGCGCCGCCGCATCCCCGAGTGGACGCCGCCCGAAGGGGGCGAATCCCTGCTGACCCTGCGCGCGCGCGTCACCCAGGCCGTGCACGACATCGCCTCCCGGCACATCGGCGAGCTGATCGTGATGGTGGCCCATGGCGGCGTGCTCGACGCGCTGTACCGCGTGGCGACGGGCCAGGAGGTGAACTCGCCGCGCACCTGGGAGCTGCCCAATGGCGCCATCAACCGCCTGCTGTGGACCCCGGCCAGCCTGACGGTGGTCGGCTGGTCGGACACCCAGCACCTGGAGGATGCCGAGCGCCTGGCGCTGGACGAGCGGACGGCCTGAGCGGGCCCCTGCACGGCCCCCTTCACGACCCCTTCAAGCCGCCGCAGGCACCGGCCCGTCCTGCGCCACCCGGCCATCGACCAGCTCGATCAGCCGGTCGCAACGCGCCGCCAGCCGCGGGTCGTGCGTGACCACGATGAACGAGGTGCCGAGTTCGGCATGCATGCGCCGCAACAGCGCGAACACCTCGTCGGACGAGGCCGTGTCCAGGTTGCCCGTGGGTTCGTCCGCCAGCACCAGCGCCGGCTCCAGCACCAGCGCCCGGGCGATGGCCACGCGCTGCTGCATGCCGCCCGACAGCTGCGCCGGGTACTTGTCCATGGCACCGCCCAGCCCCACGGCCGCCAGCAACTCGCGGGCATGCGCCAGGCGCTGCGGGCTCACCGCGCCCTCGGCCGCCAGCGCGGGCAGGGTCACGTTTTCCAGGGCGGTGAAGGCATTGAGCAGGTGGTGGAACTGGAACACGAAGCCCAGCGTGCGCCGGCGCAGCAGCGTCAGCGCATCGTCGCCCAGGCCGGCCACGGGCTGCCCCTGCAGGCGGTAGTGGCCCGACGTCATGCGCTCGAGCAGGCCGACGATGTTCAGCAACGTGCTCTTGCCCGACCCCGACGGGCCGATCAGGGCGGCGAACTCGCCCTGGCGCAGCCCCAGGGACACGCCGTGCAGCACCTCGGCCTCGCCGGGCTGGCCGACGTTGTAGCTTTTGCGCAGGTCCTCGAGCTCGATCAGCCAGTCCGCCATTGCCGTCCTTTCACAGCCGGATCGCCTGGGCGGGGTCCAGGGCCGCCGCGCGGCGCGCGGGCATCACGGCCGCGCCCACCCCGCACACCACGGCCAGGGCCGCCACCTGCAGCGCCATCAGCGGCGGCATGACGATGGGGAACAGCGACTGGCCGTCCGAGCCGCGCACGAAATGCGTGAAGCCCCAGATCATGGTCACGGCCAGCGCCGTGCCCAGCACGGAGCCGACGGTGGCCACCATCATTCCCTGGAGCAGGAACACCCGCTGCAACTGGCCCCGGGTGGCGCCCATCGCGCGCAGGATGCCGATCTCGCGGCGCTTTTGCACCACCGACACCACCAGCACGCTGGCGATGCCCAGCACCACCACGGCCGCCACCACCACCCGGATCAGGAGGGTGCTGACGGTCTGCGCGTTCAGCGCCGACACCAGCTGCGCGTTCGTGTCCTGCCAGCTCTCGACCTCGTAGGGGTATCGCTGCCGCAGCGATTGCGCCACGGCCTGGGCAGCCCACACGTCGCGCAGCCCCAGGTCCAGCTCGGTGGCGCCGCCCGGCAGGCCGAACAGGCTCTGCGCCGTGCGCAGGGGCACCAGCGCCGTGCGGCGATTGAGGTCCCGCAGCCCCAGGTCCACCAGGGCGGTGATGCGCAGGGACTCGCCCACGCCAGCCGTCTGCAGCACCAGGCGGTCGCCCACCTGCAGGCCCAGGTCGGCCGCCAGGTCCCGGCCGAGGATGGCGTCGCCGGGCTCCAGCCGCGCCTGGCCGGCCACCAGCTTGCCCCGCAGGCCCACCAGCCGGTCGTAGCGATCGAGCGACACCCCGGTGATGGCCACGGCCTGGCTGGCCTCGCCACGCAGGGCCAGGCCGCTGCCGGACACCTGCGGCGAGACGACGGTGACGGCCGGGTCGGCCTCGAGCAGCGGCAGCAGCGCCTGCCAGTTGCTCACCGAGCGCGCGCGCTGGGCCCGCGCCTGGGCCTGGGCCAGCGTGGCGGCCGCCACCGGGGGCGGCGCGGCCGGCAGCACGCGGTCCTCGGGGGCGCGCAGCACCACGTGGGCCTGCGCGCCCAGGGTCTTGGACAGGGTGTTGGACTGCAGGCCCTCCACCAGGGCCGAGATGTAGCCGATGACCGCCACGCCCGCCGCCACGCCCACCACGATCAGCAGGGTCTGCAGGCGGCCTTGCAGCAGGAAGCGCAGGGCGACCCGCCACTCGAAGGCCCAGCCCAGCGACGTGGCCGCCGGGGTCACGCGGCGCAGGTGGGAGGCCGGTGGCGAGGCGCCCATCGCCGGCTCAGCGCCCCATGGTGCTCGTCAAGGCGCCGGCCGCGTCACCCCGGGGGGTGGCCTTGCCCGCTGCCGAAGCGACGCCCGCGTCCTGCGGCTGCCAGGGCTGGGCCTGCGGCCGCACGCGGTCGCCCGGCCCGGCCACGCCGAGCAGCACCAGGTCGCCCGGGGCCAGGCCTTCCAGCACCTCGGCGGCCTCCATCGTGCGCAGGCCCAGGCGCACCGTGCGCGATTGCGCCCGCCCGTCCTGCGCCACCAGCACCGACGCCGGCCCGCGCAGGGCCGACAGGGGGATCACCAGCGCGCGGTCGCGCCGGCCGGTCTGCACTTCCATCGACACGGTGAGGTCCTCGCGCAGGAAGGCGGGCGCCTGGCCCTCCAGCGCGAACTTCACCTCCACTGCGCCGCGCTGCGCGTCGATGGCGGGCGCCAGCGACAGCACACGGGCGGTGAAGCGCTGGTCCGGGAAGGCATCGGCGACGGCGTAGGCCTGCTGCCCCACCGCCAGCTGCTCGAGGAAGCGCTCGTCGACCTGGGCCAGCAGCTGCGTGGGGCCGGCCAGCGCCAGCGACATCAGCGCCTTGCCCGCCTGCACGATCTGCCCCGGCTCCGCATGGCGGGCCAGCACCCGGGCATCGCGCGGCGCGAGGATGCGCGCCTGTGCCAGCCGCGCCTGGCCGGCCTGCGTGGTGGCGTCGGCCGCCTGCAGCTGGGCGCGGGCCACCTCGGTGGCACGGCGGGCCTCGTCGGTGCGCGAGGCGCTGACGAAGCCCTGGGCCACCAGGGCCTGGGCGCGCTCGAGTTCGGCCTGGGCGTTGCGCAGTGTGGCCTGGGCCTGCACCTGCGCCGCCCGGGCCTGGGCCAGCGCGGCGCGCAGCTCGTCCTCCTCCAGCACCACAAGGGCGTCGCCTGCCCGGACCTGCGCGCCCTCCTCCACCAGCACCTGGCGTACCCGCCCGGTGACGGTGGCGCCCACGTCCACCCGCGACAGCGTGGCCACGCGCGCGGAAAACTGCAGGGTGCGCTGCAGGGGCTGCGGCTGCACCTGCAGCGCGGGGACGGTGGGAGGCCGCAGCGCCAGGCCGGCGGCGGCAATGAGGAGGGCCAGGACGGCCAGGGCGGCGATCCAGCCCCAGCGGCGCATCAGGAAGGACGTGGTGCGGCTCGCCATGCCCTGCGCGTCAGGCCTCGGCCCCGAACAGTCCGCCCGCAGCCTGCGGCGGCGCCACCCCCAGGTGGCGGAAGGCGGCCAGCGTGGCCACCCGGCCCCGCGGCGTGCGCTGCAGGTAGCCTTGCTGGATCAGGTAGGGCTCGATCACGTCCTCGATGGTGCCGGACTCCTCGCCGATGCTGGCGGCGATGTTGTCCAGGCCCACGGGGCCGCCGTCGAAGCGGTGGATCACGGCCTCCAGCAGCTTGCGGTCCATCACGTCGAAACCCTGCGGGTCCACGTCCAGCATGGACAGCGCGCGCTGCGCGATGTCCTGGGTGATCCGGCCGTCACCCTTGACCTCGGCGTAGTCGCGCACGCGCCGCAGCAGGCGGTTGGCGATGCGGGGCGTGCCGCGCGAGCGGCGGGCGATCTCCATGCCGCCCTCGGGGTCCATGGGCGCGCCCAGCAGGCCGGCGCTGCGCTGCACGATGCGGGCGAGCTCGTCGGCCGTGTAGAACTCCAGCCGCGCCACGATGCCGAAGCGATCGCGCAGCGGGTTGGTCAGCATGCCCGCGCGGGTGGTCGCGCCCACCAGGGTGAAGGGCTGCAGGTCCAGCTTGATGGAGCGCGCGGCCGGGCCCTCGCCGATCATGATGTCGATCTGGTAGTCCTCCAGCGCGGGGTAGAGGATTTCCTCCACCACCGGCGACAGGCGGTGGATCTCGTCGATGAACAGGACGTCGTTCTTCTCCAGGTTGGTCAGGAGCGCGGCGAGGTCCTTGGGTTTTTCCAGCACGGGGCCGGAGGTCTGGCGCAGGTTCACGCCCAGCTCGTGGGCGATGATGTGGGACAGCGTCGTCTTGCCCAGGCCGGGCGGGCCGAACAGCAGCACGTGGTCCAGCGCCTCGCCGCGGCGGGCGGCGGCGCCGATGAAGATCTCCAGCTGCTCGCGGGTCTTGGCCTGGCCGACGTATTCCTGCAGCAGCTTGGGCCGCAGGGCCCGCTCGATCGCCTCCTCGGCGGGCGAGGCCGGCGCGGCGGACACCATGCGCTTGGGCGGGGGCGGCGCGAAATCGTCGGTGTGGATGGTCATTCAGGGCCGATGTTAACCCTGTGCGCCCATCCAGTCTTCTCCCCTGGAAGTCCTACACACCCGGCACGTTCCCCAGCCACTGCCGCAAGCTGGGATAGGCCTTGTCGAAGCGGCCGTAATAGTCCGGCGCGTCCGGGAAGCTGCAGCTGGCCGACCCGGCGAAAAGCTGCCCCGCCACGTAGCGGTGGCTGCCCCAGGGCGCCATGGCGGGCGAGCCGCTGCTGCCGCTTTCCGTCGTGCCGCTGGCCCAGCGCAGGACCAGGTAGTTCGATTCGCCGGCGTCGCCCGTGGGCGTGCAGCTCACGCCGTTGCAGCGCGCGTAGGACTGCAGCGACCCCTGGCTCAACTTGAGCAGGTCGCCGCCCGGGTGGTGCAGCGTGGCCAGCGGCGCGCCCACCGCCGGCGGCACCAGCAGCGAGCCGGCATGCACGGTACCGGCGGGCGGTGCGCCCTGCAGCTGCAGGAAGGCCGTGTCGGTGTCGCCGGAGGCATGCAGCAAGGTGGCGCCGCCGTGGACCGCCGTCGCCGCCGGGTCGAGCTGGGGCTGGTTGCAGCCGGCGGCCCGGTAGAACCAGAACGTCGAGATGGTGGAGGCCGCCTCCTGGCTGTGGATGCAGTGGTTGGCCGTGAGGAAGTAGGGCACGCCGCTGCGCAGGGTGTCGGCCATCAGGGTGCCCGTGCACAGGAAGGCCGAGCCGCCATCCACGTACTCCATGCGGGCCACGGAGCGGGCGTCGAAAGCGAAGTCCGGGTTGCAGGTGGCGTCCACGTTGCAGGACCCCGCCTCGCCCACCTTGAGCGCCGCCGCATCGGCCACGGCGGCATGGCTCCACCACAGGTGCGCCAGCCGGGGCACGGCCAGCCGCAGGTGGGCGGGGTCGGCGCCGGGCGGCAGCTCGATCTCCAGCGTCGCGGCCTCGCCGGCCACCGGGGGCAGCCAGTAGAGGCCCCCGGCATCAGCGTCGGCACCGCCGGTACCCGGCCGGGTCGACCGGGCCTGCGTCGCGGCGATGGCCGCGGCATCGACCGCCTCCACGCCCCGGTCGCCCGACACCCGCACCACCGCGCCGTCGGGCAGGCCCGCCACCTGCAGGGCCAGCCGCAGG
>JACCDX010712403.1_pt1 | contig 13608 bp, 13 predicted proteins | sample 7449681 | NCBI WGS metagenome assembly JACCDX01 (sample SAMN15323450, study PRJNA562643) | freshwater metagenome | isolation source: river surface water | place: USA:Blue River Watershed | collected 2017-08-18
CAATTGGCATTGATTTAGGTAGTACATTTTCTGTTGTTTCTTTTGTTAAAAACGATATTCCAGAGGTAATTCCAAATGCTGAAGGCAATCGAATCACTCCATCTGTTTATGCACTAGACGATAGTCATCAATCAATGGTTGGAGATTTAGCGGTTGATTTTGAAGCAGAAAATCCAGATCGAACCATAAGACTAGTCAAACGTAAAATGTCTTTAGGGTTCGATAAATCCTTTGATTTTGGCAATATAAAACTCTCTCCTTGTGATGTATCTTCTGAAATTCTCAAAAAGCTTAAAAGAGATGCAGAAGACTTTTTAGGACAAGAAGTAACTGATGCTGTAATCACCGTTCCCGCATATTTTAACAATGATGAACGTCAAGCAACAAAGGTGGCTGGAGAACTTGCTGGATTAAATGTTCTTCGCATCATTAATGAACCTACAGCTGCATCATTAGCTTATGGTTTAGACAAAAATAATGAATCGACAATATTGGTTTATGACCTTGGTGGTGGTACTTTTGATGTTACTGTACTTAAGCTATCTGATGGTTGTGATTTTCATGTTCTCTCCACAGCAGGAGATACAAAATTGGGAGGGTCAGATTTCGATTCATCTTTAGCCGAAATTATCTTAACAAAGTTTAATCTCCAATTTGACTACGATTATAATCAACATACACTTGATTCTCTTGATGATACACAAAAATCAAGACTAAGAGCTGCAGCAGAAAAAGCTAAGAAAACATTATCTCAAATGGAAAAAACCACAGTGTCTATTCCAATGTTTGCTTTTAGAAATCGCCAGCCAGTAAACTTATCTGTAACTGTGACAAGAGAAGAGTTTGAAAAGTGTTTAGATGAACCACTTTTAAAAACCAAAGCATGTATAGAGCAAGCAATAAGAGATGCTGAAATCACTTATTCTGACATCAATGAGGTGGTTTTTGTAGGCGGATCAACAAGAATCCCATATGTTGCTCAAAAAGTGCAAGAATGGACTGGAAAACGGCCAAATAAGAGCATTAATCCAGATGAAGCTGTGGCATTAGGAGCAGCAATTCAAGCATCTGTACTTTCTGGTAGTTCTGATAAACTTGTGTTCCTTCTTGATGTTACTCCACTTTCTCTTGGTATCGAAACTATGGGTGGCGTTATGAATACAATGATTAGACGCAATACTCAAGTACCAACAGAGTTTAGAGAGACATTTACCACGGCTGAAGATAATCAAACCGCAGTAGATGTTAAAGTATTCCAAGGAGAAAGACCTCAGACAAAATACAACCATTATTTAGGTGAATTTAAGCTTGACAACATTCCACAAGCTAGAAGAGGCACACCAAAAATTGAAGTGGTTTTTGATGTTAATGCTGATGGAATTGTTACCGTTAAAGCAATAGATGAAGCTACCAATAATGAAAAGATTATGATATTATCTGGTTCATTGTCAGAAGAGGAAATGACAAAATTGCTTGTTGATGCTGAAGATAATAAAATAGAAGATACAAGATTTATTCAAATTTCCTCACTGAGAGATTGGTTAACAACTTTAAATATTCAGATATTTGAACTTATAGACACTAAAGTTTTATCTGATGAAGAAGTTAAAGAATTAGTAGATTTAAGAGAAAGCATTGATGCCGATTTTGAATCAGAAAATATTGAACTTCTATCATCCCTTGTGGAATCTGGTAAAGAGCTTATCAATTTCTTGACAAATAAGGTTCATTCATTAGCTAAGAAAGAAATAAAATGAAATCACAAGCTCATATAGAGTTGAAGAAATTTGATGATGAACTACGCTTAAAATATGGCAGATATATTGCTGGCATTGATGAATGTGGGCGTGGTTCCTTGGCTGGTCCTTTAGTTGCAGCTTGTGTCGTTCTTGATGACAGGCAAGTTTTAGAAGGAGTTAACGATTCTAAAAAACTCACTCAGAAGAAAAGAGAAGAGCTTTATGAAAGAATCGTTACCAGTTGTATTTCGTATGGTGTGACTGAAATATCTGCTGAAGAAATAGATAAGTTTGGAATACAAGAGGCAAACTTAAACGCAATGATTAGTGCTGCATCAAAAGCGACTAAATATATTGACGAATTGCCTCATATGTATGTAATTGATCAAGGACCAAAGAATAGTCTAAAGCCACAGTTAATGATACCGAAAGCTGATTCTACATCTTTGGCAGTAGCAGCAGCAAGTATTATAGCTAAAGTACATCATGATAGAGTTCTTGAAAAACTACACAATGAATATCCAGAATATGATTTAATAAGTAACAAAGGGTACATTACTGCAAAGCATAAAGAAGCTGTTATCAAATATGGATTGCAGCATTTTCATCGCAAGAGTTACACTTTGAAGTTGGATTAAAAATGTTAGATAAAGCTGGAATGATTGCAAGTATTACTTGTGCTATACATTGTATGATTATGCCTTTGGTAATCACCTTGTTACCAATATTTGGATTGTCTTTGTTTGCTACAGAAGAATTTGAATGGATTCTTCTTATGATTTCAGCTATGTTGGGAGTTACTAGTTTATGTTTTGGCTTCAGAAAACATAAATCATTCAAGGCTTTTTCTTTTCTTGGAATTGGTTTGACATTATTAGTTGTTGGAAGATTAGCTCATCAGCATGTAAGTCATTTTCACATTTTTGAATTTGATTTATATTTGTTGTTTTTGGTTGGTGGAGCTATTATGGTTGCTCTTTCTCATTGGTTAAACAACAAGTTATGCAATACCTGTCCACCTTGCCACTCTTCTGGATGTGAACATTAATGGAAAATTTACCCAATAAAAAGATCAAAGTGTCTAAACTTAATAGCGTTGATGGTTTAGAGCTTATACCAGTCAAATTAGAGCATATTTTAATAAGTCCAGATAATCATACTTTTGCTTTGATTGCAGGCGATGATAAAGATATTGCTATACCTTTAAACTCATATGAAGGAAGTATGTTATCATTTGTTTTTAAAGGACTACACAAAAGTTCTCACATAAACACCATACACCAACTTTTTGTTAAATTTATTTCTGATCAAAACACAAAAATAGAATCTATCTATTTAGAATCAAAAGTTGGTGATATTATTTATGCTTCTATTCATTTTGTAGATGTAAAGCATAGAAGATTTTATTCTGTTTGCTCTCTTATAGATGCATTAATATTATCTTTGATAAATAAAACTCAACTATACGTAGTCAAAAATGCTTGGGAGAAAATAGACTCATTTGATGATTGGCAGTACGATGAGTTTATAATAGATTGGTCTAACGAATAAAAAAAGCCTCCCCGAAGGGAGGCTTTTTTTATAAGCATTTCTGCTACTAGATTATTGAACCCAGCAGAAGAAGTCGAAGTCAACAGTAAGAACACCGGTGGAAACTGTGAAGTTTGAGGAGTTAACAACTGTTTTTGACAAGTCAATTGTGTTAGGGAAAAGACTTGTCCAAGCACCAGCTACAGGATCATAGATCTCAAGTCTGAATGTTTGAGCTTCGTATACAGCAACACCTGGTCTTTGGAATGTGATGTCAGATTGTCCTTTACCAAGACCAAGGTTGAGGGACTCGTCAAAAGTACCACCTTCTGTGTCATAGTCAAAGAAGTAGTAGTCGCCATAGTTTGCTGTTCCAGGTACATCCTTAAGAACGACAGCAGCTTTACCATTTCCACTGATCTTGATACCAGAAATACCAAGGAATGGGAATTGGTAACCAGCAGCAATATTACCACCGATTGATTGGGTGATACGAGCTTGAGTTACAGAGTCTGTAATAGCTGGGTCATTAGGAACTAAGAAGTAAGCTTCAGTAACGGAAGAGTTAACGTTGAGGGTTGCTTCCATAATGAAGTACTTTCTGTTACCGATTTGAACTCTAAAGTCATAGAAACGAGCAACTCTTGAAGGACCGCCTGCGCTACCTGGCTTGAGTTCTTCAATTTCTCTACCAGAAACCTCAAAAGGTCTTGAGGATGTGTCAGTATTGCTTCCTGGGTCACCATCGGACTTGAGGTTGATTGTTACACTAGCGCCTTCTGGGCTAACCTTATATGTAGCAGATTCAAGAACAGGAAGTTTAGCGTTGTTTGGGTCCAAGATTTCAGAAATCTTGGTGTTTGCTAAAGATCTACCATCAACACTTTGTCCACCACCAACAAGGATAGGAGCTGTGATGGAAATAGATTCTTTTGTTCCACCGATGTTAAGAACACGGGACTTTGGTGAACCTTGAACATAGTTCTTTGCGTCTACGTCCATCTCAACCTTTCTGGTCGCATTTTCCGCAACGTAAGTTACACCACTTACCTTAAGTGACTTATAAACACCGAATAGATTATTATTAAGAGGCATAATAAATCTCCCTTTACCAATTTAAACTTTTAAGATGCAAATTTTTCCTTTATTACAATTTAGTAATATTGTCTTTTTATTCTTGAAATATAAAAAGACCTCCTATCTTCATTGGCTGTGCAGGACTAATCATTGCATTCCATTTTGTTTTTCTTGTTAAAATCTTTGATGTAAGGGGTAATTCAGCAATTTCGAATAATGGAACAGTATATAGTGCTGTGATAGGCCCCATATTGAATTGCAAGTTTTCATTAACCATCCAACCACCGTGAATATGAGAGTCAAGCTCAGTACCAACTCTTAAAAACTCAGAAAATTCTCCAGACCATTTAACTTCTTTTACTCCAATTAATGTAACTTGGTCTGTTCTTGCTATGCCTGCGCCTGTATATGGCATCAGAAAAGCAGGGGTTTCTATTTCGTTATTAATCTGCAAATTAAAGCTTGATACACTTCTCATTGATGATTGATATCTACTTACATCACAATCTCCCCATGTTAAAGATCTTCCCATTACATGATTTTCATCAGGTACTGCATAATCAGAGTTTGTTCTTACATCAATCATTCCTTCAAAAGAAGCAGAAACTTTAATAACATCATCAACTGCAGCATTAATAGATAAGCTTTTCAAGACCATTTGATCTAACTTTAAAAGTGCATTATTATCTGTACCACCATTTTCTGCAGTTAATCCAAGATAAGAGAGCATATGATTGGTATCTAATGTTAAGGCATACATTGGATTTTCTGCATGCTGTAATATAGTTTTTACCGCTGGTTCTAACTGATTGTCTCTATCAACTCTTATTGGAAAACTTAACTCTCCAGTAAACTTTTTAGCACCAATATTTGCAATAGCTCTTCCTGGTCCGCCTTGAATATAAAGCTTGTTCATATCAATTTCTTGGGTTTGATTAATCGTGCAGTTATCTACAAGTAAATAATGACCATTTACTTTGACACTTCTGATTAATAAACCAGTAGCAAATTGAGCTCTAGAAAATGAACCAGGATAGCTCATTAATTCCACCTAGAATCGTCAACTTCAAAAAAACTCTTAAATGCTGCTTGAATTGTTCCACTAGCTTCCCAAGTATATTTGTATCTACCAGAAGTTGTAGGTAAATATTCGACATAATAAATGCCCGTTGTCCCTGCGCCAGATTTTAAAACCACCCCGTCTCCATAAGTGTAGTTAATGGTTGTAGCACCAGCACCAGGACCAGTTATATAAAAATCAAGACCTGTAGGATCAACATAGTTACCATCTTCATCTTTGATTTTTGCATAAATCTTGATTGTTGAGTTCGTGTAAATTGGATTCTGTGGCATATCAAACCCTCGCTAATTTATTGTCCTATTTCTCTTATTATAGAAATTAGTATTTTGTTCTACGTATATTGTGCTGCTTATTTTATGTTTAGGCTTAATATAACTTTCTAAATAGTACTTTGATTGTCTTGCGATAACTGTTTGTTCTTGTGCTATTTCACCTTCTATACTATAAACAACATCTATATTTGAACTTATTGAGTTTTTAAAATCAATAAACCCATTGATAGTTTCCGCTCTTGTTTGTAAATTTTCTATTCTTCTTGGTATTTTAGTGATTGTATCTAATAAGTTTTCTCTTTCTAAGGTCACTAAAATGTTATTTACTAAAACAGTGTAACCATATATAAAACCATTCCTTAAAAATGATGGAGGAGGCGGTAAAAATGTAACTCTTCTGCCAAAAAATTCTCTGGATGTGATACCAGTTCCAATTAGAATATTTTGGAATGTCCCTAAAGGAGCAATGGTTGAATTTATTGGTGATGAAAAACCTGTAGGTATTCCAGTTGAAACAACAATCCCTACCAAACTTCCAAAATAGTTATCATTTTGGAATACCACAGTTGAACTAATAGATGATGGATAAATATTGTTTTCTAAAGACAAAAAATGATTAAAATTAATAAGTTCTTCTGAAGAAATCGAATTTGATTGTTCAATAAATGAGATAGAATTAAAAGTATGTGATCCTAAAGACTCTAAACTACTTATGCCATCTCCTAAAAAAGAGATATATGCTACATTACTTGCTGTCGCTGATGGTAGGGATTCAGCAGTATCTATGGGGGAAAGAGTTATTCCTATAGACGAAAGTAATGATGGTGAGTCTATAGATTTTTCACTCAGCACATATTCAATCGGAGTTAAGCTTAATGATGAGTTTTGTGAAAAAGTATTATCACCATGAAAAAATTCAGATGAAGCAATACCTGAAGTAATGGTAAACCCACGAGTAAATGCAAAGCTTGAATTGTTGGTAAATGAGGCTAAAGAAACTATACCAGAAGATAAAGTAATCTTTTCTCTTAAAGCTATAGTTGCTGTTCCGAAAGATTCTTCAGAAGGTATTGATGTAGCGCCAATACTTTGATTTGTAGCTTGCGCTTTGAAGTCATCAGCGCTCATTGGTTAAAGGCTTATAACTTGCCCATTTCCTCTTCAGATTGAATACTGGGAATAGACATTTGTGCTGGGATCATATTGCGAAGAATTTCAATTTCTTCAGGAGACATTTGCGATAACTTGTTTTCTAGCTCTTGATTAATAAGTTTATCCCTTAAAGCATCAGCAACTTCATTAAGTTCAGATTTTGCAGATTCAAATGCAAGCTCTTTGGTGTCTTTAAGAGCGATAAGTTCTTCGATTGTATATGTTGAATAATCCATTATTTGCCCCTAAAGTTTAAAGATTCTGTTGGTGTCATTAGACCAAGTTAATGTGATATCTCCACCATTTGGTGTGATGGGTAGATTGATTGCTGTATCAAAATATGCAACAAGTTGAGAAGTAGATTCAGTTCCAGTATCTCTGAATACAACAAACTGAGTGACTTGGGAGCCAGAGACTGATGTAAATGTAATGTCACTTGCATCAGCTACTCCGGCTCCTGGCAATAATGTTGTTAATGCTGAAGATGTAGCAACTCTTGCACCAACTGAGATACTAGATAAATACTGATGTGTTGCAAGGTTTACAGTATATGAACTTGATAAAAGTACAACCTTAAATGTGTTGGAGTTCCAACTTAAGTCGCCTCTTAAAAAAGCATTTCTTCCAGTGTCGTAAAGTGCATTTGCCATATCTAAATATCCTTAATAAGATATATTAATATTATTCAACTTCTTCAACATTTTCCTCTTCAGGTTCTGTCTTAACAACTTTAACTGTTTGCACTGTGTCACCAGCGTCAAGTGACACTAATGTGATACCCATATTAGCACGTCCCTTGGACTTTATATCTGCAACACGGTTGCGGATCATTTTACCCTTGGAGGTGAGTGTAATGAAGTCATCATCGTCTTGGACGATAGCAGCAGCCACAATCTTGCCATTACGGTCTTTTTTGACTTGATTGATAGTCTTTAAGCCCTTAACGTATCTACCAGATGTTGAACGATATCCAGCAGTTTCCGTTCTTTTACCGAACCCTTGTTCAGTAATAATGAGAACGGCTGGGTTTTCTTCAGGACTGAAAGACATCATTGCAACAATAGAGTCATTTTCAGCCAAAAGCATTGCCTTGCAACCTTGAGAGTTCTTACCTGTTGACCGAACTACTTCTTCATTGTAGCGAACTGCCATGCCGTCACCAGTAACAAACATAATGTCTTGGTTGCCATTAGTAATTTGAACGACAGCCAATTCATCTCCATCTGTTAAGGTGATTGCTTTAAGACCACGCTTGCGCAAGGAAGAGTTGTAATCACGAATCTCACTTCGTTTTACAAGACCTCTCTTGGTTGTCATGATGAAGTACCCATCAGTATCAAGTGTTTTTAAAGTAATGGTTGAAGACACTTTTTCGTCGGGATTAAGATTCAAAAGGTTTGCTAGGTGCATTCCCTTCGAGGTTCTTGTTGCTAATGGTATTTCATGACCCTTCTTCTTAAGAAGATTGCCTTGGTTTGTAAAGAACAAGAAAAGGTCGTGAGTTGATCCTGGGAAGATATCAGCAGCTTCATCTTCTTCACGGGACTTAACACCAATAACACCCTTACCGCCACGATTTTGAGCCTTGAAAGTTGTTGTTGGAACTCTCTTAATGTAGCCATCTTTAGTAAGAGAAACAATGATATTTTCTTCAGGGATTAAATCTTCAACAGAAAGAGTTCCGGCAGATTCAATAATCTCACATCTTCGATCATCGCCAATCTTTTCTGCAAGCTCAAGTTGTTCCTTTGAGATAAGCTTTAACATTTTTTTGTCGGAAGCAAGTTGGTCAGTCAGCCAAGCACTTCTCTTAGTCAACTTGTCAAACTCATCATTCATTGCACGAGTGTCAAGCTTAGTTAAGTTACCAAGGGTAATCTTTAAGACTGCATCAGCTTGTTCTGGAGATACTACATAACCTCCATCAATTAATCCTTGGAGTGCAACTTCCCTATTATCAGCTTCCCGAATAAGTTTGATAACCGCATCAATTTTAGAGGTAATTCCAATAAGGCCCTCCAAAATATGAGTTCTTCGATTATTTTTTGTAAGTTCTGCATTAAACTTTCTCGTTAAAACTTCTTTACGATGGTTGACAAAAACTTCTACTAGTTTGATTACTGGTACGTTTTCGACAACCTTTTTGCCATCCATAAGAACGGTTGAATTTACAGAGAAGTTTGTACGCAAAGACGTATGCTTGAGGATTAAGTTAAGAACAACATTGGAGTTTGCATTCTTACCAACCCAAATACGAATATCCATACCCTTCTTGTTTGTGAGGTTCTTAAGGTTAGTGATTCCTTCTACTCTTTTGGATTCAACAAGCTCTTTAATTTCACGACAAAAGCCTTCAGCTGAACCACCATAAGGCAAAGCAGTGACCTTAATGTATTGTTGGCCATTCTTTTCTTGCTCAATAGAATAGTAGCCTTCAATTTGTACAGTTCCACGCCCTGATGTTAAATAACTTCTAATGCCTTCAGTACCCAAAATCTTACATGGTACAGGAAAATCTGGACCAGGAAGAATGTCAATTATTTCTTCATCAGTAATTTCAGGGTTCTTGATGTAAGCATCAATAAGATTAGCAACCTCACGCAAGTTGTGAGGAGCCATATTAGTTGCCCAACCAACAGCAATGCCAGAGCATCCATTAATAATTAGATTTGGCAGTAAAGAAGGAAGAACTGTAGGTTCCATTAACTCATCATTGTAGTTTGCAACATAATCTACAACTTGATCAGAAAGCTCAGAAACCATTTGATCACCAAATACAGAAAACTTAGCTTCTGTATAGCGCATAGCAGCTGGCTTATCTTCGGGAGCAGGAGAACCAAAGTTTCCTTGAGGTGTGATAAGTGGATATCTTAACGACCAATCTTGAGCCATACGGACAAGAGTTGGGTACACAACTGCTTCACCGTGTGGGTGGTAGTTACCTGATACATCTCCACAAATCTTTGCACATTTCTTTGTTTTGCCACCAGAACGAAGGCTTAGATCGTTCATAGCTACAAGAGTTCTGCGTTGGGACGGCTTCATGCCGTCCCTTGCATCTGGAAGTGCACGATCTTCCATAACAGCAAAAGCATAGTTAGTAAATCTTTCATCAATCAAATCGATGAATTCTTTTTGAATGATGTAATCTTCTGCTGTTGAAAGTGTTTCGACTTCAACGTTCTTTGGTCTTCTACCCATTGTTCATCTCCACTGCACGACCGGCAGATTTATTAATAATATGCTCTTTGCGAGGAGCGACATTACTTCCCATCAATACAGATAGGATTCTTGAAGCTTCATCAGCATCTTCGACAGTCACTTGAATAACCTGTCTTTTTCCAATTTCCATTGTAGTAACACCAAGTTCATCAGCATCCATTTCGCCGAGACCTTTAAATCTAGTTACTTCTATTTTATCACCATACTTCTTACGGTAGGAGTCAAGCTCTTCATTTGTATGAATATAAAATCTTTGATTTTTAACAATCACACGGTAAAGAGGTGGTTTCGCTAAGAAAAGATGACCTTCGGTAATAAGTGGACGCATAAAACGATAGAAAAAGGTCATCAAAAGCGCTGCAATATGTGCTCCATCATCATCAGCATCTGTCATGATGATAATCTTTCCATATCTTAAGTCTGAGATGTTAAATTCATCACGGATACCAGTACCCAAAGCAGAGATAATTGCTGCAACTTCTTCATTTTGCATAAGCTTTGCATAATCATTCTTTTCAGGGTTGATGATCTTTCCTCGAATAGGCATTACTGCTTGAAATTCTGGATCTCGACCACCTTTGCATGAACCAGCAGCTGAATCACCCTCTACAATATAGAGTTCTGTGGTAGTTGCATCTTCTGAGTTGCAATCAGAAAGTTTCCCAGGCAATGACCCAGATCGACCAAGAAAGCCTTGTCTTTTGATTGATTCAGAGGCACGTTTAGCTGCAGCCCTTGCCTTTGCAGCTCTCAATGCTCTTTCAGCAATATTCTTGACGATTGTTGGATTCTTTTCAAAATATTCGGTAATGGCTTCAGAAAATAATCTGTTAACCACACCTTCAACTTCTTGAGAACCAAGCTTTCCTTTGGTCTGTCCTTCAAACTGTGGTTGTGGAAGCCTTACTGAAATGATGGCAACGATACCCTCACGAATATCTTCACCAGTAAGGTTCGGTTCTTTTTCCTTCAAAACACCAGAAGAACGTGCAAATTGATTAACAACTCTGGTGATAGAAGTTTTAAATCCACTTAAGTGAGTTCCACCATCAGCAGTGTTAATGTTGTTGGCGTAAGTGTGGATAGTTTCTTCATCTTCTTCGCCATATTGAAAAGCAACTTGAACATTAACTTTTCCACTCTTATTATCAAAGAAAAAAGGCTTACTTGGAAAAACACCAGTCCTTGAAGATGCTAGATAACTGACATAATCAGCAATACCACCTTCGAAATAAAACTCTTCCTTGTTACCAGTGTGCTTGTTTTCATAAACAATCTTCAAACCTCCATTTAAATATGCAGTTTCACGAAGACGGCGAAGTAAGACAGCTTCATCAAATTGGATATTGTCATTTGAACGCTTATGCCAAATTCTGTAAATGACATCTAGAGATTGTTCACTGATTTTTGTTGGCTTAAAAATATCAAAGAAGATAGCACCATTTACTTCTCCATTGATGAGGGCTTTACGCCAACGACCAGAACATTCAGCAAATACTTCATCAACTTCAAAATCGTCAATCAGATGTTCACGAAATGCGTCTTCAACTGCAAACTGACCAAAAATATTAAAGTCAGGAGTAAAAATAATCTTAGTGCCTGTATTTGTTGAAGTACCAATTTCTTTAATAGAATCGACTGGGATGCCTCTTTCGAAATTAAGTTGGTAAAGTTTCTTATCACGACTTACTTCAGCAGTAAGATTTAAAGATAGAAAGTTAACACAGGATGCACCTACACCGTGTAACCCACCTGCTGCTTCATAACCAGATCCATCATCCCCAAACTTACCACCAGCATGTAGTTCAGTAAGAACAATCTCTAGAGTGCTTCTCTTCTTAGGATCTTCTTGTTTAACTGCTGTAGGAATACCACGTCCATTGTCAACTACAGTTAAAGTCTTGTTATCAGAAGAGACGATAACATTAATTTTTGAACAATGACCAGCCATATGCTCATCAACAGAATTGTCCAAAATTTCCCACACAAGATGGTGGAGACCCTTCTTTCCAGTATCTCCAATATACATAGCAGGACGTGTTCGAACTGCTTCTTGACTCTCCAAAATTTGGATTGAGTCTTCGTTGTACTGATTTGCCATTTTAACTTCCTAATCAGGCATTAAAAAATGCTGTGATATTTTATCTTATCACAGCATTATACCGAATTTGGCCAAAAATAGCAAATATTTTGATTTTTACTCTATTTGAAATGTATTGAGTCTGCAGAGCGGTAAAAACCGATTTTATCAAGCTTTCTGGCTATTTTTATCATATTATTGTGTCTAAAAGCCATTGGCATTCCGCCACCCGCAGGAGCACCTTGAGCCTTAATTTCATTTTTAACAGCACTTGCAGCAATGCCTTGAACTTCTTGGGTCATTTCATCTAAAGAAGTGATATCAGTAATTTTCTTTCCAGAAGGCAATCGCTCCCAGCGAGAATCCTCTGTTCTATTTTGTTCAGCTTCTTCTTGTTCTTTAGTGACATCTTTCTTTTTGATCCTTTTACCGATCCTATCTTTCATAGAGCCACCATGCTCATCGCCACCATACATTAACCAAACATAAAGGGATGTATCGTCAGCGGTATCACCAATTCTTGATAATAAAAGAGTTGTGATGTCTACATCATAAAGAATTTTGCCCAAAGAGTCTAAAGGAGATCCAATTTCCTCTCTACTAGTAGGAGGAGCACCAGGAGCAGCCATAGGCATTGTAGGCGGACCGCCCATACCCATCGCCATAGGGTCCATAGGAGGAGCTCCCATAGCCATAGGATCCATAGGAGGAGCAGCTGCTGGATCCATTTGAGCTAATCTTCTATTCATTATCTAACAGGACCTGACTGAAAATCTGTTCTATGTTTTGGTTTTTCTGAAAACAACTCATCATCTTGCATGTCTCCGTTTTCAAATTCAAATAAGTTTGGATCTTCAACATCTTCATACATGTCATTTAAAAGATCAGGGTTTAAAACTCTTGTAGTTCCCCAATCAGATGATGGTTTAGTTTTTGCTGCTTGTCTGATTATTTGTGTAGCAGATAAGCCCTTAGCATTAATAACGCCGCTTTCAAAGTCATCATCCCACTTAGAGACTGAGCCCATAGCTTGTAAAATACACTCAGTCATTTGGGCTTCTATAACTCTGTGGTTAGTTTTCTTGGCATATCTTCTGGAGTTAAATTTATCAAAGATTGCACAAGCTTCAGCAATGATTCTGGCTTGCTCATCTCTTGTGTGTACTTCAGGCGCAATGTCTTCTAATAATGAATGGAACTTAATTTCAAGGTTCTGCATTTTTTCACTCACAACAATCAAGATAATAATAATTTATTATATTACTTTAATATACTGTCCTGACTATGTTTACTCTTTTGCTATATCGTATTCTACATTTAATTTTTGGGTTCTTACTTGCCCGTTTGATGCATCAAGCTTGCCAGAAACCAATGGAACGTATATTGCAAGTGCAATATTTGAGCTTTCAGCAAATCCAAATTCATTTATTTTAGCACTTTGTAAATCAGCGGCTC
>JACCDX010765261.1_pt1 | contig 13607 bp, 23 predicted proteins | sample 7449681 | NCBI WGS metagenome assembly JACCDX01 (sample SAMN15323450, study PRJNA562643) | freshwater metagenome | isolation source: river surface water | place: USA:Blue River Watershed | collected 2017-08-18
CATTATAATCTACTACCTTGATTCCCGTGACAGGAAACCAATGCTCTTTAACCCCGGAGACATTACTGAACTCCTTAAGGTTGATAGCATTATCAAAGAAACTGATAGAGAAAGCCTTCTCCAAGTTGACACTGGTAGTTGCCCCGTCCATACGCTGGGTACAGGTCGTGCCAGTAAGAGAATGCTGTGCGTATGTTGCAGCAGCGATAAAAAGAAGAACAATAATTACTGAGAATTTTTTCATGATGAAAAGATTTTTACGGTTGATATAAACATTAATATTAAACCCAGACCGATCAAAAATGTCTTGGACATTAAGAATCCAATAAAAAACAATACTAAATAGGAGGGAGAAAATCCCCCTCCTGTTCTTCTTGACCTCATAGTACTAGTAAACAGATATACCACACAATACATACAAACCTCCAAATAACATAGGAAGGTAGAATGATTGCTGTAGCAAATTCAAACGCTTCCTCTACATCATCTCTGTGAAACATACTACATTTTTTATTAAAAGAATATACGAGCAATCCACTGCCCGCTGTCTTCTCGCGCGATAATAAATTGTGCCTTACGGTTATCAACCATTAGGCTGTAGAGCCATGTCCAAGGTCGAGGGCTTTCGGTAAAGGTGAGTTTATGGTAAACACCCTCTACTAAAATACCATCCCCTTGAATTAACTTCACACCTTCGGTTTCGTAAACCGCTGCGGTATCAATTGCCGGGGAGAATTGAGCGCTAGCCGTCGTTGCGATAATACCCATTACGAGGGCGAAAAACAACTTCTTTGCTTTCATGATGATGGTTTTTGTTTGTTTAATTCTTTATAACCGGGGTTTAGTCTTACTTCACTCACGCATTACAAATAACTTCGTAAAATCAGGTCCAGTCCATTCAATACTGGATACATGACCAGCTGAAAAATGCACGATCAAAATACCCTCTTCAAATTTTACCTTCATAGAACCAGGAGTACTTTCTATCAACTCACCCTGCCAATCATGAGGTTCCCATTGAGGGTCAACAATTCTGATATTGTAATGGGATACGTCTCGGGGGATCATGATGATGTTGTATCGCCCGTGGTGTTCCTGTCCGTTTTCATGCCACTCACTTACCGTGACTGATACAATAGTCTGTGCTCGAACGGGAGGAGAGCACCTAACAAAGAGAAACAACATTACCAGTACTGACAATTTAAAAGACATCTTCATCATATCAACTTTTTTCAATGGTTACAAAAGGAAACGCGCGCTTTATCAACTGTTCTTGTTCGGCTGTGAGAGAGGGTACAACCACAACATCGTTCATATTGACTGTTCCGCAAAAAGAGGACGTAGTGTGACCCTTATACAATTCAGCCAATAGGGAGGCAGTTCTCTCAGCTATTTGCAATGCATTAATATGCACTGCTTTAACCTCTCCTTCCATAGGGCATATCTCATGTGCCCACACCCTGATTTTAATCATACACGTTGTAATTGAAAAAATGGCCAGCGCATCTGTGCCTCTATTTCATTTATGTCAAAATAATTTTCGTCATGATTAGTACACATTGCTGAGCCATTAGATACTCTTATATCCCTTACATGTAAAACTGTGGGGAAATTGTGGTCATCAACCTCGGTCATATAAAGTCTCAATAGACCCGATCCCAATGTTCGAGGAGAATTGTAGGGCTGTTTAAAAAGACCCGTCGTATGGATGAACATATCCTCGAAGCCTTTAAAAGGCGTGTTGGATGCTGCTGTTTTCATCACCTCTTCGATAATATCAGATATAGATTTATCCGATTTGAAGGTGATTATAAAAGGCTCTCCCTGCGGGTTATTAATCAGAGAACAATTGATTAGCGTACAATACATCTTCTTATTTTTTAGGTTAAAAAATCTCCCGGCCAGTAGGTACGTTTATTGACCGGGAGATTAAAATCAATTCTTATTTACCGGTAGTGTGCAGGACGTATTGTCCGGCGTCGTTCTTGTAGATAGCGATGCCCCCTACGGTTGCGTGACCCACTACCTCATAAACCCAAAACTCCGGATACTTCCCTGACTTTTTCATGAGCAGGGCAGCGAAGGAGACTTTGTACGCACCTTGACTGCATTTGATAGAATCCGCAGAAACATGAATGCCCTGCTTTTTCAGCTGAGCAATGTTCAAAGGCGCATTCTGAGCAAGAGCTGCACCTGCAGCAAAAACGATCAGAGAGATAACAAAAACAATCTTCTTCATGATAGAAAAGGATTTTATGATAAAAAAAATTAACTAATACCACACTGTATACAAAAGGCAAGCACCTTATTCCAAGGAGTTGGTATAGGCTTTCCTTTATATCTTTTAAACCTGTCAAACTGGTGTACATGATGCCGTGAGGTATGAGGCCAGCTCCGGCGGTGACGTACGTCGTACACCAGACAACCCGCTACAAAATCCTCAAAGGTCAGGCCCAAGGTTTCGAGAATTTTTATAACCTTAGGTAAATTAGCCTCACAGATCTTTACATACACTTCTTCACGGGAAAAAGACATCTGCAGGTGTTCTGGTAGAGTCTTTTCAATATTAGAGAGCTCTGCCTTTAGCCTTTTTTCTAAATTCCCCAATGCCCTTTGGGCTTCTTTCACATTATGCATTTTTGATTTTTTTTAAAGCCAAGCAGAAGACGATGGCCATTTTGATTCAACAAAGCGCATCCCCCAACACTCCTGTATACATTGACGTACCACCTTGGCCGGGATTGATACATACTCCTTCCCTGCAAGGGCTCGATATCCACCGCTTTGATTTAGGGATTCAACCTTAATCACAACCCTTTCCCAGGGGGGTAGTTGGTTCAATCGGCGCGCTAATCTCTCGAACCCTCTTGCCCAGGCTCTTTTAACCAAACGAGTATGTTTGGCAGGTACATCAAACTCTAATATATAATAAGTATACCCATACCGAGTCATGTGTTTAACACATCCGGCGGGGCGGATACCTTTGATACTATACTCCCTCATTCATTAATTTGTTAGAGTAAATTTCAACCGCTATGTGTTGAAATTTACTGTGATAAAAAAGAAAATGACGAAAATAAGATGCTAGCCCTGATGAACTCCGTAAGTCTTTTTCGCATTTGCAAAGGAGCAATTGATCAACCTCCTCTTCAGTAGGATGCCTATCTACAGTAACCATCAGATCCTGAGTAGAATCATTCTCATAGTAAAAGGTAGCTTTTACTACATAAGAGGTATCCTCTTCTTCCACCGCCGTCATCGTATGTAACGAGGTCTTGATATATTTTTTCCCCGATTGAGAGGTTATCTCACGGGTATATACATCCTCATAAATTGTATCCACGGCTTTACCCGTATTAGGATCTAGCAACCAGGTGAGAATCTTACCCCTTTCAATGCGACTTACGCTTTCTAAAATGAAATCAGGGTAAGTTTTAACATCCTTAACCAGCCGTAGACTTAGCGCAGGAGTTAACCACTCATTGATTGAATTCAGGGTAATGTCCCTTTTAGGGAAGATAACGTTAAAAAACATATTACCGGGACCATAGCCTTGAACCGCGCTAATGGTTACGGTAACACCGTTAACAGTTAAACTCTCCAGTAACCTTTGCGTAATGCTCGTATGCATCTTGCACGAGCGAATGAACATTAACTCTTTCATATTTTTATTCTCCTTTATATACACGATACTTTTTCCCGTCAAATACCCGAACAGATAGTTCAGACCAGGTACCAGGGTACCACTTTACCTGGTCGTTTCTATTCCACCTCATTTCCTGGTCTATAGGACATCTCTGTCTTATCTCCCGGCCGAGTTTAGACCTCAAAAACAGGAGGTCTCTATGAGACTTCATTTTTAAAAGCCTCTCTAACATCTTTTGGGAGGGACGGATCTTCGAATCAATAACCAGCGCATGATCAATACATGCATGGTCATGAAATATTAAAATTATGGTATACATAATCCTTATTTTTTAAACAAGAAAGACAGGTTCGTTACCTGGAAAGTCAAGTCGCGAATCAATGACGATGGCCTCATTGCCTGGATCCAGGCGGGCGATGAATTCTTCAACCTCATCATTCAAGAAGATCCGGCTAGCATCTATTTTAAGGTACTCCGCCGTACATGGGTCGAAGTTGATTTTCCCCGGGTAATGGCGTGCACAGTATAAGGCACACATGCCACTCAGCATGCCGTTAATGATATTGACAAGATCTTCCTTATCCTCAGGCATATGCCCGAAGTGCTTATAGGAATTATACAACACTTTACCTATTTCTAGGAAAGGTTGCCAAAAATCATTATCACCAAAGTATATTGCCATTCGCATATTTGCCATTTTAAAATTTTTTTTTGATTAACTAATATAGACATTACTAAATGCCCTTGCACCTGTTAATTCAGGTCTTAAAACAATTACCTCTTTGGTTAAAAGAATTCCCCTATGACAGGGTCATCTGCAGGTCGCCAGCTCGCGAGCGTCTTCATGAGCCCGTAGAGATGGTTCTCACCTGCTGAGGTGAACTCATGCTCACTGGCGAGCGCTTGACGCTCAGCTATTTGTATAGCATGAGATGTAAGCCCTGCCAATGGAAATGACCTTACAGTACTCAATGCTGAACGGGATTCAGGATCTCCAAATGCCATCTGTATCAAGGACGGCTTGTTGGTGTGGAAAGGGAGGTCGTCTATGACGAAGACATAACCCCCAAAATTCTTATACATCCCCAGTGAACAGGGTTGATATCCCAATGGCTTGAGATAATCATACCCTCCCGCTAGGAGTTTCTTTCTATTGAGTTGCATATCAATATACTTTTTTATTTTAAAATATATCATCCTCACGGGCGTCAATAATGCGGCTTATCATCGTTCTGAGATACGCCGCATTGGGGTTCATGTACGGCATTAACTCTTCCCTGAGAGCCTTTTCGGCCTCATCGATCCTCTTTTCTTTAAGAAGATCGTAGAAGCGAACCCGCGCACTTTCGAACTCGAGCGAGCTATGCATAAGATCCTTGTCAGTACCCGTCAGATGAATCAGACCTTCTAAGATCTCGCGAAGAGTCCAACCCTTATGTTGTCCCTCAGGAAAACCTGGGAGCGTATCCTGCGGTAGGAGTGCCGCATACGCAGGATCATAAGCTATAACAAAAGGCCCGCGGGCGAACAATATCTGGATTTGGTCCATGGTGTGATTTTTTTTATGGTTAAAAAAAGTGCCCGAGCATATAGCCCAGGCACCTGATTTTCTTCTTATTTATCCTCGGACAGATCGACGCCCGTGAGGCGCATCATTCCCTCGTCTTGGACGGCAAATTTGCCTTCTTTGTTCCACACCAGGTAATGGGTTATAGGCTCCTGCCATAACGCGACCCGGGTGTCTTTTCCTACCGGATACCGCCACTCCACGGCGTTTTCAAATCCTTTGGGCGCATCACGCCAATATTGGTTTCTCTTACCCTCGACCCAAACCCTGGGGAGCTTCTCGGCGCGCCAACGTGACCAATAATCAGGCTCGTCCTGATCAGTATTGACCATAGCAAACCCCGTTGGCCAATTGGGGTGGAAAAATATCCAACCCAAATATGCATTATACTGAACAATAGTGCCCTCTATTTCGGGATGGCCTTCGATGATGCTACCATCCCCCAGCACCAGCCGGCGCTTGGCCCCCGTTTTGAAGTAGAACTCCTCACATTGAGGGTTCGCAAATTTATGGAGCAGCGCCCACTTACGCGTGTGGGTGGGATCGCAATAATACTCGGGTTTCCCCTCAGGGAACCACATTTTGTCCCGAGTTGTGAGACGGGTTTGATATTTCTGGTAGCACTCTACCATATATCGCCCGATTGGCGAATATGTAGCCATCGCTTCAGGTCGCCCATGGCGAGCGATGTTTTGAATTCGCCATCCCGAATATCCGGGGCGATCGGTAGGAACCCTCTTTGCATGGCGCAGTTGCCACTGGAAAAACTGGTCTTCGGTCTTCCAACCCAGGCCCATGATTGAACCTTCGATAATACCGAAATTTTTGATTGCGTCTTTTTTACGACTGATACCCCGGCAGAAGGCATCAAAATCCTTCGATGAGATGCCGGCGTCGAGCCAGACTGTAATCCCTGCGTCCCTCAGGAAATTGACATCCGCCTCCGCTGGGAAGATGTCATACCGAACATTCGTACGATATACTGGTTGTTCAGTCCAGTAATCATATCCTGTCCGAATAGATTTTGCTGCCCCGTAAGCAATCTCAACGATCGTTGTCGGTGCCCCAAGAGAGGCTATGACCGTATCACTCGGGTTAATACCCCAAACCCCGCAGGAATCAAACTGACCCCCGTGAGCTACAAAGCTCTCAACCCATGAACGGTCGATTTTGCAATATTCCGGACGATACCGGGTAAGCCACCCCCGGCTATCTCTGATCCCGTAATATGGGTGTTGCCCTTTTTCACCCTTCTGGATTGCCCGAGCAATTTCAACACTAATTTTCATTTGAAAATATTTTCTCCTGAAAAAATAAAGAGCATAGCTAACAGGAGTCCCTTACTATACTCCAAGATTAAAAAAAAGGTGTGTAGGTAAGAAGCTCTCTAAGAACCCTACACATGCCGACTTTGGATTCTACGTATGCTCATGCCGGTGAGGTGCGTATTTCGGTGCGATATACCGGCGAAGCGAAGCGTTACGTGTCGGTCTTTGTCCCTTCTCTTTCAATCACAGCTTAGGACAAAAGCTGGGGGTCTATATAGACCCCTTCCCTTAGATGCAGATAGCCACGGCGGGGAGGCCGTTGTTAATGAGAGCCTCCCGCTCATTCTTGAACCGGCGGCGCGCGCGGGTGGCGCGCCGCTTCAGTTCGCGCTTCGCCAGTACGGAATACGAGCCGCGGGTACCCCAGATGCGGGCGCCGTGGTTAGCGATGACCCGGCCGTTCTCCACTATGTGGTTAGAGATGAGCCCCTTCATTTTTTCGATTTCTGCTACTTTGCGCATTTTTTACATTTTTTAGGTTTGAGCGATTTTAATCGGATCTTCCCCGAACCTCTTAAGAGGCAACCTAGCACCTATCCTTGGAAGAGATGGGGGGAGCGGTATTACCAACTCCCCCTATCTCATTTTTATTATTCTTTAAAATACTGCCTGGGCGCTTGCCCAGGTAATTCGACGATAAAAACCGTAGCGGATCCCTCTTCAATCAGAACTGAGAACATGCTCAGCCCCGAGCGTAGGATCAATTCCTGTCCGGACTTTTCTACCCGGTGAATGGGGAACTCGGTGTTCCCTATTACAACCTTTTGGGAAGTTATAGATATGTTCACCGGAGCTTGGATGAACTGCTCCCGGGCCGTGACAATTGACATGTCGATGTACCCCTTCGCTTTGAAGGAGATCGACTGCCCTGATGCTGCGATACTCGCACCCAGGAACAAAAATGCAAAAAAGAATTTTTTCATGGATGGTTTTTTTGAGGATTTGTAAAGATGCCGGTTACCTATACCCCGGCGGAGGTTTTTTTTCTGCTATTCCACCACATAGATATCCCTTTTCGGGATCTTTCCTTCAATGGACTGTACCGGGAGTGCGAGCCGTCCGCAGCGGCCCGTGGGTGTCCACTTGCCTGTTTCAGGGTGGTCGGTGAGCTCTTTCACCGAGATGATAACCGTCCACTGATGGCCACCTATGATTGTATCTTTGCGCATCTGTGTAATTTTAAACGTTCGGGCGGTTACCTCGCCTTTAACCAAGATACGACCTACGAGCTCAGCCGCTTTGATTGCTGCGGCGAAATCAATCTTTTTTCCCTTTTTCATGATGCTTGATTTAATAGGTTTGAGCAATTTTAATCGGATCTTCCCCGAACCTTTCAATATTGAAAGGCAATCTAGCACCTATCTTTGGAAGAGATGGGGGAGCGGTATTACCAACTCCCCCTTTTCTCTCTAAGAATTAGCTCTTCTTACCCTTGACCGGAGCCTCAGGCGTTTCCATGGAGGCTATTAGAGCTTGCGCCCTCGCGAGCTCGCGGTTGGCTTTCGCCACCGCCTTCTCAGCCGAGAATATCGCTTCGAGGTTACCCTCAGCTGAAGATATACTCTTCAGGGATGCGAGGATTTGATCCTGATTCTGGGTCTCGAGGCGCAGCGCGCCCCAAGCCCACTTGATGATCGCCGGAACACGGTCCATATTCTTAAGACCCTCCACTACGATCGCTCTGGTAATCGGAGCGAACTCCGTGATGAGAGCGTTGGAGAACACCCCGGGGCTCTTGAGCTCCTTGTAGAGGGGAGCCTCCCCGGTGGCGACGGCGACTTTGTTGTGAGCCTTGAACAGGCTCCAGCCCCCAGTGATTCCGTAGGATTTTACTATCTCTTTAAACTTAGGCACGTTGATGATTCCGATGGCGCGCTCAAGGAAGCGCTCAAGGAGCTGCTCCTCAACCAGATCATTCTTGATGATAGTCTCGAGCTCGATCCCTACCTGGCTGATCCACTGTGATCCTTTCGGACCACGATACCCGTTGTTGTAGGTTTTGTTTGCGCTTGCTACCGAATTTACATTCTGATTTTTCATAAGATTGATTTTTAAAGGTTTGAACGATTTTAATCGGTCTTTCTCCGAACCTCCCTATCTATCTTGGAGGCGACTTAGCACCTTAAATCTCTCTTTTATTCTTTCTTACTACCTTTCTCCTTATCTCTCTGAACGTATTCCTTTCAACCTTTCTCTCTATCTTACCTGTATTCTTACTTTCAATCTTACGGGAGATCTTAATTACTATCTTTTTTTTAATCTCCCTTACGATCTTCCTTCCAATCTTCCTCCCTAATTATATTTTATATAAGGAGTACTGGTATTAGGTTATATTATATAATATAATATAAACACAACCTAAAGATACGATCGCTTTTTTATATAATCAAGGTGGGAGATAAAAAATCTGAAAATATTTTTTAACAGATTTATCTCCCACCTTAATTATATTATTTCCCCGTTAGAAGACTAAAGGATCATCCCCAGGCCTCATGAGATTTTCGAGAAAATTTCCTACTCCATCTCCCCACAGCTCGGTAGGAGTTACTCCTACCCAAAGAGCGATTTGGGTTCCAACAAGAAACATAAACATTGCGATCAGGATCGCGAGGGCAATCGCGATGATTGTAATTCCTGCGATATCGATTAATCGAAATACGCGATTGATAATGATGGTTGTTTTCATAATATGACGATTTTAGAAATTACTATTATATAATATACCCTATTATATAGAGAGGATATATAAACGTTTATTAAAAATCCGCTCTATTAGGTAGGATATTAAAAAACGATATATATAAAACAGGCTCGAAATAACAGGATATTAAAAAAACATATATAAAAAACGCGCCTTTTTTAAGGCGCATATTAAAAAATCGCGTATATAACGAACCCTCATATACGCGAAAAGTAATAAAATTCTTATATTAGTTAGATTTCATATACGTTATATAATATAACGTTATATATGTAGGAAGGTAAAATACTAAAAAATAAGGGTTTTACTATCAGGAAAAAGCGATCTAATAGTAAAACCCTTAAAAAAAGGCAAAAAAAACCCTCCAGATCTAGAGACGGATAGACAGTCTTCTAGACCCGGAGGGACATATATGTATATATTTTTGAATAGTTTTATATTTTTTGAATATATTCAAATCTTTATATCCTAAATATACGGATTTTTTTTGAATAATTCAAATATTTCAATATTTTTTTTTGAAGATTTTTTTAAATCCTCTTTTCATAATATAAAGATACGGATATTATTTTAAACATCCAAATTTTTTCTGAGGTTTTTTTTATTTTTTTTTAACCTCTATATATATCTCTCTCATCAACACTATAAAGATACGTACTTTTTTTAGATTATACTAATCTTTTCTAATGAAAATTTTATAAAAATTTGAGGTGTTTTTTAGAAATCTGTTAAGAAAATCGCGATTTTTGTGAAAATCTGTTAAGAAAAACATCAAATTTTTATAAAATTTTCATTAAAAAAAAGGTGCCTTTTTTATAAAAAAAGCATGGACTTTTTATTTTTTAAATTTTTCCTACCCGCCAAAGAACCTACATTTGCTACACTTTACTTTTACCGTACTTTTTTTGTCTACCTATTATATAATCCTACCTACCTATATGCATACCTCTATTCCATCTATTATATAATATTTCCTTATTATCTCTATACTCTTTCTATATACTATCATTACTATTATATAATTTTTTTCTCCGTATCAATATTATTAAAACACTTATGTTTATTAATAGTCTATGTTATATTTCCATTAATATTATATCATTACTATTACTACTATTATTATCTTTATTATCTTTATTAATCTTATTATTATATAATATAGTAAGAGGATAGCCCCTGCAATTGCAAGAAATATTCTTGCGCGATTTTGCCTACCTTATATTATTTCTATTATACACACTGGGGTTTTATACACACTTTTATTAGAACCTATATTTTTAAAGGTTTTGAGGTCTTATGTTTATCAGCACATAGCTTATGTATATGCGATTTTAGATATACCGAGTAACAATATATGATTATATATTTTAGTCTTATTATAGCTAAAATAAACTAGCAAATTACTTAATATAAAGTCACTAGTTTTTATATAGTAATTCTATTATATAATATCATTATTTAGGTTTGCCCCTTCCCCTTCGCCTCATCTCTTTTATTGACCTACCTAAAATAAAAAAGGAGTAGTATTAATACCACTCCCTTAATAATCTCAAATCACTTTTCTCTAATATCTTCTATGTAAACGTCTCCATGTGGAAGGTCTATATTTTCTTCCAGGAATCCCCCACAATCCTATGCCTGCAATTTTTGCATCATTCTGTAGAGTTTTGAGTTTGGTTAGTTCATCACTCGGAAGAGTTAAATCTAGACTATACCATCCCCAACCCTTTTGTAAGATATAATGACTGAGATTGATAGTATCAACATACACCTTAACCACAAGTCTATTATATACATCAACTCCCATAGAGTCAAGTGTTACAGTTTTTCCTTTTAAAAGTAATCTTACTGAATCGGCAACTGCCCTGCCAAAGGGTTGATCTTCATAAACATAATTTGAAATAACCTCAGGACAGTCTACTCCCCATAATCTCACCCATCTTTTTACAGTTTGTCCCTGCATCTGTACTTTATAGGAATCCCCATCATGTACTGCAAATACACGAGCCTGACCTAGAGCTGAAAAACTTAATAATGTAAAAAAGATAATCAATGTCTTGTTCATAGTTTTTTATGTATAAATAGAGTAAAAAAGCTCTTTTAACTATTTATATAAAATAATATATAATCATGTTGAGAATACTTTTTGAAAGTACTGTTGAAAATGTATATGCAATAAGTGAGTGGACAGAGTTCCTTTTTAAAAAAATTATACAGACAATTGATTCTGAATCTTTAAATAGAATGTCTTCTTTATTACATACTATATCTTATAGTGAAGATAGAGAAGTAAAGAAACAAGCTCTATATCAATATAAAGAAGAAATGGAAGCAGGAGATTTTTTTCCTCATATAGTACTATCACAATCAATTCCCGCACATATCTATGAACTGTTTGACAAGGACTTTAAACAGTTTTTAAAAAGCTTTGAATCATCAAACAAGCAACTTGAATTATATTTCTACGCAGAACCCGGTAGTAAAAAGGGAGGTTATAGTTCTCAAGAAAAAGCAATATGGCTAAACATGCTCCATCCATTTTTCTTTAAGCAGTATAAAGATAAATTTATGGCAACTAAAAGAATGAAGAAAGCCCCTGAACTTGGAACCTCTCTACTTTATAAATTTTTAGATGATGCAGGACATTTAAGTACCTTTGCCCACGAACTTCAACATGCCTATGATGATTGGAGATCTAAAGGTATAGCAATCGCTAGATCAAAATCCCATATCGAACTCCAAACACAAGCAGATGATAAAAATGCACCTGAATCTTTAAAGAAAAAAGCACGTAATCAAGAACTTAATCACCCATCGGAAGTATGGGGGCGTATGCAGGAAGTTCTACAATTAATCATAAATCCTAAACGAGTATCTGATAAAATAATAATTCAAATTTACTATGGTCCTAGTTCAATAAATGATTTGTGGGCTAAGTGGTTTAATGAGCAGGTACACCAACTATTTTTAAATGTACATGGGTATGATAGACAAGTTGAGGAAAAAATGAAAAAGCGAACTTATAAAGTTTTTGCTAAAATATTACACAAGCGTATGGATATGATACGTGCAGGTAAAAAAATAGATAACATGGAATTGATTAATAAAATGCAACGAATGAAAAAAGGTAATCGTGATACATTTTTTGATAATAATCAAATGAAACTAACATTACAAGCCCACCAAAACTTATTAGGCAAATTACATTATAAAGGATATATTTAAAAAAAAATAATCTCTTATATTTTTTATTATTAATATAAGAGATTATTTTGTTTGGTTTTCTCTGTCTTTTCTATTTTTATTGATAATCTTCGATGTTGAAATTAGGGGGCCATTTAGTTCTTTTATCCCAGATAAGAGTATCTAGACCCTCACAAGAGCCAAGTCTTTGTACTCGACTCAAGTCTGCTGCTTTGACATTAACTGAGGTTAGATTGACTTGCTCCATCCAGCAATAACCTAGGTCTGCACCATTCAGATTAGCTCTTTTTAGATTAGCCCTATACATTCCAGAGTTATGTAATTTTGTATTGCTTAGGTCGGCACGTTCCATGCGAGCTTCAGTGAAGCTAACTTGGGCCAGAACTGCATTGTGTAGGTTCACTCCTACAAGATTGGCCCTATCAAGCTGGGCCTGTCTCAACATAGCATTTTCCATACGCGCATTGTTTAGATTAACATTGAGTAGTCTGGCTCTAAAAAGTCTTGCGTTACTTAGATTTGCTTCGCTAAGATCGGCTTCTTCTAGATCAGCTTGTGCTAGATTAGCACCGCTAAGGTTTGCTTTACTAAAGTTAGCCCCAAAAAGTGCAGCTTTATTAAAATTGACCTTAGAAAGGTTAAGTCCACTAAAATTAGCACCTATCAGAATTGCGTTTGAAGGCTTAAATTTAAAAAGGTTAACGTTACGAAAGTCATGATAGCTAAGATCAGCACCATAAAGCGTGGTTCCGCTAAGGTTTGTCCCACTAAAATCAGCTCCGCTGCACCGAGCATTGGTTAGATCAACACCACTTAAATCAGCTCCTGTTAATTTTGCTTCCTCGAGGTATGCGCCTTTCAAAGAACTACCTGTTAACCTAACGCCAGTAAGATTTGCGTCATTTAGAAAAGTGCCCTCGAGGGATACTTCTTTAAAGATAGCCCCAGAGAGATCAACACCGTTTAACAAAGCACCGTTCAATATAGTATTATGGAAAATAGTGCGGTTCAGATTAGCCTGTCCTAAAACAGCCCTACTCAGGTTAGCTCCCGTAAAATTGGCTCCACTCAGATTAGTTAAAGAAAGGATAGCACCTTTTAAATTACAATTAGTGAAGTTAGCGTTTGATAAATCTAATTCTGAAAAGTCTTCATAAACAG
>JACCDX011180178.1_pt1 | contig 13605 bp, 11 predicted proteins | sample 7449681 | NCBI WGS metagenome assembly JACCDX01 (sample SAMN15323450, study PRJNA562643) | freshwater metagenome | isolation source: river surface water | place: USA:Blue River Watershed | collected 2017-08-18
AAAATCGGCAAAGGGGGGTGGAATTCGGGTATTCATTGCCCACGGAGATCCCCTCTGGAAAAACCAGGCCGTCCAACAGGAACTGCGTATGCAGGGCTTCGCAGTTTCACCGAAACATCATTCAACCCAGGGTGCCATTGAATGGTGGCATATCCAGAAAAAGGAAGAACTTATTTGAAATGATTTAGGCGAATATGTTGGTGTTCCGGTTCACGAGGAAAGTGCGATAAACACCCAATGCGGCGAGACCTCCTGCCACCTGGGCCACAATGTACAATGCCATATCCGTCAGGGAAATGGCTTGGTTGGCCCACATCATCACGGATACAGCCGGGTTGAAGTGTCCGCCGCTGATTGACCCACCCATCAATATAACTGCGAGGAGAGATAGTGCAATCAAAACGGGACTGCCCGTTGCAATGATGGTGCTGAGAAACAGGAAGGTGCCGAGGAATTCAACAAAATACTTGAGCATTCTTGGTTTTGTTATTCTACTTAGGTGGTAGAATGAAAAGCGCAATCCGTCACGAGTTTTTTGTGGCCAAGACACTGGATCTGGCCCTCACATCCACCTACTATTTCTTCTTTGCCCTGGCCGCCTCCATGGCCCTGAACTTCCTAACACAAATCTACGAAACCTATTCATCCCGCTTCATCAATAATGGCGCCAAAAAGGATAAACCCCTCCCCCAACTTATGTTTGAGGTTGTGGCCAATATCTTCTTTCTTTTGTTTGTCCTCTGGATAATTCGGAATGTCGTGGAGCGGATACCCTTCCCCCTTGAAGGATACGGTGGATACGCCCATGCCCGCCTCTCACTCCCAACAATTATTGCCCTCTCCTCCGTTGTCATGCTCTTCTTCCAGACTTCGCTCATGGATAAGATTCGTGAACTGAATACACGCGTTTTCGCCGCGGTCAAGCTGTCGGATACCTGGTTGGGTCGCACTATGAAAAACATTTAATGGCGAGTTCCGCGATACGCCGGTGTATTTCGGCACCCTCTCCGCACCAATTGGAACCCGCTCGCACATGAAAAAACGTATCATCGTACAATTCCGCCCAATAGGTACCATCGGTGCCGTTGCGCGGATCCGCATCCAGAAAGGCTTTAACGTCGGCGCCAGTGCTAACGCCAGCAAGTGAGGGAAGAATATGTTGGGAATTCCAGGCACCCGAGGACTTGTGTGGCGCGAGCCATTTCACCTGTGTACCTCGTTGGGCCACCCAGGGTGCCGAGGCACCCCCCGTATCACAGTGTGTCGCCAAATCCCAACAAAGTCCCTCTACGTCTTCGGGCCATGTGGTATCCAACCACCAGAGATTCGGCCAGGCGTATACAATACCTTGGCGCTCCTGGCGCACAAAGGTGCCTGTGACCCCACGGCCGTAATACCGACCCAGATCCACGGGAGCCACCGGCCACATATCACTATCCAACATCCAGAACCGTGTTGCCTGCTGCTGCTGCGCGAGCCACGCCATGACACATCGCAATGTATCGCAATGGCGATGCGATGCGCTTCGGGTAATATGTTGGTGGTGCCGGTTTTCCACGGGAACCGACTCAATCCCCAATTCCCTACACGTATCCTCAATCTGCTGGCGCATAGTGGAATCGCCGAAGTTCGTTATATCTGGCCACGCCTTCGCATCGTTGAATACCACGAAACGCCAGGGCTGCTGGGGGGGCATGTAGCGTTCCAGAGCGGTCTTCTGTATACGTATAAAATGTGGGGCGTTACAGGCGGTCGTTAAAATAACGATGGGGGCTGGGGTGTGCCGGGAAAGTCCATTTTGGTTTCGCTCCTGAAGGGCGTTTTGTGCTAAACGTTGTAGGGGTTTCGGCGATATTTGTAACGCATTAAATGCGGAAGTTGCATGAATACGATGGTCAACGAGTATAGCGGGGACGTTATAGAGGACGGATTGTGGGGAATGTTGGAGGGTGATCTTTATCCAGAGATAGTAGTCTTCCATGAGGCCGGGGCAGGCGGGGTGGTAGGCCCACCGGGCCCAGTCACGGCGTATGAGGGCGGCCGAATTGATGATGGGATTTTCGTGTTGGAGTGCGGCGGGATCCACCCAACCCGTGGGTATCGTTGGCACGCCACGGAATTCGCCGAAGTATTGCGCCTGTGTACCAACGACAATCGCGCCGGCGGCGGGTCCTTGAAGGGCGGCGACTTGTTCGGCGAGTTTCGTGGTATGCCAACGGTCATCCACGTCAAGGAGTGCGATCCAGCTCCCGTTTGCCAGGGTAACGGCGGCATTCAGTGCGGCGACTTTGGTGTTTATGGTGGAGGGTAGAAGTATGGGACGCACTTGTGGGTGGGCGAATGCAGCACAGACTGCCTCGGCGGGCCCTTGGCATCCAACACCATTCATGGCAACGATACATTCCCAACATGTATATGATTGGTTTATAACGCTGCTGAGGGATTCAAAAAGGTATTCGGCACCGTTGGCAACTGGTATAATGACAGTTATCAACGGGGACATGGACATGGATGGATGCGTGAGTAATGTGTTGGAAGTTTAGGCGATACGTTGAAAAATCATGTGTGACTGACAGCATATTGTATGGTATTTTCAAGTGGGTGTGTTGGTGTGTTGGTGAATTCAAAGGTGGTTCATCTGGAGAAGGCAGACGAGGCGAGAATCTGTGGCGGGCAGGACAGTCCATGCGCGGCTGGCCTTGAGGGCGGCGAGGAGGTCGTTCTTGACGGTGATGGGGTTGAGGCCGAGTTACTTGACCTTCTTACCAAAGATCTCCACGGCGTAGGTGGTGGACTTGCAGCCCTTCACCTCGTTCCAGATGACGGGGAAGTGGTTCTTGATATCTGTGAGACGGCGGAGAAGAGGAGTGTTGGTGGCTGTGGTGGTGGTCTTGGTGGCTGTGACGGTAGTTGTGGTTGCAGTAGCAGCAACGGGCTTCTTGACGGGCACGGTCTCCCAGCCCTCGCTGACGGTAGTGCTTGCACTGCAGGTGCTCTTGGCATCATCCTCCTCAAAGTTCATGGAGATGATGGCCAAGTCGTTACCCAGGTTGCCCAGTGCCTCAACAGTCCAGAAGCGACTGGCCTTGAGGGAAATGATGAGACGGCGGTAAGTGTTGTCCTCGTAGTCAAGGAAGTCGTTTACGTGGTCGCAGGCATCGTTGCGCATCTGTTGGAAGTTCTTGCGGTGCCAGCGGATCACGTAGCGCTCACGCTTGTCCTTGGACTCAATGCGGTCCACGATCACAGGGAAGTTCTCCCAAATGTGCTTACGCAGGCGGAGAGTGGGCATCACCCAGGTGGCATCAGGATGGACCTCGGTGTACTCGTACTCGGAGAAATCGTTCAACTCCTCGGGGTTGTTGAGGATGTAGTCACCCCAGGTAAGATCCTCGCGGTACATGTTCTTGATCATGGCGTCGCTCTCAAAGAGAATGACCGCGTCCTTGGAGCCCAACAGGTTCATAATGAACCGGTTGTTGTTGGAGGATGCGGCACTCTCAATCTGCTTGAGCTCGTCAAAGGACATAGCGGCCAGTGCAGCCTCAATGCGGGGAGTCATGTTGATGGAAACCATTTTGGAAAGGAAGGAAGGGGTTGCGAAGCGCAGGAAGGAAAGGAAGGAAGGGAAGGAAGGGATTGCCGGAAGGCGGAAGGAAGGGAAGGGGGAGGACTTTGGTGTTGCCACACGAACTGACTGGAGTGGTTATCCACCTTTCAATTTTTTCCACCGATAGAAGGCGACGTAGTTGTAACATAACGTAGCCAACGTAGCCAACAAAAATCATGTCATGTTCAAGTTGGTATTTAAGTAAGGTGTAGACGTATGTGTAAACTAAAAAAGTGAGAGGCGAGTCATTCAATAATACCAAGAATACCAACAATGAATTCCCTCCTTCGTTCTTTCTCTCCTAATGCAAACCGTATTGCTATTCTAGGTGGCTCCCATGAACTCCACCAAGTCGTTCTGGATATGGCATCTCCAACAGCCGAAATAGATATTTACTGTGTTACATGTGGGGTATCTGATGATCGCCTCGTTGTCATCCGTGAGAATCCAACAGAAATCCTACATGAAGTACCCAATAAGAAATATGACGCAGTCATGATTGATTTACCGGTTGCCATCAGTCTCGGGACATGCGAATATATCTTCGGCATCTTTGCGAATGCATGGCTGACCGACAGGGGCGCCATGGCGGTTTCCGTAGGAACCATTTGCTCACCTGGCGTCTTTAAAACACTTCTTACACAGCAGACAAATATTCGGTTCTTCCAGAATGAGGATGGGGCCTATATATCCACTACCATTCGCGACTTTGAAATACTTTCTGCTGAAAAAGCACAGGTTGTTCTGCTGAAACCCAAGACGACCGACACTTCCAATAATGTGTAATGCATATTGCGGTTTCGAAGGAAGGGGGGTGTTGCCACACGAACTAACTGGAGTGGTAATCCACCTGTTAATTTTTCGCCAAAAAGTCTGCGATGGTGTTACGGCAGTTAAGACACCGTCTTGGGCAACTGTCCCAACTCGCGCCCAAGTGTCCTCAGTTTAGAGTCCACAATAATACGCGAACAGATGGACATGGATTCCAATTCCTGTAAGAAGAGCTTGTATGCATAGGGAACGCGGACCTGTGCAAAGTCCGTCGTATTCTCACACGAAGCACACTTGAAGATTCCCGCCTTTGCATTGACCTGTCCCACAAGTCCACAGGCTTTACAGACGAACATCTGGAAATTATCCGATTTTTCCATCATAATCTCCTTGAGGAACTCGGTAGCACCATGGCTCACCATACAATCACGTTCCATCTCACCGAATCGTAGGCCGCCATCGCGCGCCCTGCCTTCCGCAGGTTGGCGTGTAAGCATCACGAGAGGTCCGGAACCCCTCGAATGATATTTATCGTCGACCATATGTTTGAGGCGCTGGTAGAAGATGGGACCCATAAAGATGGACGTAGGCATCTGTTGGCCTGAAGTCCCACAATAGAGTACTTCATTACTGTGGGGTTCCAGATGCAGGTCATCGCGCAAGGTGCGACACAGGCCTTCCACGGAAACATCCGTAAAGGGACTGCCATCTCCCAGCGTACCCGATTCACAGCAGATGCGCCCCATCAAAGTTTCCATCAAATGGGCAATCGTCATGCGGCTCGGAATACAGTGGGGATTGATGATAATGTCCGGTACTATGCCCGTGGCCGTCTGTGGCATGTCCTCGGGATTTAGTATCATGCCGCATGTTCCTTTTTGAGCGTGTCTACTACAGTTACCCGTCCAAACACAACGACCATTGCGGCGGACAAGGAATACCTCTGAAGGGATACTTATGCAATGAACTGTGCCTTTATAATGTGATATTTCTTCACGTTGACCATTCTGCGTATTGCAGTGACCATGATTCACAGTATTGCAAATGCGAGTTCTCTTAATTCCAACATTCCATGCATCGGCATTCATGCGAATTATGCTACCATCCTTTTTCACTGCTTCATATCCTTGCTCACGAAGAATTGTAGTATATCCAGCCCAACCAGTATGTTGAATAAGCTGCTGAATGGAATCCTTCAGTTTTACGGATGATGTGTAATAGTGTAGAGATGTTTCGGTTTCATGACCATCGCCTAGACACATTGCATTCACAAGGGTGCGCGCCTGTGCCGCACTCAAGGTGTATACCCATGCAGGCAGTTCTTTGTTAATAGCACCAACACTTAGAGTTTGCAGGTAATTTGCAATAGGCTTATAGCGAATGTGAATAATTTTGCGTGACTCATGGTATGTATATGGAAGTTCCAAGTTGTCACATGCAGTCTTAATAGCTTCCAGCACACGCTGTTTGTGTCCACAAATTCCAGCATATGCTTCGCCATCAGATGCCCATCCCTCAGCCATCCAGATGCCAAAGATTGTGAGCCAGCTATCCATCTTTTCAACAGGCACATTGAATCCTTCAATTGAGAATCCAATATCTGGTTGATCAATTTCAGCAGCACACATGTATGTCATGCGTTTCCCAATAACATCCTTGGCTTCCAGGAATTTGAAGCTGGTATGATCACGGGGTTTCACAAACATGCGATGGTTCATTGTTGTTTTAAGACTAATGCCTTGTGTTTCCACCTCGTATACATCCTCGTCAACATCAAGACGAATGATATCTGTTGGATTTCTGTATTCCATTTTCATGGTTTCGCGATTCAGTTGCGCAACCAGATCCTCCTTCGTCACCTCTGCAATCGGAACCCAGCCGCGATTCTTGGTCATCACTTCGTGATCCGGTGTCAGACAGAATTTATCTCCAATTGTGGGAATGCGCTCGGATCGCACGCGCATCTTGACGAACGAGAATCCCTCGGAATTTCGGCCGCGATAAATCTTATCCACGAAACCCGTCTCGTTATTCCGCAACATCTTAGAGGCGTCGCGAAATCGCTTACCGCCCGCGGCCTCTACGGCCGCCGAGGCACCCGCCGCAGACATGGAGGCGAGGGCCGAATGGGAAACCCCGCTCGCCATGGCGCCCTCCACCGCCCGTAGGCGCAGGGGCACCACCTTTCCAATGAGAATATCATCATTTCCCACAAATACATTCTCAGGCACCAGACCATCCGCCGCCAGTTTCCCGTAGTTCGCCAGCTTCATCTGCTTGGTTTGTCCAGGATCCGGCTGGCAGAATCGTTCCTCCTCACCGCTCGCCTGATTCTTCTTCTCCTCGTCCTTGTACGTGCGGAAGAACGTGGAACGGAAGAGACCGCGGTCAATCGCCGCGCGATTAATCATCACGGAATCCTCCTGATTATATCCACCGTACGTCATAATGGCCACGATTACATTGTATCCCGAAGGCATCTCCTGTGCCTTGTAGTACTTGGACATATAGGGCGATACAATGGGGCGGGCCGTCGTGTAGAGCATGTTGGACATCGTATCCAGTCGCTCGTTGTAATTGAGCGCGTAGACACCCATAGCCTGCTTGCCCATACTGGCCTGGTACGCATTACGGGGTGATTGATTATGATCAGGGAAGGGAATGTTGGAACCCATGGTACCGATGAGTGTACTCGGATGAATCTCGGCGTGGGTATGATCAGCCCCAACAGTCCCAACAGTCCCAACAGTCCCAACCGCCTCCATCTTCTTGGCGATGTAGAGATTCTCGGTTTCCCCCGCATCCACGAATTCCACGAGAGAATGACCGCCAGGTGAAACCCAGCGAGTCATATCATCCCAGGATAACGTGCCACTCTGCCATGGGGCTTCACACGCACCCGCGGCGATTTCACGGAGTGCCGCGGCCACCAACAGGGGGCGAATGAGTCGCCCACCCTCCGTATTGATACACACCTCCATTGCCGAAGGGTGGAATACGATAGATGTGTGGGGATGAATGCGACCTGCCCGCTTCGCAACACGCAACGCCTCAACACACCGGACCGCGTCAGCGCCACCTGGGAGTGTACCGATCCAGGCACCGTTCACGTATACACGGAGTGCCCCGTGTTTCTGGGTGCCCGTGGTATCCGGTAGATGCCGCATCCCCAGTTCATCGTACAGGACGTGGAGGATGGGATGTGGGGAGCTCGGTAAACTCACGGAGGCGGTGGAGGCCAGGTTCTTTACAACTCCCACCGAATGGCCCTCAGGTGTCTCCGCGGGACAAATGAATCCGTAGGACGTGCCATGGAGCTTACGGGGCGGAATGAGTTTGCCCGTCTTCTCAATGGGTGTTGAGAGTCGCCGGAGTTGCGAGATTCCCGACAAATACGTCAGACGATTCATCACTTGCGAGATACCCGTCTTGGTACCCATCTTGCCCGCGGCGAAATTACCCGTGGCCATGGAGGACTTGAGACCCACATCCACAATCGTCGTCTTCAGGATCTTGTAGACATTGCTGGGATTAATGATATTCTCAAACTTCCCGCTCGCCTTCCAGGACCCGTTATGGATCTCCTTCATAATCGTGGACTTCATATCCTTCACGACCTTCGTGCCGAAATAGAAGCGGAACAGGTTTCCCAACAGATTACCAGGTAGCTCCACCTTCTTATTTGGGTAGGCATCACGGTCGTCGTAGGGAATCTTATTCGTGTAGACATCCAGGACCTTCTTGGTCATCGCGGCGACGAAGCAGGCCTTCTCGTAGGCGACATCGGCACCTCCCACATGGGGTAGTACCTCCTCGGCGAGAATTTCGCCCACCTGGCGTTCCTTGGGCGATTTCACGGAGGCGAGCGTGGAGGCCGAGAGCTGCTCGCGAATACCGCCACCAGAACCGATATGACGCTGTAGGTAATCCAGGGCCTCCTCGCGTGTCCGTACCGCCTGGGCATCCAACACGCACTCCTGAAATATCATGGCATAGTCGTTTTCCGTGGAGCCCATGATCAGTTCAATAATGTCGCGATCGGACTGGACGCCGAGGGCACGCATCATGATGAAGAGGGGAATCTCCGCCTTGATACGGGGGATAGTCACGCGAATGTGCTCAGCGCCTGTGGCGATTTTGGGATTGTGCATAACCTTGATCGCGAGTGTCTTGGGCGTTCCCTCATTGTCGGGACCAATGGACTTACATTCAATAATCTCGGCCTCTTTGTTTTTCATTTTATTGTTACGGAATACGAACTGGCGGTTTTCCGCCATACGCTCCTGGCTCAGAATAATACGCTCACCGCCCTGGATAATGAAGTAGCCGAAGGGGTCGGCGGAACATTCACCGAGTTCCCTGGGCTGCTTCTCGGGATTCTCCGAGAGGAGGCAGTATTTGGAACCGACCATGACGGGAATCTTACCTGCCATGACGCGTGTTAGAGTACGCTGGCGCACCTCCTTCGTACCGAGACCGGGATCCGTCATCGTGTAGGTGATTTCCATATCCACGTACACGGGGGCGGCGTAGGTGAAATTCCGGAGACGGGCATCGTTGGGATACATGGGTGTCAGGGCACCGTTGTTCTCAAAGATGGTGGGCTTCCGAATACTGACATTCTGGAATTTCACCACCACCTCAATTTCACGGGGTGGTCCGCCGCTGGGGGAACGCCCACCGGGTGCCGCGACTGCGGGTGCAGTACCTGACGGCATTTCGGTGGCATCCTCCACAGAGACGCGGATAGCCGTGCCCGCCGTACCCGCCGCGGCACGCGTAGTTCCCGTCAATGTCAAATCGGGTGAACCGACGACCTTGATGGGACATGAACGCTGAATTGTATCCACCACATCAAAGTCCATGAAATGGTTGAAGGAGGCGATTTGATGGTAGATGATCTGTCGGGAATCGTGTTGGGCGAAGTAGAGATCCAGAATCGCCTTATAGGCGGGAGTATCGGAAGAATGGCTGACAGATGACATTGTGCAAAAGAAACAACTAGGCGTAGCGTGTGATTCCCGGAATTCTAACATCTCTCGTGCGTCAAATTTTAGGCCGTGTAGGAAAAAGTGAAACCTACCCAAAGGAATGGCGGCGAAGCGCGTGGTTTTCTTATTTCACCGTGACTTGCGCCTGGTGGACCATGGCGGTCTGGAACGGGCCACAGCCGTTGCGAAAGACCTGGGCGCCGAACTGATACCCCTTTTTGTATTCACACCCGCCCAGGTGACCCACAATCCTTACAAATCTTCCCCCTCACTTCAATTCATGTGCGACTCGCTTGCGGAGTTGGAGGGAGCTGTAAAGAGCGCGGGAGGTCGTATGCGTTTTGCCTACGGTGATACGGTCACTGTTTTGGCCTCAATTACAAACCTAGTGGCTGTGTTGGAAACGCGGGATTACACACCGTACGCCAAGGCACGTGAAGCCGCCATCAAGGCATTTGCCGCGAAGAAAGGCGGAATTGTATACGAGGCTGTTGACGATATTTACCTCACGGCACCTGGCTCGGTTCTTACCGGCACGGGTCGCATATACCAGAAATTCACGCCCTTCTACGAAGTCGCCAAACACCGACCGGTTCCAAGGCCACGGCCTGCGGCCGCGGCAGTGCCATGGCATACTGGCAGGCTTGTGTTGGAGGGCGCAACCACACTGAACGAAATGCGGAAACGCCTTGTGCCGCATAGGAACGCCGGTGTAAAACCCGGTGGCCGCCAAGCAGGCCTGCAACGCCTCAAAACCATTGCAGAGGATTATGAGGCGGCCCACGATGACCTGGGACGCGAATCACCCCATTTATCGGCCCATCACCATTTTGGTACGATTAGTATTCGTGAGTCATACCACGCTTCCAACAATCCCGCCTTCAGACGCCAGCTCTATTGGCGCGATTTCTACGGACACCTGATGGCCGCCTTTGAAGACCTTTATGGCGTGGGACCCTGGGAGTTCCAGAAGCCCGAAAAGTACAAGAGAGGGGAGAAGGAGGTGTTGGAAGCCTGGGAGAAAGGGGAAACGGGCGTAGCCCTCGTGGATGCCGGAATGCGCGAACTCCTCACAACGGGATTTATGCACAATCGGGCACGCATGGTCGTTGCCTCGTGGCTCGTGAAGGATAAGGGCGTCCATTGGCGGTGGGGGGAGCGTTTCTTTGCCCGGCATCTTGTGGATTATGACCCGGCACAGAATATGATGAATTGGATTTCGGTGGCGTCGGTGTTACCTTTTGGATCACCCCCTTTCAGGCGGCACGATCCTGAGGCATCCGCGAAGAGGCTGGATAAGCGGGGTGCGTATAGGAGTAAATGGTTGGATTGGGAAAAAATTGAGGACTGACACCTGCACTTCCAACAAACTCTCCCCGTCCCCTCCCTCTCTTCCTCTCTTCCTTTCGCTTCCTTCTCTTCATTTCCATTCCTTCGCAAATGTCCACGTTCATTCCTCGCCGTTCCTCTCGTATTGCCCTCCGTTCGTATGGCGATATGTTGGATTTCGTGAATCGTATTCCGGATGCCGTGATTTGCGGCCCCATTGACCCGGAAATGAAAGCTCGGTTTGTTATTGTTATGAGCAATGTTATAAAATGCGCCTGTGAGTCGGATAGGAACACTCGCATTAGGTGCGTCATTGATGTATTCACGTATATGGTGCTCCACCCCGAATTTACATTTGTTATCTTGCGCAATTACATTCACTTCGCCACAGTTGTCCAACACAAGTGTGGCGAGTTCCTTTCCCAATTGGACGATGTCCCCGCTCAATTTGGTACAGATACAGTACAGCGCCTGGAATGGATGTTGAGAGTTGTGGATTCCATGTGCGAGCGTGTGAGTGTGTTGCGAGCTATGTGAACATAAAACAAATAACAAAAAACAAATTAATTTACATTATTTTTTAGTCACCCCTCACATTTTCACGACGGTCCATCGGCACTCCTGGCGACAAATGGGACACTTGGAGAGTTGCTCATGAACGGCTGCGGATACCACGTGACCACAGGGCGCGACTGCGACTGCATCAATTCTCACAAGGGTATCCATAGTAACAGGACACATGGCACCCTCCTCGGCAATCGTGGCCTTCGCAATCAACTTGGCGGCGAATTCGGAAAGGGGAGGGGGCATGTTAGTAGTTGGGAGAGGTGCTGGTGCTGCGCTTGCGCTTGCGTTTGCGCCAGCCCATGGAAGAATGCGTGGTCCGTTGCGAATTAAAGGAGGTAATGGGGGGAGGATGTTGGTAATTGTGGGAGGTGCAGGCGGTGCAGGAGGTGCAGGAGGTGCAGGAGGCCGAGGTGGTGCTTCGGGATCCAGAGTTACATTGGAGAATGCCGCTGTACGATTACCATTTCGCCAATTATGGAACTGTTCCAACAATCCGTCCGATACGAGATGTACGTTGTCAATCACGGGGCGTTGTTGGCCCTCAAAGGTTGTAATTTCACCTCTTCCGCGCCGAGGTAAATTCATGGCAACATAGGGAGCGCAAATGCGATATTGCAATTCGGGATGTTCCCTGTTTACCAACATCATGAATGAAAACTTCTCAATCAGATCGGTACCCATTGCGGCCCATTCAAGTTGTGACAGTTGATTGGACTCTGTTAGAAACCAATCACCTGTGCTCCATTCGGAGGGAAGTGCATGGGTTGCACTGGAACTTCTCCAAACATCTCCGAATGAAATGGAGACGAGTTGGAAAGAAGCCGGTGCAGCCGCGCGATACACAAAGAAGGAATAGTGATGCATGGAATGAAATGAAATGAAAGAAGGGAAAGCGAAAGCACACCTAATTTACACCAGGATCCACAATGCTTTCAATTTTTTGGACAGCCTCAATCCACCTCATCTACCTTGGGAGGTGCTGTATCATCCTCTCCAGAAGGGGAGGTAGTGCCAGCACCAGCACCACCCGCGTACAGTTTCATGAGCACGGGACGAATGCGCTCCTCCCACTCTTTCTGCCGCTCCTTCACTTCCTCGGCAGCCGCCTCGCGATTCTCATCCAGCCAGGCCAAACCCTCCGTCACGATCTTCTCCACACCATCAATATCCTCCGCTCCCAACACATCCTTCACCTTCTCCTCGCGCACTGTATTGCGGGCATTGTAAAGGTAGCTCTCCGCGCCGTTGCGGGCATCTACGCGCTCCATGACCGCCTTATCCTCCGCTGCGTAGCGCTCCGCCTCCTGGATCATCTTCTCAATATCCTCCTTGGATCGCGACTTATCATTGGTAATCGTAATCTTGTTGGACTTACCGGTGGACTTCTCGGACGCCGATACATTCAGAATACCGTTCGCATCCACATCGTAGGCGATTTCAATCTGTGGGACGCCGCGGGGCATGGGGGGAATACCACCCAAATCAAACTCTCCCAACGGGTCGCAATCGCGTGTCATGGCACGCTCGCCCTGGAAGATCTTAATCTTGACCTGCGTCTGATTATCCGCGAAGGTGGAGAATACCTGGGACTTCTTTGTGGGAATGGTGGTATTCCGCTTAATGAGGGGAGTCATGACACCCCCTGCGGTCTCAATGCCGAGTGTAAGAGGGCAGACATCCAACAGAATAATGTCGTTAATCTTCTCGGACTTGGTGCCGCCGAGAATCGCACCCTGTACGGCTGCACCGTAGGCTACGGCCTCATCCGGATTGATGGACTGGCAGAGCTCCTTGCCGTTGAAGAACTCACGGAGGAGCTGTTGGACACGGGGAATGCGCGAGGAACCGCCCACGAGCACCACATCATCAACACGCTCCTTGGACATCTTGGCGTCGCGTAGGACCTGCTCCACGGGACCCATGCACTTGCGGAACAGGGAGTCGCACAAGGACTCAAACTTGGCACGTGTGAGGGTTGCGGTGAAATCCTGGCCGTCCGCGAGGGAATCCACCTCAATCAGGGCTTGCGAGGAGGAGGATAGGACACGCTTGGCACGCTCACAGGCGGTGCGGAGACGACGGAGTGCCCTGGGATTCTCGCGGATATCCAGCTTGGACTTGCGGCGGAACTCCTCAGCCGCCCAGTCTACTATAATATTATCAAAATCCTCACCACCTAAGTGGGCATCGCCCGCTGTAGCGCGAACCTCAAATACACCATCCTCAATGGACAGCAATGAAACGTCAAAAGTACCCATTATGTTATCGCATTGGCTCTTTATCCAATGCCTCTTGTAGTTTCCTACAAGTTCGGACTATATCTTATTTCCTGTTGGA
>JACCDX010844414.1_pt1 | contig 13604 bp, 10 predicted proteins | sample 7449681 | NCBI WGS metagenome assembly JACCDX01 (sample SAMN15323450, study PRJNA562643) | freshwater metagenome | isolation source: river surface water | place: USA:Blue River Watershed | collected 2017-08-18
AGACAATCTTGGGAATAAGGGCTCTAAGGCCTCAATCGGTCTGCTAAGTCGATATTCAGCCGATACAGACCGATATTGCACCAGCATCCATATAACCAAGACACATGCAATGAGAGAGATACCGATCAAAGCAAAATCACGCCCCCCTCGCAGATTGGGCAGCTTGAATGGCTCGAGACGGTTAGCGCCGTCAACAGAACCAAACGCCTTGCAAACAAAATAACCAAGGGACATCGCCACTAACAGATATGCGAGAAAGACACCCAAATAAACTGAGCAAAGAAACTGCGCGCTTACCCAAAACAGCAAATTAAAGGCATAAATCAGATTTTTTTGTTCAACAATCCGCCACCAAGCTAGAACAGCCATGGGGATAGCAAAGCGATACCCTAATTGCGCATGCCCTTCTTGGTGCAAAACAGGCAACGCGAAAGCAAACACAAACGCTCCGCAAGATGCCCCGAGGACATCAAACTTCATGCGACGCAGCATCCAGTATGCTGAAACAAAGTTCAGTAGAAATCCGACGACAAACCACGCTTGAAACGACAATTCCCGCGTCGCCCCCAAAAGCCTAGCTGCTGGGTATATCCAGAAGGAACCTAAATGACTATCGCTAAACGCAAGTATTTTATTGAAAGGATAGAAAAATCCAGGGCTCCACAAGTCCCGAGTTTGCCAGGTTAACCATTGGTAGACGTGCTCTAAAATGACACTATTGAACCGAGCATCACCCAAGTCACCAGGCATCATTGTGAAATAGCCGACCGCTGGTAACAAATAACCAACAATGCCGATACTTAAGGCGACGAACGGAACGATTAACGAGGGCATTAATAAATTGATCGCTAGAGGTGAATTAACAGATTCGAGAGGTTTAACAATTTAAGCGCCAGCAGAATACAATCGTTAAACTCTTTTGATGACTAATTTGACAAGCAATTATGCCCCAACTTCTGCTTCACTCATGAAAGTAATGATCGTTTTCGGTACGCGTCCCGAGGCCATTAAAATGGCACCGCTCGTTCACGCATGCAAAGCGATGCCCGAGTTTGACACTATCGTCTGTGTGACAGGTCAGCATCGTCAGATGCTGGATCAGGTGCTTGAGATATTTGATATCCAACCCGATATTGACCTCGACCTTATGAAAGCTGGGCAGGATTTGTTCGATATCACCAGCTCAGTGCTCTTAAGAATGCGGGATGTATTAAAGGCACACAAGCCCGATATCGTTTGTGTTCACGGCGACACAACGACGGCTTATGCTACGGCTACTGCGGCATTTTATCTTGGCATTCCGGTTGCGCATATCGAAGCTGGGCTTCGGACTCACGACGTGCAGTCACCCTTCCCGGAAGAGTTTAATCGGCAAGTAATCGGCAAAGTTGCGACCTTTCACTTTGCTCCCACGGCATCAACCCGAGAAAACTTACTTCGAGAGGGCGTTCCAGCTCAGCAAATTTTTGTCACTGGCAACACCGTAATCGATGCGCTATTTTGGGTAGTCGCCCGACTCGAAACAAAAGACGCGTTGCAACGCCCGTCCATCAATCGCCTTCTGACAGAGCAATTACACTTCGATTTAAGTTTGAATAGATTTGTACTGATCACGGGGCATCGGAGAGAAAACTTTGGACAAGGATTTCTCTCTATTTGTGAGGCAATTAAACAACTTGCGATCGCCTTTCCAAGCGTTCAGTTTGTTTACCCAGTCCACCTAAACCCAAACGTCCAAGCGCCTGTCAAAGACCTGATTAGCGGTCATCATAATATCCATCTCATCGAGCCTTTGGAGTATGAGGCTTTCGTTTATTTGCTTAAGCATGCGCACATCGTTTTGACGGATAGCGGCGGCATCCAAGAGGAAGCACCTAGCCTTGGGAAACCTGTTTTAGTAATGCGAGAAGTGACAGAGCGCCCTGAGGCTGTCACAGCGGGCACCGTAAAGCTAGTGGGCGCTAACACCGAAAACATCGTCAAGGGAATATCAACTTTGCTGCGCGATGCTAACGCCTACCAAGCAATGGCGTTAGCGCACAATCCTTACGGCGACGGAAAGGCAGTTAGTCGGATTGTCGATGCAATATCAAAAGCTCAAATACCCAAAAATTCTGACATCTAATCCAACTCATAAGCATTCTTGTAGTCTTTAATCAATGCGGGATCTTGATCCTCTTTCCGCATTAAGCAATTACCGACCACCAACAACTCAATCTCCGTTCCCATCAAGCAGTGGAAGGCATCTTCTGGGGTACAGACAATGGGCTCACCCCTTACGTTGAAGGACGTATTGACCACCACTGGGCAACCCGTAAGTTCTTTGAACTTTGAAATCAGCGCGTAGTAGAGAGGGTTGGTGCTTTGATGGACTGTCTGGATTCGAGCCGAGTAGTCAACGTGTGTCACTGCGGGTATCTCGGACCGTGGCACATTGAGTTTATCGATACCGAAAAGTTGATGCTGCTCAGCTGTCATCTCTAGCTGACGAGACTTCGCGACATCTGCTACCAACAACATATACGGGCTATCCACATCAATATCAAACCAGTCCGACACATCTTCGCGCAACACGCTTGGCGCAAATGGTCGGAAAGATTCTCGATACTTCACCTTAAGATTCAACTGCTTTTGGACTGCAGGTGAACGTGGATCTGCAATGATAGATCGTCCACCCAGGGCTCTTGGTCCAAACTCCATCCGGCCTTGATGCCAACCTACCGCCTTACCTGCGGCCAGCGCCTTGGCAGTCACATCAATCATCTCTGACTGCGACATTTCAGAAAAAACAGCGCCAGCTAAACGCAAGCGATTAGCAATATCAACCGCATCGTACTCAGGCCCTAAATAAGAACCCTTCATAGCGTCCGAATCTTGCACGACACGAGGTTGATCCAACATCGCATAGTACGCGCCCAGTGCCGCACCGACTGCACCACCAGCATCACCTGCGGCCGGTTGAATCCATAGGTTCTCGAATACTTTTTCGCGCAACAACTTACCGTTTGCAACGCAGTTCAAAGCAACACCACCGGCCAAACAAAGGTTGTTTAGCCCCGTGCTTTGCTTAATTCCACGGGCAAGCTTAATGACGACCTCTTCCGTTACCGCTTGCACAGAGGCTGCCAAATCCATTTCTCTTTGTGTGAGCGGACTTTCCGGCGCACGCCTTGGGCCACCAAAAAGCGAATCGAATCGCTCATTGGTCATCGTTAAACCAGTGCAATAGTTAAAGTAACTCATATCAAGGTGGAAAGAGCCGTCGTCCTTGATATCAATCAGATGATCCTTAATGAGCTTTGCATACTTAGGCTCACCATAAGGCGCCAACCCCATGACTTTATACTCGCCAGAATTAACTTTGAACCCCGTGTAATACGTGATCGCGGAATACAACAAACCAAGCGAATGCGGGAATTGAATCTCTTGATGCACAGCAAGCTTATTGCCTGAACCGATCGCCAAAGAGGTTGTTGTCCACTCACCTACGCCATCCATCGTTAAGACTGCCGCATCATGGAATGGTGAAGGGAAGAATGCCGATGCTGCGTGGCTAAGGTGATGCTCCGAAAACAGTAACTTCGACTCCCAGTCAATATCACCACCCAACTCAACTGCCAACGCCTTACTGATCATGGTTTTTTGAAAGAGCTTGTCCTTGAGCCAAACAGGCAAGGACGTCACAAAACTCTTGAAGCCTCTTGGTGCAAAGGCAAGATAGGTTTCCAGCAGCCGTTCGAATTTTAAAAAAGGCTTGTCGTAGAACACCACATAATCGATATCTTTCGACGTTAGATCCGCCTGAGACAAACAATAAGCGATAGCATGCGTAGGAAAAGCTGAATCATGCTTTTTCCGCGTGAAGCGCTCTTCTTGGGCAGCGGCAACAATCTCACCGCCGACTACCAAACACGCGGCTGAGTCATGGTAGTAGGCCGAGATTCCTATGATGTTCATTTTTTTAAAACAAAGTGTAGATAAAGGGCGCGATAACCGACCCTTGCGCCAGTACTAATAAACCGCCTAGAAGCACCATAACGATAATGATTGGCGCTAACCATAGTTTTTTACGAACACGCAAAAACGCCCATAACTCTTTGACGAATGCACCCATACTTAACCTTGAACGTTAGAACTGATTTTTGAATGAAGTCGACTCGGGTCCCGGGGGAGACCGCTCAATCCAATAGGACTGTTGAGCTTTGATTTTTTTAAGCCGTAATTCATCGCGACCAAACATCCGCGTAACCAACGACACGGGTGTCAACAACAAAAAGAATATGGCTCCCAACACAATTGGGCTCACCAGCTTCCCCAGGAGCTGCCCCAACTGATACCAAAGCCAATTGAGTGGCCGCAATGCGTTAGAACATACAAACGCGAAAAAGCTAAAGGCCATAGCACCGATAACGAGCACGAATACTATCAGCCGCCCCCAATCGCCCAAAAACCATCCATATGCAGCCAGACCAGCACAAACAGCAGCAAATAACAGCCCAAAACTGCGCTCACTTGGCAAAGCGGGGTTTGTGTTGGAGTTCAAGTGGGTCCACCAGAAATATTATTTAAATAAAATCTACATTATCCGAACAGATTACGAACAGTTAAGATCCTCAAGAAAACATTATAAATCTGGGACGATTTTTATTTTTTGACTACCGCACCTTACATGCTCTAGGTAGTCAACGGCTAAGCACCTTTATTGCGGCATCAGGAATTCTTAGCCTTCGGAAGCGGAGAGTTAGCTAAATAAGCTAATCGCTTTACTTCTTGCCGACCCCGAACAACATTATCTAGTATCAGGCCAGCCAAAAAAGAAAGCCCCGCACAAATCATCAACGAAGCACATAACAAAGCTGTCGGTAATCGCGGCACTAAACCGATTGCCAAGTATTGTGAAAAGATGGGAATTGCCAGCAAAATTGCCAGTATTGCCAGCAAAAGGGAACCAATGCCAAAGAACGCGAGCGGACGCTCACAGATGAATAGGCGAAATATGGCCCACGATATTCTGAGCCCGTCTTTGTATGTCGATAATTTACTTTCAGATCCTTCTAGCCGGGCGCCGTAGGGAGTCATAACCTCTCCGTATGGAGCACGCAACTCAAGTGCGCTCACTGTTAATTCTGTCTCAATTTCAAAGCCCCGAGACAAAATAGGCGTGGACTTCAGGAAACGTTTAGAGAAAACTCGATAACCCGACAACATGTCGGTAAAGCTGCCACCAAAGATTCGCAATACCATTTGTGTAAAAAGACGATTACCCCATTGGTGGCCACTTCTATATGCAGCGGCACTCACGTCAGGTGCAGTTTGCCGACACCCAACGACCATATCCAAATTTTCATCAATCAACTTATCAACCATCGACACAACTGCGGTCGCATCATACGTTGCATCGCCGTCAACCATAACGTAAATATCAGCGTCAACGTCTGCGGCAATACGTCTCACAACGTTTCCCTTTCCGGGCAGGGCGACATGAATAACGGCGGCCCCTTCTCTAATCGCTATGTCCTTCGTACTATCGGTAGAGTTGTTGTCAAAAACATAGATGTCCAGGCTGGGCATAGCACGACGAAAGTCACTAATGACCTTTGCTATAGCAATTTCTTCGTTGTAGCACGGTACAATGAGTGCCACATGTAGACCTCGATAAGACAAAGTGCTTCTCCAGCCAGTTAGTGATTGTTGATCTCAATATTAAAACGGAGTTTATTTCTTAAATAAGCAAAGAAATACTATCGTTTTTACCTCATCACAAAAACAATGTACAACAATACGACTTCGCGCAGCGCACATATGCTCTCGCTTTTGCTTGTCATTTTTCTAGTGTTAATTTCGTTAACACCCCCACTACAGTCGCCAGACGAATATGACCATATTAAGAGAGCCTATGCGCTAGGAGAAGGTACTATTTTTTTTAAACCTGAAGGGAATCAATCTTCAGGGTCAATGATTGATGACGGTTTGCTCAAATACATAAATTTATATGAGCCGATAGGACTCAATCCCGAACGAAAGGTCAATTCAAAAGATTTAAAAACCGCTATAGAACTGCATTGGGAAAAGACAAAAAGTTTCAGCGCTACACCCGCCACGGCATTTTATTTCCCATTAATTTACGCACCGCAAGCCTTTGCGCTGAAACTAGGGAAATTAATAGGTCTATCAATAAATCAGTCCTACTATCTGACTCGGTTCGTTACCAGCGCAACAATTCTGATTATCCTCGGTATCGCGTTTGCCATCACAGCACCGCCGCCTGTGACTCTGGCACTATTGATGATGCCCATGAGTGTGTATCAATTTTCGTCAACAAGCTTAGATGGAATTGCCACGGCACTGTCAGTCTTACTCATATCAATTTTTCTAAAACTTTTACGTGATCCTCCAAATACCAATGGAAAACTTTTTTGGCTAGCTGTTACTTCATTTGGTCTACTCGCATCCAGTCGGTTACAACTCCTTCCAATGTTCCTATTGTTTTTTGTCTTATTTATTCGCGACAAAAACAAAACACACTTCACCAGCGCGTTGATAACGGTTGGCTTAGTTTGCGCCTGGATTGTTATCGCAGGCAAGTACACCGTAGATCATCGAGTGCCGAGCGAGATCTCTAGTGGGCAAGTGGCGTTAGCCTACGTAAAAGACCCTTGGAGCCTCATACAGGTCATATGGAACACATTGACCGATGAACCTACATTACGAGGATACTTCAGCTCATTTTTGGGGATGTTAGGCTGGCTTACAGCGCCATTTCCCGGCAGAACCTACATTTACTTAGCGATCGCAATCTTAATGATCAGTTCGACGTCACTCTCAATCCAACATATTCGGGCGAATTGGCAGGTGATCGTTCTATTTTTATTTATTACACTGCTTTCAGTACTCTTAATACTATTTGCGATGTTGACTACTTGGACCCCGTACCCAAGCGAGAAGATTATCGGCGTTCAGGGCCGGTACTTTCTAGTTCCTGCAATCTTAATGAGCTATGCGTTGTTCCCGTCGATGACGCAACCAAATAACTATCGCTCATCGTTATCGCATATTTTGGTGATTAGTTTTGCGCTTTATAGTTTGTTTATGACAATCACTTTACTGCTCTCGCGCTACTACATACCAATCACGTCATAGCCTGTCGTTTCCTTCAGCGACGTAGGTGGCAAAGTGGAGCCACCTACGTTTTAACTATTTAGTGATCACGCCGCAACGATTGCCAACTACTTTGGGTTGAATTCCGCGCTCGGCACAAAACTCCATGTATGCCTGATATGCGCCATCATAGGTAGTATTGTTAAGCACATCATCGACCACTATAGACCCACCCTCAATTAATACATCATAAAGTTTCGGGAGCGTTTTCTTGATTGGCAAATAGAGATCCACGTCCAGAAATGCGAGCTTTACTGCACCTAACACCTTGTAATCAAAAACGGAGCAATCCGCTTTTATGGCTTTCACAAACGGAAAGTCCGTAAAGTGCTTTTGCCAGATCTCAAAGTCGTTGTACTCAAACCCTCTGAGTTCTGATAGATCCTTGCCGCGAGACTGAACCTCATACTCTAAGTCTGCCTTCGTAAACGATTCGAAAGTATCGATGGCATAGTAAGCGGTTCTATCAGCCTGTTTTTCGTTCTTGATGTGCTCAGCCATAAATCGTGAAGTCATTCCCCGAGCGACGCCGATCTCAATCACGCAGCCTTCAGCGTCTTTCACGCGCTCATACTCGTTGATCAATGTAGCTAGCTGTATCGGCTCTATGCAATAAGGATATGTTGGGGCTCCAAGTCCCAAGTGCTTAAATGCAATTGACTTAAGCGCTTCTTTAACAGGCTTTAAAAGAGAGGTCATATTTTTTGAATGTAAATCTTGTTTAACGTTGAAGTAGAAGCTTATGGATCGCATGACGCGGTACCGATGCGATGTCATGGCCAATAAAAGACAATATCAGCTGGATTCCAATCAAAATAGGCATTGCAGCAATCATCACATTACCCGCAGTTGCAGGAACATTTGTCTCGGTTGATAACGCCCAGGCTTGTAAACCAAAAACCAAACCAAATACTGAAAGAAAAATTCCCAACACCAGCTCAATCGATGCGATCGACATATCCCGGAGAAAGTAGTTATATCCAATACGCTTTATAAAATTGCGCATATGTTTCCAGAGGAACTCGCCTACGACAGCAGACACACTCAAGTTACTCACTTCAGATTCATATTTTGCGTCCATAGGAATATCCAACACCATCGCACGCAATGTGTTTAGCCTAAACAACATATCTGTCTCAAAAAAATAGCGGTTACTAATCTTTGAGAATGGCAATCGTTGGCAAACATTTGCGTGGATTGCCGTGTATCCGTTTGTTGGATCAAAAACTGTCCAGTAGCCCGACGAGAGTTTATTTAATAGTGATAGCGCCGCATTGCCAAAAACTCGCACCTTTGGCATCTGCCTTAACCCAGTCAGATCATAAAACCGATTACCTTTAGTGTAGTCAGCCTGCCCAGAAAGGATCGGTTGAATAAAGTGTTGAATAAGTGAGGCATCCATCTGCCCGTCACCATCAATTTTCACAATAATGTCCGCGCCATCATCTAAGGCAGCTTGATAGCCCGTCATTACCGCACCGCCAACACCTTTATTCTCTTCGTGAAAAAGGACTTTTAGTCGAGAATCCTCATGCTTTGCCATGACTAAATATCCCGATCTCTCCGGGCATGCATCATCTACGACATATATCCGCGAGACAATATCCGGTATCGATTGGCACACATCAAGGATTTGATTGGCCACCCGATAACAGGGAATGACAACAGCAATACGAGGGGAGGATGCGTTGTCGTGCATATAGCCTTTAATCACATTGCCGAACGCGAAGTAAACACATTCACTTACGGACGACCTAAGTTCTAAATGTTGAATAATACAAGTTTATAAGCTTTTATTACTAATCAAATAGAGCGGCATCAGCATAGGCCGTCAGGCTACCCGAGCGAAAAGTCTCAATCTAATTTCACACGCTTCAAGAGAATTTGACCATTTTTTCGATCAACCTTATAGAGACCACGACGGTCGCCTATTGAGGTGGGATCAAAATAAGATTTATTGTTTCTCCAGAATTGATCATCTCCTCTGTACAACGCGAGATACTCAAAGTCGCCGATCAAGTCTTGAAGTGACTGATTACAGGTCCACACGTCACCATCAAAATATTTTTGTCCGAGGCTCCAGCACCATTTCGTGGATACTGTGTTTGGTAGCATCGCGTAATAAAACATGACACGCTCGAGTCCATTCGAATTCTGGGCTACAAAATACGTCTTATCGCCAGGGTGTATGTGTTTTTTTATTTCTGCTGCGAACGACTCGATGTCTAACCTCAAACTATGCTCGGGACCGTCTGATCGAATGCCACGAAGCTCCTTTTGCAACTGCCCGCTCGTCATGGCGGTGAGCACCAAAAAACAAACTAACGCAGCGACCACGCCCATTCTATGGCGCCAGGCATCGCTATCGTCGAAAAGTTTAACTAAGACAAAGCTTGCCCAAGCGACGAGGTATGAGGACAAGTACCGCTCGAATGATGCGAGTCGTACACCTTCGTACTCGGTAAAAACAATCAGATAACTTAATAACAGTGCCGCAAGGTATCCACAAAATCCTAGACACACAATGCCTATCACTACGCCGCAATAAAAACGGCGACCAGCTTTAGCCAGTCGCACCGACAGCGCGCTTAAGGTAAGTAGGCCGACAAGCACCATTAAAATGGTCGGATGCCTTTCAACAAAATAAGCCGAAATGCTTACAAAATCCGCCTCAACAGTTCGACGAACAAACTCGTCTAACGTGGTCGATAATCTTTTCTGAAAAGCCGCATCACGCCACAGACTTATTGTTGGGGTGGAGATCGAACGACTCGCGCCAATACTTTTTACATACCAGGCCCATGACTGCATTACAAATAAAGTTACTCCGCAGATCGCAAGCAATCGAATCCAATGCGCTTTGATACCAGACCAAAAGGACATCCACGGCCGTTCATTTATAAAAATGCCAGGAGTAAACAATAGATTGGCCGTGTACACCGCAGTCGCTACGAGGGCGAGCAAAATCCCAATTTCTTTAAGCAGTATCAAAACTGACAAAGAGAAAATGAAAGCCAACCACACTCCCGTATTACGCGCCTCTTTTGCCGCGAAAGTTAACGCTGCGGCAAAACAAATGCCCAAAAGTGCGTCAGAGTAGAGGCTAGAAAACGAGTATCCGAACGCGTATAACAAAGTGGCCACAGACAGAAACAACGTAACCTTAGTCCATACGCCGGCTTTTGGCAGACTCGCGACGCAAAGCACCCCGGATAACAACCAAATATTATGTGCAAAAAGAGTGTTTTTCTCTGACCAGGAAAAAAACTGCAGGATGTAGTACTGAAATAACTGTTGTATCGGCGGATAAGACTTAAAGAAAATTGGAGAGTTTTCTTTGAACAATAAGTCAGTTGTGTAAATTAACCTAGTACTCGCGGCCCAAAACGAAAACTCATCCCAAAGCAAAAACTGAAAATTTTCCTGAATTGCCGAATAAATCGAACCGATCAAAATTAAAAAAACAATTCCTAAGCCAGCCGGCTGCGCAAACGCAAAATGCGGATCTTTAGAATAAAAAACGCCATGGCCTAGCAAGCCAACGCCAAGGATGGTTACGGCAACCGCCCCCCACATCAGAAAGTCAACAATGCCGAAAAAATACAGAACAACGGCAACGAAACAACAGTAGACGAAAGGAGCGGCCCCAATGCCTAACCGGAGCTTTTCTGAAATAAATTTTATGTAGCCAAGCGAGGAGAGGCCCAACAGCAGTAGTTTCAAATATGTCATTTGTTGTCCGTCTCAAGCACAGCTAGCTAAGCTCGCTCTGAAGACCCCTCTTCCCCAACCGGATCGCGTCTAACTGACACGAAACAGGATGAAATCGCTAACAAAAGGTCAGTACTCGGGAATTGTACACACCGTTAACCCTGCTCAGCCCTTGAGAACAGGACCGCAGGTCCAAAATCAAGGTAAAACCCAGGGTGGAAGACTCGCCTGCGCTGTTCAGCCAGGTGGTAGACCGCTACAATTGAACCTATTTGCACCATGTCTGAGGTATCCCTCTTGAGCGCACACCAACCCTACCTGAACAAAACCATTTTGATTACCGGCGGCGCTGGCGCAATCGGAAGCAATCTCGCACGAGCGCTAGCAGGTGCAGGTGCAGCGAAGGTCATCATTTTGGATGATCTCTCCGCTTCTTACGAGTGGAGTATTCCAAACCTGCCGAACGTACTATTTGTCCGTGGCAGCATCACGAATGACATCGACTTAAAGCGCGTTTTTCATGAGAAACCTGAATTCATCTTCCATCTCGCGGCATTTTTTGCAAATCAGAACTCAGTTGATTTCCCAGAAAAGGACCTGCTAGTTAGTCAGCTTGGTACTATCAAACTGCTTGAGTACTCAGTACTTCAAGGTAATTTAAAGCGATTTGTTTATGCTGGATCTGGATGTGCAATTTATGGTGCGCAGGCTCCGTTGCCGCTGAAAGAAGAATTCATGTCCATGCACTTAACGACGCCCTACCAAATTTCAAAAATGGCTGGTGAGTTGTACTGTAATTTTTACTGGCATCATTACAACCTGCCCATTGTTAAGACTCGCTTTTTCAATTCTTATGGCCCTGGCGAAGTGCCCGGCCAGTATCGAAACGTTATCCCTAACTTCATCTACTGGGCGATGAAGGGGCAGCCACTGCCGATCACTGGGGATGGAAAAATGACGCGTGACTTTACATACGTGATGGACATTGTCGACGCACTGCTCAAGGCCGGTATCGAAGAGAGAGCGATTGGTGCGGAGATGAATATCGCGTCTGCGCGCGAAACGGCAATTGTCGATATGGCAGAGATGATTAATCAATTAACCGGTAATACAGCCGGTTTGTTGTACACCGACAGACGCAAATGGGACACCAAATCCAGGTTGTTAGCAAGCGTCGATCGAGCCAAAGATATTTTGGGGTACAACCCCCAAACCACATTCGAAGACGGGCTGAACAACACGATTAATTGGTTCAAAGCCAACTGGGACAATATCAAGAAGGATGCAGAGTTTCCACCGGGAATGTCGTCTGCGGTGAAAAACTATGTCCTTCGCCAAGGAAACGACAGCTGATGAAGCAAGTAGTCCAGAGCTACAAAACTGGAGAGGTAGCGCTTCGTGAAGTGCCAGTCCCGCAGTGTGGTTCAAAACGTATTTTGGTGCGCAACCAAAATTCATTGATTAGTCTCGGTACGGAACGATCCACCATCGAGCTTGGTCGTAAATCCCTATTGGGCAAAGCCGCTGCGCGCCCTGACCTCGTGCGACGAGCCTGGGATAAAGCCAAAAAAGAAGGGCTTTTAAAAACCTGGCAAGAAGCCATGGGTCGTCTTGATACCCCCACTCCGCTTGGCTACAGCTCGGCTGGGGTCGTTGAGCAATGCGGCGTTGCCGCAACTGAATTCGCACCTGGCGATCGGGTGGCGTGCATTGGTCAGGGATTCGCCTCGCATGCCGAGTTTGTATCGGTTCCAGTTAATTTAGCTTGCCGAGTCCCAGAGGAAGTATCCAACGAGGAAGCGGCGTTCGGGATGCTTGGCATTATCGCTTTGCATGGCGTGCGCAGCGCCAACCTCACGTTTGGATCAAATGTCGTCGTCATGGGCCTTGGTTTACTGGGCTTACTTACTATACAAATACTGAAGTCTTACGGCTGTAGCGTAATCGCCCTTGATCCAGCGAAAGATAAAACTGATTTGGCCCTGCGACTCGGATTTTCAGCTGTCACCAATAGCTCAGAGGAGCTCGCGACCCTGAGCAACCATGCTTCTGGAGGTATGGGTGTAGACGCTGTCATCATTACTGCAGCGACAAGAGATCACGCACCTATTGATCAAGCGATACATCTTTGTCGTCCAAAAGGACGAATAGTTGTCGTTGGGACCGCAGACATTCATCCCGATCGTAATGAGCTATGGCACAAGGAAGTCGATATCGTTGTGTCTAAAGCTGGTGGCCCCGGCTCAGTGGATCCGCTTTACGAAATTGAAGGGGTTGATCTCCCGATTGGTGATGTCAGATGGACTCAGAAGCGTAATCTGCAGGAGTTTTTACGTTTGATCGCTGAGAAAAAAATTGATGTTCAGTCGCTCATTACTCATCGCTTCAACATAGAACAGGCAGAGAGCGTATACGCAGCTTTTGTCGCCGGCACCCTGGCTCAACCCATCGGCGTCTTACTCGCCTACCCTGAGCTAGCCTCTATTCAGAGAAGTTTTCCGGCTACGCAAACTTACGTCAGTAAAAATATCCCCCGGTCCGGCGTTGTACTTGGCGTCATCGGCGCAGGATTGTTTGGAAAAGCGTTGCTACTGCCGGCATTGAAGTCGCAAGCCAGTGTTACTTTGCACACTCTAGTGACCGGGTCCGGGGCCAGCGTCGATCATAGCGCCCGAAAATTCGGATTCTCCCATCAATCTACCGACCAAAGTGTCGTTGGGAACAATCCAGAAATC
>JACCDX010996733.1_pt1 | contig 13601 bp, 9 predicted proteins | sample 7449681 | NCBI WGS metagenome assembly JACCDX01 (sample SAMN15323450, study PRJNA562643) | freshwater metagenome | isolation source: river surface water | place: USA:Blue River Watershed | collected 2017-08-18
CTTGCAATTTAAGAGATGGAGGGGCATTGCTACAAGATTCACTAAAAATCTAAAATCTTTCCATTCTGCTGTTGTCATTAGGGCTATTGTTATGTGGCTTAATATCTTATGACGACACTATCTAGATAAGTATCTGTATTTTCAATGAATAATTTTTTAATATTCGTCCAGCTTAATGGGGGGCCTGGCTTAATTAAAAATCATTCAAACTTTCATGGAAATATTTGACTGAATATGCTTTGTATTAATGCATTAATGGCAACAAGTAATTTTCGCAAGTTGCAGTAATGACGATTTTCGCGTGTGCCTCTTTGAATGAGTTCTTTGCATTTCTTTTGCAAGATGGGGCTACGATGCGTATTTCACCCCCATTTTCTTTAAATTAGTTTGTAATGGTATTATTTTTAAACGTATTTTATGATACCAATAAATTAAAGATATTTGGTATTTTTTTATATTTTTATTTTGCATTGGTGCGAATCATATTAACAATGTTGGTAGTATACTAAAACCAGACTGCCATGGCATTATTTTATAACCCCGATGAAGACAACCGCCCACCCGCCCAAACGCGGGCAATGGCGGACCATGCTTCACCCAGTGATTTACCCACTGCCACCCCGCAAAAAACCCATAATATGGGCAATGGCGGGGGGCATTTTGGTTGGCTGGGCGGTGATGAAGAACCTGAACAAAACCATTCCACCATTAAACGCAAATTTTGGGTGCAGGAAAATATAAACAATAAATGGGTCAATAATGGCGAATTTACCGATGATAAACAGGCCCTGACGCATTTGGTGCAATTATTAAAACAGGCCGAGGATATAAGCCTGCGCATGGTGATGAGCGATTATTCGTTAATAAACGGCCAGCACGATTTTAAACCAGTTATATTGGTGCGGGCTTCAACCCGCGGGCCGTTGCAATTTACCACCCAATTTGCCCAAACCGATGCCGGTTGGACCCCATATTTGTCGGAACATATTAAAAACATTGCCCCCGAATTACAATTGAATGGCGATAATGAAGTGCCAGAAGAAACTCCACCATTAAGCAATATTATGGGCGATGATGTTTTAACATTAAAGGCCGATGAAATTCGCGATATGTTATATAGTGAATTAAAACCCCATTTGGACAACATAAAATTGCTGGTCAAGGCCGAATTGGACAGATATTTTGCCGCCACCCAAAACGAAACACCACAAAATGGAATCGGGCAAAATGAAACCCCACAAAATATTATAAATGACCAACAACCGGTTGTTGGCAATGTTGCACCAATGGAATTTGCCCCGGCCAATGACACCCCTGCTCCACCAGCTATCATTGCCGAACAGCCCAAAACTGCGGCCCAGCGGGTGTATCAACCCAGTTATTTTATTGCTGATTCGGCACAAATTACCCTGCCACAGGTGCAAAATACCCCACAAAACCAACCACGCGGTGAATTTGCCAACAAGGCCCCCGATTTGCCACCCGAACCCACCCAAATTACCGATAATCCGGTTATGCAACAACCCGCCAATGCCAATATTTCCACCCCCACCCCACCCAATGACGAATTTATCATTGAACCCACCAGCGAAAATGCTGAATATTTTGAAACCGAACAACCAAAAAATAATGCCAATATTTTGAATTTGGATTCGGTTGATGCCAGCAAGAGCCTGCATATACCCGGGCGCAAAACCGCATTAAAAATGGTCAATAACCGCAATATGGGCCAAACCCCGTTGGACAACACCAACCCATTTCAATTATTTAAACCCAAAAATAACGAAAATGCCAATGGCGAAAATGATGAAGAAAATATGGTTGATGATACTCATTCAGACCCGTTGGCCATGCCCCGCGATAACCGCGCCCATGCCAACCGCACCACAGGCCGTCATGCATCGGTGCCGGCCCGCCAAATAAACAATTCACATAAACCCAGGCGTTCCAAAAAATTGGCCAGTGGCCTGATGGTGGGTTTTTTGGCGGTGGCTGCGGCCTTTGGCGTGGCCGATAAATCCATGGTGCAAAATATTTCACTTCGGGTTTCTGATGGCATTAAAAGCTTTCTGCCCGAACCCGATTTGGTTGATGCAATTAGGCGGGTAAACCCAGTTATGGTGCGCCAATTATTGGAAAAGGGGGCCAACCCCAATGTAAAGGACAGATATGGCGACCCGGTTATTTTAACTGCGGCGCGCTTGTCGGATATGGCATCGCTTAATTTATTGGCACAGGCCGGGGCCAAATTCACCGAAAAGGACAAGTTTGGCCAACCGGTCATTCATACTCTGGCGATGGAGGGACGGGTAGACGCATTAGAGGCGATACTGAAATTGGGTGCACCGGTTGATTACCGCATTGGGCAAAGTTGCCGAACCCCATTGCAAATTGCCACTGAAAACGGACGCACCCGCGTGGTGCAATTATTAACCGAAAACGGGGCCGAAATTAACAAATTGCCCGGGTGCGAAAAATCGCCACAGGAATATGCATTAAATACCGAAATTATGGATATTTTTCAAAAGGTATCGGCCGAACGGCGTGAAAAGGCGCAAAAGCAGGAACAGGCCCAACAAACCGCCAGCCTGCCCGCCCCCACCACCAAGGACGATATTCAAAAACCATTAAGCCAATTTGAATCAAAAATTATTGCCGCCATAAAAACCAACGATATTAAAATTGTTGCCAATACCATAAAACAATTACCCGATGGGGTAAAATTGACCGATTTGAATATTTTTGTATCGGGCGTGTCGGGCACGGCATACCGCAATTTAACCGATTACGCATTGGTGCAGAAGTCATATAATGTGGCGGCATTTTTACAACGCAAGGCGGGTATTAATTACAGCCCCGAAATGTTGCATTGGGCAATTGACGAGGGCGACAAGCCGGAATCAAAGGATTTGGCCAAATTTTTGTTAAAATTGGGGGGCGATGTCAACAGCATTCATGCCGGCTTAACCCCATTAATGCGGGCGGCGGTGCGCAACCGGTTGGAATTGGTTGATGCATTATTAAAGGCCGGGGCCGACCCACAAATTAAATCAAACAAGGGGGAAACGGCTTCCAATTTGGCAAGTTTAACCGGCAACAAGGAATTGATGGAAACCTTAATAATGGCCGAGAAGGAGGACGATTACCACGAGGTTATGGGCCAATTATCGTGGGGTATGACATTGGCCGATGCCGAAAAACAAAGTGAAGTTTGTTCGGATATACAGGATAATTTTAGGGCCTGTAAAATTAACAAACGTGAATGGTTGGGCGAAAAAAATGTGGTATTAATTGCCCTGTTTGACAAGTTAAATAATAACAAATTGGTGGCAATACAGGTGGATTTAAGCCAAACCCGCGACCCCGACCAATTAAAGAAAAATTTTGAACGGGTGGTATATAAAATAAGCCAATCAGTGCCAAAAAACCACCATAATTTCACCGACCGGCAGGAAAAACCCGGTGTGCCATTATTTGAAGGTTTATTGCCGAAAAACAAAACCCATGACATATATTCATATTGGTCAGACGAGGACCGCCAAAAACCGGTATTTATACATGTAAAATTACAGGCCGACAAGGCAGACACCGGTTCCATACGCGTAAAAATTGGCAACCCATTTAGGGCGGGTTAAGGCTAAGTTATGCTTAATGCGATAAATAAATAGCGTTAATTATTAATTTTAATAAAAAATAAATAAGGGGATTAGGTTATGCTTTTAATAGCATGGTTTTAAATTTATCCAATTCAATTTTAAATGCATTTTCGCGGTTTTCTTCATAAAATGGCAGACCATATATTTTGTATTGGCGGTGTTTAGAAAATTGCAAAATATTATCTTTATGTTCATTTTGAATTTTACATAATAAATTGCTTTTCCATTCGTCATGCTCTATCAAATGGCTACCCTTGGCCTCTAAAAAAATTTGGTATGTTAAAATTGAACCATTTTTTTGAATAATAAATAATATATAATCTGGCATAAAACCCTTACCATCGTCAAAATTATATATGGCAACATGCTGTTCGTTCCTTACCAAATAAATTTCTTGGCATGACGGCATCATATTATCAATTTCCTGTTCCATTAACCTAACCAATTTGCGTTCGGCTTCGGTGCCATAATGGGCATTAAATATATACCATTTTTTATTATTATAATAATCTGTTTCTCGGCTTCTTACGCGGGGGTCGTTGAATGGTATTTTCAGCTTTTTATTCACAAATTTATCCTTAAATGGGTATGGTTTAAATTCTTTGCTACCCTTATATTCATAATGTTTGGCCTTTATTTCATTTTCCAGCATTTTTAATAATTTATGCAACCCATTCAAATAATGGCTATTATTAATATTTTCAATATCGGCCGGTAAACCATAAAAATTAATGGCCAGGCCAGCCAAATATTGTGGGCTGGTCATAAATTGTTTTAACGATTGCACATTTGGAAAATACACAACCAAATTATTAAAATAAAAAAATGGGTTTTTGGCCAATGCCTTTTGCATTATATGCAAATCAAAGTCTGATAAGCGCATTGTTTTACATTTTAACGAATATTCACCCTGCAATTGTGCCGGTATAGTATTGTCCAATGGGCTAACCTCGCTGGAAATACCGGTGGCAATATTATAATGCACATTAACCTTGCTGATGCCAAAATCGGCCAGTGATTGAATTTGTTCATTGGTGTTTTTAATTCTTTCATTCAAATAAACAAACCCATTTTGAAACAAATCGGTTTCTTTAAATTCGGCTTTAATTTCTAATACATATTCTTCTTCATAATAATCAATTAAGCCGTTGCGCACCAGTGCGGCGGTTAATTCGTTAATATAACGGCTATCCGATTTGCTATAATAATATAATTCTTCCAAAATGCGCAGTTCATTATTCAAATCATTATCAAATTTGCGTGTGTATTTATCTTGTTCAATATGGGTTTTAAAAGGGTAATAACGCGCCCCACGCCCTATTAATTGGGCCTCGGAATTTGTTGTTTTGCCTTTGGCACTGCTACTTGATTCACTTAATCTTACTATATCAAACAAATTCAAAACATCCCACCCCTCATTTAGTTTATTAACCGCAAATATAACACGTATTTGGTTATTATTTTCCTCTAAGCTATTTAAAATATTTTGTTGGTTTATGGCCAATTGTTTTTCCTGTTTTTTAACCGATTTTAAATCAAGGTTAATTTCATTGACATTAATAGTTTTATTTTTGGCAAAATTTTGTTGTATTTTTTTGCACAAAACCCCGGCGGTCATATTTTGCATAAAAAATTGTTTGGCTTGCTTTAAAATGGGCAGGTACGATTTATCAAACAGGGTCAAAATTTGCCCTTCATGCAAATTTTCTATCAAATGTTCAAATTTGCGCTGGTTATTGAGTGATTCTTCTATGGTATGTTGGGCCTTGAACAAAATAACTGGTTTTAATGCAATATTATATTTATCGGCAATATCTTGGCGGTATTGGTTTATAATAACCGCCTGTAACATGCGGTCATTTTCATCCAAATCTGACTGCATTAATTTTATATCCTTTGAAAACCCCTCCTCGCGAAAATGTGTTAAATCATAACGGTGTAAAACCTTATCTTGGTATTTTTTCACAATGTCATTTGAAGTATAATCTAATGTGGCGGTAAATTCTAATAATATATTATTGTCATTTTGCGTAAAAATATTTTCAACGGTGTTTTCCCAACTTGGTTTTTCAATCAATTCCTTTTGCGCCAATGTTTGGGTTTGTATATGGTGCGCCTCGTCCGATAATAATACAATTTTTTTATCGGCAAAATCGGCCATGCTAAGGGAGTTTTCGCTCAAATTTTTCAAATCCAAATGCAATTTATGTATGGTGGTAAAACAAATATTTATCGCATTATCGTTGGAATCGGCAAAATTATTGACCTGCCTGATGGGTATGCGTTGGTTATTAATGGTAATATTGGGGGCAAATAAATATTTGCTTGAAAATGGGTTGCAAAAATTATCCTTGGTTTTGTCTATTATATTGGTGGTGTTTACAAAAAACAAAAAATTTCTGTATCCCATTTCATATAAATATAAAATCAAGCCAGCCATAACCAAGGTTTTGCCACTGCCGGTGGCCATATTAAATAACAAATGGGTTGGGTTAATTTTTTTTTTATATTCACTTTGGTAATAAATAAATTTGGCAAATGCCTGTGTTTGGTATGTGCGCAGGGGGAATTTGGGGTTTAAATTATCGCGTATAGCAATGGGCAAGGTCATATCAATAAACTCATTGTCAACCAATACATTCATTATATTATATAAAAACTTATCGTTCATTTTTATTTCCCATAAAAATCATGGCTAAGGGCCTTTTCGTCATTGGTGCAGGCAAATTCGCTATCGTTGATTTCGCTATATTGCACATATAATTGGTTTTTATCTAATAAATCGCATAATGCCTGTTTTTGTTCGTGAATGGGTAATTTTTGCCATTCGTCAAATGCCAAATCGGCTTTACGAAAATCAATATTCCAATTTAAAAACGACCTTTCCTTCATATTATGCCATATAGCCATTAATTCACCGGCATTGGTTGCCATTTGAATTTGGTCAATAAATGCCATATTGTATTTTTTTAATTCCAAATATATAAATTCGCCCCCGCCCTGCCATTCAAGGCATTTTGAAACACCGCCCTGCTCGCCCGCTATTACCTTTTTCAATCGTTCCACTGCTATGTCCTCTATATAATCCATTTGTTCAATACCAATATATTGCCGCCCCATTTTATGGGCCACCGCCGCCGTGGTGCCACTGCCCAAATGAAAATCAAGCACAATATCATTTTCTTGGGTTGCAATTTCCAATATTTTTTTAATTAATTTTTCAGGTTTGGGGGTTGCGAATAATTTGTTATTAAATAATGCGATGATTTCTTTTGAGGAATCAGTTGTGTTTCCATATTCGAAAAATATACTTCTTGATTTCTCAATTTTCGCCAAATCTTTAATTTCATCATAATAAATTACTTCATATGGAACAAGTCTATCCTTGCTTTTCTGCCAATATATATGAAATTCGTCTAAATTCTCTGGTTTTTTTCTCCAACAACCATCTTTACCATCGGGCGCAAGAGGAAAAAAATCTTTTCCATTTGGGTCCTTTATTGCATAATATAATGTAGGTCTATCTGTCCTATATGAATGATTTCCCCATTTTTCTAATTTTAAAATTTTTGCTTTTTTATTGTTAATAATCTTATTAAAATCCTTTATATCATGTTGGGTTTCTTCTTCTATAATTTTCCAATCTTGCTTTTGGAAACAAATTATAAATTCATGTTCTTTAATAAAATTTATACTATCTTGGCCACCCCCAACTTTTTTACGCCATGTTAAAGTGGTAACAAAATTTTCCCTACCAAAAATCTCGTCCATCAAAACTTTTAAATACGCCTGTTCATTATCATCGCATTGCACAAAAATCGCCCCATCATCACGCAATAATTGGCGGGCAATTTCCAGCCTGTTTTTCATAAATGTTAGCCAAGTGGAATGGTTAAAGCGGTCATTATATTTGAAACCATCATTGCCGGTATTATATGGCGGGTCAATATATATACATTTCACCTTACCGGCAAATTGGTGTTTAATGGTATGCAGGGCAATCAAATTATTGCCCTTAATTATCAAATTATCGCGTATGGTGCCGGTTTCATCGCGGGTGAATTTAGGGTATTTCTGGGCCCCATTGGCGGTGTGTTTTTTGGCATTGCATAAAACCTTGGAATCCAACAACCGGTCAATTTCATCGTGGGCCAAAATTTCATTAAATAATATTTCATCGCGTTTTTTATCCTCGTTGCTCATGCCCCCCTCTAACACGCAATCCTTGTATGGGAAATGCAGGGCAACCTCGCCACGTTGATTCAAAAATTTACCATCTATGGTTAGGCCAATTTTAACCCCAAATTTGGTGTATGAATCGTTTAAAAAATTCTTGTCCTGTATATATTCCACAAATTTGGGAATATTAAAAATGCTATGGTCATCAATATGTTGAAAAAAATTGTTTTTTATTGTGGTATTTGATAATAACAAACGCATTAATGCATGGTCAATTTTCCATGCCCTATCAATAACGGCCGATTTAATTAATTGGCCATCGGGGTCAACAAAACGGCTATCCGTTTTTAATAAATTTTCTAAAATAAGGTTGAAATTGGCCATAAAAATACCGTTGTTTTATGATATATTTTATTATCCTGATTCTGCCTTACTTGCAAGCAATTTTTTATATTTCTTTATTTACGGCAAAATGCAACTTTAAGTGTATAAATCAAACCATCACTGATAAAAAACCGAGAATCTGTTGGCGCATTCGCGCCATGTTTCGGGGTTTTTTTGGCCCATTTGCGCGTAATCAAAACCACTGCGCAATAAAAATTGGGCTTGGTCGGGTATTATATGGCCATCGGCCAATATTTTGCCATTAAAGCCAAATTTTTTGCGCAACAAATGCGCCAATGAAAAACCCCGCCCATCGCGCATGGTGGTAAATTCAATGGCAATGCTGGCGGTATTTTTGGCCATTGCCCCCAATTCATTGGGGTGAATGTCTGACTTTACCACCAAATCGGGGGTTAATTCATCGTGCAATTGCCCGTTATTCAATTGTATCCAAGCCATCAAGAGCCCCCTTAAACGCATTATGACCCATGCGCTGGTATGTGGTTAAAAATGTCTCACCGGCCAGGCGGTGTTCGGTGTAAAATTGTAAAAACCGGCTTATCACCTCGGGCACTTGGGCCGGGGCAATGGCGCGCCCAATCACTTGGCCAATCGCCGGGGCATTCTCGCCATCATCGGGGTTGCCACCCAATAAAATTTGGTATGCTTCCTCGCCCTTTTTATCCACCCCCAACACGCCAATATGGCCGGCATGATGGTGGCCACAGGCATTAATGCAACCGCTCATGTTAATGCGCACCTTGCCAATATTGCCCAAATCTTCGGGGTTATGAAAACGTTCGGTAATGGCGGCCGCCATGGGCAAGGAACGGGCATTGGCCAAATTGCAATAATCTAACCCCGGGCAACAAATTATATCGGTGGTGCTGTCTTTCAGGCCATCAACCAATTTCAATTTTTTCAAATCGTTAAACAAATTTATTAAATCGGCGCGGTGCACGCGGGGCAATACCAAATTTTGAATATATGAAACCCGAATCTCGCCATGGCTATAAATATCGCTTATATCGGCTATTTTATCCATTTCATCGCTGGTGGCATCGCCGGGCATTCTGTCCTTGTTTTTTAACACAATGGTTACATTGGCAAAATTATCGTCCTTGCATGGGTCAATATTGGCGCGAAACCAACGGGCATATTCGCCATTTTCTTCGTAAAATTGGCGGTGTTTTTGGGTGTCAATGGGTTTGGGGGCAATGGGTTTTATCGCAAAATCGGCAATTATCCGTTGTTTTTCGGCTTCACTTAAATCAAATGCGTTATCCTTAAAACTATTCCATTCGGTGTCAACCTCGTTGCGGTATTGGTCTATGCCAATTTCATGCACCAAAATTTTAATGCGGGCCTTGTAAATATTATCGCGCCGGCCGTATAAATTATAAACCCGCAACATCGCCTCTAAATATGACAATAAATGATTTTTGGGTAAAAATTCTTGCATGACCTTGGCCACAAATGGGGTGCGCCCCTGCCCGCCCCCAACCAAGACCTTAAAACCCACTTCGCCCATTTTATTTTTCACCAATTGCAGGCCAATATCGTGGAAATAAATGGCGGCGCGGTCATTTTTGGCACCGGTAATGGCAATTTTGAATTTGCGCGGTAAAAATGAAAATTCGGGGTGCAATGACGACCATTGGCGCAAAATTTCGGCCCACGCGCGCGGGTCCTCCACCTCATCGGCAGCCACACCGGCAAATGGGTCGGTGGTTACATTGCGTATGCAATTGCCACTGGTTTGTATGGCGTGCATATCCACCGATTGCAAAACCCGCAAAATATTGGGGGTGTCCACCAATTTTATCCAATTAAATTGAATATTTTGGCGGGTGGTAAAATGGCCAAAATTTTTGTCATATTTACGCCCAATATGCGCCAAAGCCCGCAATTGCACCGAACTTAAAACCCCGTAAGGTATGGCTATACGCAACATATAGGCATGAAGTTGCAAATATAACCCATTCATTAAACGCAGGGGGCGAAACTCGTCCTCGCTTAGTTCGCCACGCAGGCGGCGTTGCACTTGGTTTTCAAATTCGGCCACGCGTGTTTGCAAAAATACTTTGTCATTATTGGTATATTGATACATTGTAATCCTTGTTATTGGGGTCGGTTATTAACATGGTATGGCCGGCACGAATTAATTCGCGTGCCGAAACCGGCACTATTACATTATCGCGCACCTCCACCGCAAATTCATAAACCGCCACCACCTCTTGGCGGGCGATGGAATTTTTGGCAATATCCATATATAATTCCAACATTTCGGCATCGGGCAGGGCCACCGCCCCCTGTAAGTCGGCTGTCCAGCCCATTTCGCCCAAAAATACCACCACCCCATCGGTTAAGCGGTTGGCGGTGATAACATTGGTGGTGTCCTTGGTGCGTTTGGTTGATAAATTAGCCATAATGATGCCCGATAATTGGTGAATGGTGCGGTTGTTGGGGCATACCCGCCCCAATAATAACAATATGTGTAAAGCCGTTTAATTGGCATTTGTCAAGCCCATAATATTGTTCGTGCAATATCACCGCCTCGCGCCTACACAGGGCCATAATTTGCGGGGCCGGTTGTTCAAATATTACGCAATCGGCACGTTTTATGGCCCTAAATTCGCTTAATGTTAAATCGTTTATATCCATATTTTGCACAAATATAAGCGTTGGTTCGGTTTCGGTGGGGTTTTTTATGGCCTGATTCACCCATTCGTCAATGGCCCCCCATTCGTTATTATCGGCCATTGTAATGGCCGGGCCGGCAAAAAAATTGCGCCAAAATGCCCGGCGGGCCGGTTGGTTGGATATATTTTTATGAATTTGCGGGCGCAAATTTTTGGCATATTGCAATAATTTGTCTATATTGTGCGGTAATTCGGCTTCCAGCCATGCGCGCAGGTGGGTGGCGTAGCTGGGGGCGGTGTTTTCGGTGCCAATGGCAATGGTTAATGGGTATTTATCAACAAAACTGGCAAAATAAAAATTGCTTCTATGTTCATCGTCAACTATATTTAACAAAAAATGGTGTTTTTGGCTTAATGCGTATAATTCATCGGCCGTTGGGCCGGGTTCCACCACCACCAAGCCATAATTGCCGGCAATTTTTTGCCAATTTTTGACCATTCTTACAATTTGAATTTTTTCATTTATGAATTGCGGGGCGATATTTTGCGGGTCGTCCACCATCACCACCAGCTTGGCAAAGCGGGTCAGCAGGGTGCGGGCCTTTTGCCATATTACCTCGCCCCCGCCAATCAACAGGGCGGGTTTGTCGGTCGCAACCATAATGGGGAAAGTGGTCATAATGGGGGGTTAATACAAAAATATTCTAAAATAATCAATATTTTTTTATATTTGTGTATTATTATTCTATTAATGATATTTAATTTAAATATAAATTCTATTATTTAAATATTTTTAGAATATTCCTGTAATTTTTGGTGAATTTTTAGAAAGTCGTTCGGGTAAGCCCCGCCCAAACCCCGCCAATATAGCAAAAACCATTGCATTAAGCCAATAAATTCAAAAAAATACAATATTTGCGGGTTAATGGCAATATGCGGGTTTTGGGCCAAATAACCATTAATAAATTGATTATATTCCCCCACCCCAAAATAAGCGGGGTTATAATGGCTTTGCAGGGCGCAAAAATACCCCAAATCGGCATAATGGGTGGTATGTTTGCTGTATGCCCAATCCAGTATGGCCAGTTGTCCGTTATGGTGCAATATATTACCAAACCTGTAATCGCCATGGTTTTGCACGCAATGGCCGTAGGTTTTTTTATGCAAATTATCGGTTTTTATGGCCATTTGTATTAATGGTTCAACCGCCAAATTATCCTTGCCCCGCACCATTCCATACAAATAATCTATATAATTGCCCATTGAAATAATGGGTTGGTTGTAATTTATGCCATGAATGCGCCCCAACAGGGCCCCAGCATTTTCCCAAATATTAAGGGGCAATGGCGGTAATAAAGTGTCATTTTCGGGGTTACTTGGGCATTGCCCGGGCATATATTCCATCACCATTTTATCCGGGCTTAATTCCAATATATGCGGGGTGGGTATATGGTTGTTGGCCATCGCCCCTTGCACCGCCCCCTCGGTAATGTAATTATTATGGAACGGGTTATTTGGGGTATTGGGGGGTATATTTTGTAATTCACTATTTCCATTTTGAAATTTTGGCGTGCGCACAATAACCACCCGCCCCTGCCGGTTTTCCAATATTATATTATTTTCGGTGCCATAAAATGTCATAAACCCATTTTAACCATTATTTGGTAATTGACAATATAATTTTATTTGACAAAATTCAATTAATGATATATCATAATTTTAGTTAAACTTATGATATACAGAAATGAACAATCATGAAAGTAAATTTAGAAACTATATTAGACCGCTCAATAAAATTGGCACTAGACGGAGAGGCTCTGCTGTTTGTGGGGGCGGGGGTTTCTAGTTTTAATTTCAATAAAAATAATTTAATAGAACAATATGGTTGGTCAGGCGGCGAATTAAAATCAAAATTTAATAAAGAATATGGCTTTAATGAAACACTAAACTTAAATCAAATGTGTTCTGCTTTTGTAAAAAAATATGGCAATAAAAAATTTAATGAATACTTATGTCAACATTACTTATATAAAAATGAACTTATTATACCAGAAATAAAAGAATTATTTGCAGTTGATTGGAAATTTATACTTACAACAAATATTGATAATTTGATAGAATTATCAAAGCCGAACTACGATTCTATATCTTTTTACGAAGATGTTTCTAAAATTAATGCCACCAAAAAACAAATCTTACATCTAAATGGGAAACTAACCAATGAATATGATGAAATGCAAATTAGAATGTGTAGAGAGGACTACTTAAAAGATATATTTGTAAATAAATGGAGGTCGCATTTATTAAATTTATATGCTGACGCAAAAGCAATAATATTCTTAGGTTATTCATTTTATGATGATGATGTTGCCAAAATATTTTATAAAGATATTGAACTCAAAAATAAAACATTAATTATTGATTTAGATGATGACATTGATAATGATAGTTACAAACCAAATGCAGAATATGGCAATCTATGCTCAATTGGGATTGAAAACTTTATAAATAAAATCAAAACAATTAAAGCCACATATATTCCTCATTCACATACACCTGAGCAATATTTTGTAGTTAAACAAGAATTTGAAAATTTAAATAAAAACCATACTGAACTAGATAGTGTCGTCATAAGAAATTAGTTGCAAATATAGAGAAAGTATGCTATCAAGTAAATAGTGAAATCAAACAGCTAGAAAGGCAACTAAGATGGAAACAGAAGCATGCAGAAGGCACGATA
>JACCDX010016864.1_pt1 | contig 13598 bp, 26 predicted proteins | sample 7449681 | NCBI WGS metagenome assembly JACCDX01 (sample SAMN15323450, study PRJNA562643) | freshwater metagenome | isolation source: river surface water | place: USA:Blue River Watershed | collected 2017-08-18
CATCCACACTTCTTGCACTGTTTTGAAATATTTATTAACTCTGGACATGCCTGACAAATAGAAAACCTTTCATTAGCCACTGACTCTTCTGCCCACTCTGTACCTGGCTTTACAAGGTCTAGGGGACTAACAGATGAATTTTTATTAGCCTCAATTATTTGTTTTATTTTATCTATTCTGCTTGACATAATTATATTATACACCACCATAGGTTTTCTGTAAACTAGCCAGTAACATTTCTAATAAAAGATGTAAGTGTATATCTATTGCCAGATATAACTTTTGAAACTTTGTGTTTTTGATCTCCAGGATGGTAAACAAGCATACCAGCCTCTGGTTTTATACTTGTCTGAGATTCTGGATATACAAGTTCTCCCCCATCAAAGTTATCGTTTAGATATATAACTACTCCGTATACAATTTCTTTACCCCCAGAATTATCGGAGTGCTCTTCCCAGAAAGAATCTTGATTTGTTTTATGAATCATTCTAATCATCTGAGTATGATATTTTTTATCAAATAGTTCGGCAACTCTATGATGTATATCAACCATCAACTTATGATTTTTTGATTTCAAAATAAAAATTCCTGTATTTTCATTTTGAATTTTCCAGTCATCAGAATTGTCTGCCTCTTTTAACAAAGACAGACATTCCTCATTGGTTAGAAAATTCTTGATAATCACTATAACTACTTATTGTGAATCAATATACCGCTTACAAAGAACCAGTCATAAGGTTCGCAAGACAACTGATAAACAGTTACAACTTCATCAGCAAAGTGATCAATTGTTGTTACAGGAACCTCTACCTTGTCTCCTGCTGAATCAATCACTATTAGACTGTCTCCAACTTCAACATAGTATGCTTCTTTAATCTTGTACTCATTGGCTGCAGTCTTAACAACTACTGGTTGAGTATAAGTTAGTCGTATGTCAAGGTTTCCGTTGAAGCAAATAATGTCTGATTCTTCTACAGAGTCAATTGCTGTAATTGTTGTTTCAACTAGATCGCCAGTAGTAAGGCTTGTAGATGTCCAAGCGTACTTCTGCCAATCAGGTTCTGAAGCATCAAGTTCAGTAATTGGTGTTGACCAGATTACATCGCCAACTTGTAGATTCTTTACTGGAATTTGTCCATTAGGAGTATCTACAAGAGTATTTTCTTCAACACATGGTGGTCCGAACCAAGGGATGATTACTGCGTTAAATGTTGGGAAATATGGTGGGAAGAATGGAGGGAAGAACGGTGGTGCTACTGGTGTAGGTTCTGCCACTGGTGCTGTAAATGTTGGGAAGAATGGGAAGAATGGTGGGAAGAATGGAGGTGCTACTGGCACCGATCCTCCACAGCACTGCCATCCTGAAGGTACAGAATAGGTACCTGATCCACCTAGATATTCTAGACCAAGTTCGCTACATGTATATGATGCTGGGTTTGTTGCTTGTCCTGGGCAAGCCTGTAATGCTACAGGTGTTGGTGCTACTGGTGTAGGAGCAACTGGTGTAGGAGCAACTGGTGTAGGAGCAACTGGTGTAGGAGCAACTGGTGTAGGTGCAACTGGTGTAGGTGCTACAGGTGTTGGTGCTACAGGGGTAGGAGCAACTGGTGTAGGGGTAGTGGCGCATGCACTAGGGATTCCTAGGAGTGCAATAATTTGTGAAGATGACAGTCCAGAATCTGTTGTTGTTCCTGTAATGTTAGATATTCCAGAACCAGTTGGTGCAGTTCCATATCCACCGCTATAGTTTCCACTAAATCCGTTGCATGTTACATAAATGCTATAGGTTGTTACAGGTGCAACAGGTGTTACAGGTGCAACAGGTGTTACTGGTACTGGTGTAGGAGTTGGTGTTGGAATTGCGCTTCCGCAGCACTGCCATCCTGTAGGTACGGAATAAGTTCCAGATCCACCAAGGTACTCAAGTCCTAATTCAGTACATGTGTATGATGCTGGATTAGTTGCTTCTCCTGGGCAGGATAGAAGCGCTACAGGAGTAGGGGCAACAGGTGTTGGGGTGGGCGCTGTTGGTGTTACTGGAGCAACTGGGGTTGGAGCACATGATGAAGGAATTCCTAGTATTGCAATGATTTCAGATTCTGTCAATGATCCATTTGCAGTAACTCCAATATTATTTGATATTCCAGAACCAGTTGGTGCAGTTCCATATCCTGCAGAATAGTTACCACTAAATCCATTACAGGTTACATAGATATCATAACTTGAAGCAGTAGGCGCAACAGGGGTTGGTGTAGGAGCAACAGGTGTTGTTGCACATGCTGTAGGAATTCCTAGAAGTGCAACAATTTCAGATGATGTTAGTGTAGAACTTTCAGTTGTTCCTGTAATATTTGAAATTCCTGCACCTGTTGGTGCTGATCCGTAACCACCAGAGTAGTTACCGCTAAATCCATTACATGTTACATAAATGTCATATGTAGTAACTGGTGCAACAGGTGTTGGTGTAGGAACTGGAGCACAAGATGTAGGAATTCCAAGAAGTGCTACTATTTCTGAACTTGTTAATGTAGCGCTTGAAGTTGTTCCTGTAATGTTGGAAATTCCAGCGCCAGTTGGTGGTGTTCCGTATCCTCCTGAGTAGTTTCCGCTAAATCCATTACAGGTTACATAGATATCATATGTTACTGGAGCAACAGGGGTAACAGGTGCTGTTGGTGTAACAGGAGCAACGGGAGTTGGTGTAGGTGCAACAGGATCAACATGAACTGGAGCAATTGGAGAAACAGGTGTTGGTGTAGGTGCTACTGGAGTAGGAGCAACTGGTGTAGGTGTAGGTGCAACTGGAGTAGGTGTAACATTAGATCCTTCATAAATATCTCCATATGCTATCCAATTATCTGTTCCAACTTTTATAAGTGTTACCTGACCATATTGTGTATCAATAAAAAGTTGTGAATTTTTGCTATTAATATTAACACCAGCATCTGGGCTAAATGTTGTAACTCCTTCTCCAATTTCAATTACATGATATTGATATCCAACTGGGATTGCCAAAGAAGAGTTTGATGGAATTGTTAGTGTCATTGTTGTTGGTGTTGAAAGAAGGATAGTCTTTGATGCATTTTCAAGGTCTAATGTAAAACTAGATGATTTTGTAACAACAGAAGCAAGATTTCCAACAACCGACTTTGTTGCAACAGTATTATCTATATTAAATGTTGAGTCTACTGCATTCCATTCAATTCCAGTTCCAGCCAATAGTGACTGATCTACTGTTGAGTTATCTATTGCATCATTAACATAACTTTTAGTTGCTAATTCAGAAGTATCTTCAATTCCGTGGACATTTGTAGTATCAGAAGTATGCGCTGTAAGTGCTGCGGTTGCAGCAGTATCAGCATCTACTAGGTTTTGTAGATGTTTTGCAATTGATGGATTTACTAGGTTTGAGGGGTTAGTGTTCGCACCGTCATAAGTATAAGAACCGTAGTGATATAGTCTAAGTGCTGCCTGAATATCTGCTGCATCTGAAAGACCTGGAACTTTGGCAGGGAAAAGACCAGTACCGTTAACGGTATTGTCAATATTTTCTGCTGCCACTATAAATCACCCTTTTTCATTATACCACCGTAATAAAGAGATGGACATATTTTGGACCAGACATAGGTGCCCACTGCCCATCTAGATATTCTACCCCATTTATTTCAAGTGGTAGTGCTAAGAAGCCTTGAGAGGTTATTAATTCTTTTACTATTAGATTTGTTGCTAGTGGACCTGAAGTTTCTGGGGAAGATATAGAATACTGTATGCTAAATCTTGATGAGTTAACAGTTCCTTCTGATATGTCATATATATCAACTAGGTTAATTGGTGGTATTGTAATTTTCCCATCTACTGGAGTTAGTGGTCCTTTTGTTTCTGAATAAAAATTTGTTTTTAGGCTAACAAGTGGTGTCCATTGTAGTCCACCACCTGGGGTTGTAAGATTTTGAAAAACTGTCTTATATGTATCTGAACTTGGGGCATAATCAATTGCAATGTCTAAAGCCTGTGTATCTTGTGTAATAGAACTTGCAACACTTGATTGTCTTGGATCGCCCTGTACTCCAAAAATTATACTTCCACGATCACCTGTTGGTCCAAAATCTAGATCAAGACTGATAGTTTCTGGTCCACCAAAAACAGTTAGGTCATCGTTAGATAAAAGTATATCTGCCATGACTAAGCCTCTGTTGCAGGGAATACTGCAGTAATTATTCCTGAGTTAATTGGATTTGTAACAATTGTTGCATCTTCTATTGTAAACTTGTTTGCAGGAGTACCATTTATATAGTATGGAGCCTTTGGAGTTATTGTAACTTTTGCAACATAAACAGTAGATGCAGCAAAATTACCAACTAGCGGTGTAGTTCCATCTGACTGAAACCAAGATATTGTTCCTGAATGCTCTGATGTTTCAAATACTTCTGTAACTGGGGTTTGTCCCTTAACTGGCTTAGTTACTCCTCTAATATTATAATTTGACAAGGTTGCACGAGTATTTTCTTTTGCTCCAGTAATTTGATCAGTAACAGTTATTTTGCCTGTCATTAAAGTGTGAACTTTTTCATAAAATGGATTTTCGTAATTTCCTTCTGCTGCTCTTACCTCAACATCATAAACATATTCTGTTCCTGCTTCTAATTCTATAGAGTCAGATGGTCTAATTGCACATTGAACAAAAGTTCCATCATCTGAAATTCTAGCAAAGCATCTAATTGACTTTGTGGCACCACTTCCACGTACTTCTGCAATAGTAAACTGAGCACTATCGTATGGTGCAGATGTGTCTAAAACATAGTCTGGATTATTTGCAAAATTTGTTGGCATTGTAAATGAACTCAAAAGGTATACAGTTCCGTCATTCTTTTTCGGGTAGATACGAAATTCAAAGGTATCACCCTTATAGTAATTAAAGTCATAGGTCGCTGGAAATGCCATGGTTTTATTATACCACGCTGACATAGACAGAATTGAAAATTACTGATGCATCAAAGTCTGTTCTAATTTGCGGGATTGCTCCATTTCCCCACATTCTTGTATCCTCTATGAATATTTGCTGAGTTACAGAAAGATTATAAGTATTTTGGTATTTTAAAGATCCAACAAACTGCACAAACTCTTGATCTTTGCTTGCAAAGTAAGTTCTTAGCCAAACCTCTGTGTTTGGGGTATAAGTTGTTAGTTCAAAGTTATATGTTACAAATACCTGAGATCCCTCTTTGATACCGTGAAAGTTTAAGGCTCTCTGGTGACTATTCCATAGGCTTGTACACCCTTTTGGTAAATAGTTTTCATTTTGGGTTTTATCTTTGGTATCTAGTTGTAAGGTTACCCAGCCATCATCACCTTGAGATATTCCTAGTTTTATAGGTTTGGCAATGCTATTTGTATAAGATGCCCAGCCTGCTTGCTGTCCTGAAGAAGATAAAGAACTTAGTCCATCTTTACCTGCAGGGCCCTGTGCTCCTCTTGGACCTGGCTTTCCTTCTGGACCTTCGGGACCTTCTTTTCCGTCTTTACCATCTCTACCTGCTGGACCCTGTGGTCCTACTGGTCCAGGAACTGGAAGGAAGGATAAAGTATTTTCTTGATATGGAGAGGCTTGACTTTGTTCTACTTGTGCAGCATAACTTGATTTTTTTGCACTAGGAAAATCCATAGATTTAGAGGTAGCCATGGTAGCATTATCTCACATTATTCAGAAATATAGGAGAATGACATATGAAACTTATCTCCAGTATCTAAAACAAATGGAGAATTATGATCAAATGGTTCATCAACCGCACTTGACTTTAAATTCCAGACTGTCAAAGTTGTACTTGATGGAGATAGGTGTCCTTTGATACTGTAATGATCTGTTGCTCCATTATTTGCATGATGAATAGATCCACCGTAAACATCTGTATGATACTTTGATGCAAATGGTATTGTTAAAGAGTACTGACCAGTTCCAAAGTTAGTTACATTTGTAAATAAAACATCTATTTGAACTTGTACTAAGTTTCCAATTTTTACATATGATCCTGTTGCTGGTGTTCCAGTAAAAGTTAAACCTGTTCCAGACCAAACTGGATAATATGTTTCAATTTTTGTTGTAAGACCTCCTGCATCACCAAATGCTGGATGTGTAAATCTTGCCATTACTGACCAACCTCAAGACCTGTCTCAATGATTGCTAAACTCATATCTGCTGCTGAAGCAATAGCGTATAGCGCATCATAACCAGGTAGTTCAAAAGAAATTGAGTGGTTTGGCATAATTCTAAAACCATAAGAAGATGTTGTAACACCTTCGCCTCCAATATAAATATATCCAGATGGGTTTACATTCTGCAATGTAATATCAATACCTGAATGATCTCCATTTGGAGTTAGTCTTACTGCTTCAGTATTTCCTAGTACTTGTATTCTGTGTGCTGTCATTTTATACCTTCCTTACCTTAAATATTTTTGTTTTAATTCTTATAACTGGTGGCAACTCAGGTCTAGGAGTTGATACTTTAACTACTGCCATTATAGACTACCTGTAACATCTCCCATTACAGAGATAGTCCCAATCAGTGGAGTCCATATAGTTTCGTTATCAATAGTTACTTGTAGGTCAAATGTTAGTTCTGTTACAACAGATTTAAAACCAGTTCCCCACAACTCAGTAATAGATGCTGGAGCCATAATATCAACATAACCGTTTCCAGGTGTAACTTCCAGGGCATCAAGAACATCAGATTGAGGGTCATAAGTTGTAGCCTCGTATGTCCAATCAGATGTATCAAAGTATGTCACTTCATCATCTTCTAAAAATTCAATACGAAGTGGTGAGGTATCTCCTCTAACAATCTGCCATTTAATTCTGGCAGGATCTGCTCCAAAAATCTCAGGACCACAGGTATTCATATTGTGATTATACCATGAAAAAAGACTAGTACTCAGGCTGGTGGGTATGAGAGACAAACCAGAGTACTAGTCAGATTAAAGTATATCATATCAGTATAATTTGGACATTGATATTAAAAGTTATCAAATTGTTATTGTCTGTTATGTCCGTTTTGTATTGTTTTGTAATAAAAGGTCAAGAACGGGATAGTGTATACTTAAATATATATAATAAAGAAAGAATATCTTTAAGTTTTATATATAGAAGATATCTTATATATAGTATATATTATATATAGGAAAATTATTCCTTATCAACTTTAGCAATATGCTCGATTAATATTTTATACATCTCGTCAAGTTTCTTTTCCTGACGATCTCTGGATCTTTGAGAGTCCAGTCTTTGTTCATCTAATGCATTCTCTAATCTATTAACCTGATCCTTTAATGATGATCCAGAGTTTGGCTTAAGTTCACTTAAATAATGTTTAACAAGCCACTTGATCGACAGACCGATTGATGATACAATTGTGAGTATTGCTACGATTAACGAAGCCCAGTCTTGGATTGTCATAACTAGATTATTATAAGGGGAGTATTTTACAAAAATGAAAACAGCCATACTTGAAACCTTAGAGCATTCTAAGAATTTAATTATATCCCCTGATATGGACGGTTTTATGACCGCAAAATTATTGGAGCGTTTTAACGGTTCGAAAATAGTCGGTTCTTATGACAAAAACATTTTGTGTCTCGCCGACGGGATCAATCCAGAGGAATGTCTTTTCGTCGACTGTGATATGAATCGTCAAGAGTTCGTTTCGCTTGGAAATCATATGCGCCTACTTGAAGATAATATGTCGGTTGAGTCGTTTAATCCAAATGTCCATTTTAAAGTTACGACATATACGGACAAGTTTCCTTTCGCAACCGCTTTTTTGATTTCGTTTGCAACAGAGGTTCAAACCTCCGACTCTGACCTTATACGCATGGCTTTCGCTGATTCAACTCTAAAGAACATGGAGAAATACAGCGATAACATGCGAAACTGGTCTAAACGGATGGATCATCCTGCAGTTCAGTACATAATGGACAATTCGGACATTGCAAAAAGAAATGATGCACAAGCAAGGTTTGATTATGTAGATCAAGCATTTGTGTCTAAAAGGTACGGCAAGGAAAGATATCTGGATACCCTAAATAAGGCCTTAGAAGACCAGCAGATGAGTTTTGAGCCACTAACCCAGGGTATCAAGTACATGTGTGACAAAGTTGGCATAAACACCGTCATAAGGTATAATAGAGATATAGTGTCATATGCTGAAGTATTCGGTGGCGAGTATTCGGTTACATATGATCAAGAGGTGGAATGGAAATGAGAGATGTTACGTTTGGTGATTTGTTTGATCCTAATCAACCAAGATCAAATCGTGAACTCATTGAGTCCCGCCTAAAAATATGCAATGAATGTGAGTGGTTTAAAAAATCACTTCAAAAATGTAGGAAGTGTGGATGTTTCATGAAATTGAAAACCACATTACAAGAAGCAAAATGTCCAATAGAGAAATGGTGAAAGAAATGACAAAAGACGAAACAATTAAGATCATGCTAGACAGCATTAACTCAGACAATCTTGCAATGTGCTTGCAAAATGGAATGAGCGAAGAAGATGCTAAGAAGCAAATCGAACAGAGCCAACCAAGTTTGGTATTCCTGTTTGGAAACATCTACGACAAGTTAAAGGTTGCTGGAGTAATTGCCTAAGTATCACTATAGACCTATCCTAGATAAGGTCAAAGAGAGTTACCTGGAAAATGCTAAAGTAGAGTACAATCCTGGAGTTGACATAGAATCTGCTGTCAGTCTTGTAGTTGAAGCAAGTTCAGAACAAGTTGCACAGCAGGTTTGCTATGGCTTTATCGATGTCAGAATGTGGGAGTTGGTCGATGAAGATAAACAGGATCGCTCCTGACATCTACGAAATTGAAGACTTTATATCAGTTGAACAACAAAAAGAAATTCTAGAATATTGTTCAAACCTTGATGAGTCTGAATGGTGGCAATCTCATAGCCCAGAATATAAAAGAAGTTTCTTTTATGGGAGACAAAAACTTGGCACACTGCCAGATGTTTTTTCAGAAATAGATGAAAACATAGATAGCCTATTTTCTGGAATGCTTGTCAAGTATGCCGTTTGCCTTCAAAGACATAAAGATGAAAAGCCAATGGCTGTACATAAGGATTATCATACCTACGATCCACAATCATATGTTAGGTTTGGCATAGTGATTTATTATAATGATGACTATGTGGGAGGCGAGATTGCTTATCCGTCCCTCGGAATTTCTCACAAACCAAAGGCTAGGTCTTTAGTTATGCATGGTGGAAATATTCGTCATGGAACTAGACCTGTTACATCAGGATCTCATAGATATTTTTCTACAACGTTTATTAGAGGCTCTGTTGACAAACCAGTTGTTCTTAATAAACTTTTATTCGGTGATATAGAGCAATCAGATGGATCTAATTATCCCTGATCGCTTGGTCTTCCTAAGTCTTCCCAAAAAATTTCTCTACCCATATTGTCAGTTATTTTAATTCCGTTAGATTCATGTTCTGCTTTACAACTGCAGTTATCACAAACAGTTTCTGAAAAATTTTTTGCAGCCCAACCTTCAGGTTCTTTAGGCTCTTCTTGGAAATCAATGTCCCAAGCGTTTTCAAAGTTTTCTAGGATGCCCATCTTTCTCCTCCTTTTGCATCTGTAGATTGAATAGACATATATTCCTCATAGCATTGTCTTACAACTTTAGAGTCAACTTCTTGAATAAGTTTGTCTAAAAATATTCTATCTTCTGTCTTTTCTCTAGGCATATGTCCATCATGGCTAGACATAAGGTTTTCAACTATTGTTTCTCCAGATTGACCTACCCTAGTTTTTTCTGTGTTAGTCATTCTTTTTTGAATTTCTTTAATAACTTCATTGTTGTCAGAAAAATGATTGTTGGTTATGTCAATGTTAAAGAATAAGGCAATATCTTTTATTTTTCCAACTGGATCTTCCATTATATCTTCAGACTTTCCAAGATATAGATTAGATCTGTTTGCTTTTGCTTTTTTAATTGCATCAAGATACTCTCTGGCAAAAACGTTTATGTTGTCAATTAGATCTGACGGATTGTCTTTGTTTATTGGGGCTCCGCAATCTACCCTGGCTTTTACCACATGAGATGGAAGTGATTCGTATGGGTTTCTAAAGAATGCTGCTTGCATTTGAGATGTATCTGAATATTTTTCTGTGTCTAGGCATTTCCTAGTGTTGCCACTTATAAATAATGAGAATAGGAATGTGGAAAATACATTCCCACATCTAGGTGGTGAGTTAAATAAGAATACATCACTCACTAAGGAAGCCTAGTATTCTTCAGGTGGTACAGAACTATGAGCAACCTTGCATGTGCATCCAGCACAGCACATGTCGCCTTCATAGCCGTAGTCGTCTAATTCTTCAGTCATGATTTTATTATAGCACAATTCTGAAAAATTTTGTAAAACTTAAATAGCCTAAAATCTGAATATTTTGTCCAGATGTATGATACATGTTTTAAAAAATAAGATCTTAAATATATAGTGAGCACATAATACCTGTCAAGTCGACACGCCGATAGGCATAGTACCGTTATCAAATCGTTATACTGGTGCCCCCAAATGTGATGTACATCTCATGTGACCCGTGCCACAATGTCCGAATTATCCTATTTGCACCCCTCAATTTGTCAGACCCCTATGATAGGATACTATGTATCAAGATAAAGAAAGGTGGTCTCAAATGACTACACTAACAATTAACGAAGTGTGCAAGACACACACCCCTAATAAGTCTGCTATCTCTGAAGTAGGAGATGACCAATACACTTTCTGCGAAGTGTGTGAGAATAACATTGAGCGTTGGTATGATGATACCGACCCTGAGCGACTACCTATGTGGTCAGATTGGAAGGTGTCTAAGTGAGTACCCTTGCACCTATGCGTTCCGTTTGTGGCGCAACTACTGCTATGGTTGATGTCTATGACTTCGACCTTAACCCTCACGGGGTTATCTGTTGCGATAACTGCAACTCTATCGTGTTATGCCGTAAGGCGTGGGACTACCTATACAAGGAGGCTAACTAATGGAAGATTTCTATGATGATTTACTTAATGATTGCTATGGTGAAATAAAGTTAGGTGAATTAACTTTCTCTCCCGCAGAAATTATCAAAACACTTGACCCAATTGCTTATCGTTGTGGATTAGCAGATTTCGAAGACTACATGATGGAAAACATGAAAGAAGAAATGGAGAACGCATAATGTTAGTTATTCTAATCGCAATAACCTCTTTTGCACTTGTAATTGCATTGCATAGTTAATAAAAAAGAATTGCAGAAATAAAACTCTGCAATTTTTCCTAGGTGATCTAGGAGTTATCCACAGGTCAGACCATCAATGTGTGGATAACTAATGTGTTTAAGGTCACACAATTATTTTCCCCAAACACGGCGTGTCGATTTGCTTTTTTGAGATTAGTGTGCTAAACTTACAGAGTAAGAAAATAAAGAAAGGTGGTCAAAATGACTACACTAACATTGGAACAAAAAATTGCTAAGGCTGCTCACATGATAGCCAATGGCGAGGTAGTATCTTTTAGAGGTGCTTCTTTTGATACCTACATAAAGGTTGAGCGCCTTGCTAATCGTATCAAGCAAGAGCGAGAGTTTCCTCAATGCCCATGCGGTGAGTGTGACTAACATCACATTCCCAATGTCCAAAATGTCCGAATTTGGATTTGTATTTGTCAGCCCCCTAATGTATAATTAAATTATCAACAACAAGAAAGGTAGTCAAAATGACTTACACTATAACACTCGAAACCTTTACAGGTTCAACTAAAAAAATCAACTTAGCCTCAAAGGGTGCGGTTGCTCAATTCATCTCTCAGTATCCTAACTCTCTCCCTGTCGGTGTATCTGTCAAGGTTGCGTGTGACTCTCTCGGTATCAGCGGAACACTAAGAGGAAAGGCGGTTCTATAATGATAAACTCAGTAATGACAATAGATTGCTCAGAGTGTAACTCAACAGGGCTAATCTTTTTTGGTAACGACAATGATTTTGATGTCGAAACTTGCGATTGCGATTTTGGCAAGGAACAAGATTTCTTTTTATTCAATACACCCGAAGCAAACTAAAGATAGGAAATAAAAATGACAGTAAAGATTGAACACTCACTAACTTTTGTAACCGAAGTAGATGAAACCCATCCAGTAGGTATTCAACTACTTGCGCTACCAGTGTTACTCCAAAAGCAAATGCTTGAGGGAATGCTAAAAGAATTGGTTGCGCCTGCTCTCGGTCCAGTACTTCAGGAAATCAATAAGGGCGGTTCATACGCAATTCTAAAGGTGGCAGACTAATGCCAATGACAAGAAAAGACTACATCGAAACTGCAAAGATTCTAAATAAGTTCGTCGATAGAATTGATGCTCACGATTTCGATGATTTAATTTTTGAATTTAGCGAATGGTTTCTTTCAGATAATTCAAGATTTAACGAAAGCAAATTCTATGACGCCTGCGTTGATTCTCAAGAATTTCTCGCAACACTAAAATAAAAATAAAATCCTGAGCAAGATTGAAAACTGCTCAAAATTTTGCTAGGCGATCTAGCGTGTTATCCACAGGTCATGACCATGTTATCCACAGGCTTTACGTGTGAGATTAATCACACCCTTTAAGCGTCTCATTATTTAAGATTATTGCCTTATAAGTTGAAAAATGTCAGTCACTAATGATAGGATTACAGAGTAACAAAATAAAGAAAGAAGGTTGCCCAATGGCTACTAAACTATACACTATCGAAAACCTACTCGTAGGAAAAACCTATCGCTCACAAAATCGCAATTTCGTTGGAGAAATTGTATCTGCCAGACCTCGAACAGAGATTTGGTATGGTGATAATACAGAGGCGTATTTGGTCACTATTCGTACCCCCCACAATTTGTCAGACCGCTATGCTACGATAGCAGTAAAGGTAGGAGAGTAAATGCTAAACATAATTGATAAAACCGATTTCTATGAGATTGCAGATGAGCAACACTTTTGTTGTGATGAGTCTCAATTTAAGTATTACTGCGAAAAGCACTTAGAGTTTATGGGTTGCTATTTCTGCCAATTTGACTACGACAAGGACTGCGAGGAACAACACTAATGAACGAATACCTATACTCAGTAACAAGCACTAACGATAACAATACTAAGCCTGATTGGATTGGTAGATTTAGCGATGCTCTATCTGCCGTGAAAAGTTTTGAGTCTTTCACAGACCACGGATTTGCCAATGAGTTCCGCACAGTTAATTTGTCAGAGCCAAGTGGTAAGATGCATACAAAGATTTTTTATCGCTCAGGAATTGTAGGAGGTAAGTAAATGGGAAGTGTAACAGCAATTGGATTAGCAGATAGCGTCCTTGATTTAGAAACACAATTAGCGTATCACTTGCAGGGTAATCACTATCCTCCCGTTCCGCTATCAATGATTCAGCCTTGCATCGAGGCTATTGATGCTTACTATGATGAGGACTATGAGCGATTTATTGCTATGCCTGAAGGAGTATTCTATAAGGGAATGAGCCACGCACCAGCAAGAGCAATTGTTGAGCAACACCACCTGTCTTGGTTTATTGACC
>JACCDX011902072.1_pt1 | contig 13594 bp, 10 predicted proteins | sample 7449681 | NCBI WGS metagenome assembly JACCDX01 (sample SAMN15323450, study PRJNA562643) | freshwater metagenome | isolation source: river surface water | place: USA:Blue River Watershed | collected 2017-08-18
GATCTTTGAAGTGCCGAGCAACATCCTGATGCACAAGGTCGGCGCGAAGCTGTGGATCGCCCGCATCATGATCAGCTGGGGCCTGATCGGCGCGATGATGGCGTTCGTGAAGACGCCAACGCAGTTCTACATACTGCGCTTCCTGCTCGGCGTGGCCGAGGCCGGCTTCATCCCCGGCGTGCTGCTCTACCTGACCTACTGGTTCCCGGCCGCGTGGCGCGGTCGCATCATCGCGCTGTTCCTCGCCGCGATCCCGATTTCGAACATCATCGGCGGCCCGCTGTCGGGCTGGATCCTGTCGTCGATGGGCGACGTCAGCGGCCTGCGCGGCTGGCAGTGGCTGTTCATCATCGAGACCATTCCGTCGATCGTGCTCGGCTTCCTGATCCTCGCCTTCCTCGACAACCGCGTCGACGATGCGCGCTGGCTGGAAGAGCATGAGAAGGAAGTGATCCGCAAGGACATCGCCTTCGAGGCGCAGCAGTCGGCCGAACATACCAGCGTGATGGACGCCATGAAGAGCGGCCGCGTCTGGTGGCTGGGCGTCGCGTACTTCTGCATCGCCAGCTCGATCTACGTCACCAGCTTCTGGATGCCGACCCTGATCAAGCAGCTGGGCATCAACGACCCGCTGCAAATCGGCTGGCTGACCACGATCCCGTATGTCGCCGCGATCATCTCGATGGTGCTCTGCAACGTCAGCGCCGACCATCGCCATGAGCGCCGTTGGCACACTGCGATCCCGTGCTTCGTGACTGCGATCGGCCTGGCTATCTCCGCCACCCCGGGCCTGGCGATCGTGCCGGCCATGTTCGGCCTGGTGCTGTGCGCCGCCGGCGCGTCGACCTCGCAGGCGTCGTTCTGGAGCCTGCCGTCGTCCTTCCTGACCGGCGCCGCAGCGGCGGCCGGCATCGCGCTGGTGAACTCGCTGGGCAATATCGCCGGCATGGCCAGCACCTCGCTGGTCGGCTGGCTGACCGACCTGACCGGCACGCCGAACAGCAGCCTCTACCTGTTCTCCGGCCTGGCCGTGATCGGCGGCCTGATGGTGCTGCGCCTGCCGGCCCGCATCGTCAACAAGTAACAACGCAACAACGGCAATGAAACGCCGGCGGCCTCGCCGCCGGCACAGGTAATCAGAAAGAGAAGACCATGATGGACGCCAGCCACTACGGCACCCTTTACCAGTCGCTGCAGAAAGCCGTGCAGCGCTTCCCCGACAACGCCGCCTATTCGGTACCGCCGATGGCGGGCCGCGCCTACCATCCTGACGGCTGGGAGATCAGCTATCGCGAGACCGCCGCACAGGTCGACGCCATGAAGGCGATCTATGCGCAGGCGGGTTACGGTATCGGCCATCGCGTGGCGATCCTGTTCGACCAGCGTCCCGAATTCGTCTTTCACTATTACGCGCTGAATGCGCTCGGCGTGTCGGTCGTGCCGATCAACCCGGACTACCGTGTGGAGGAGATCCACTACGTGGTCGAGCACTCGGAGTCCAGCCTGATCGTCGGCGTCGACAAGCGTGCCGCGGACCTCGATGAAGTCGTGAAGACGCTCGGCGGTGCCTGCAGCCGCGCGTCCTTCGACCAGTTCCCGGCGACGGTGCCGGCGCCGCGCACGCCCGCGCAGGGCGGCACGCCGGACCATGCGACCGAGGCCGCGCTGCTGTACACCTCCGGCACCACCGGCAAGCCGAAGGGCTGCATCCTGACCAACGAATACTTCCATTCGTTCGGCGCCTGCTACCTGCAACTCGGCGGCGCGCTGACGATGCACGAAGGCGTCGAGCGCATGTACAACCCGCTGCCGCTGCATCATGCGAACTGCCTGTCGATCTCGATGCCGGCGATGCTGATGTCGGGCGGCTGCCTGATCTTCCCGGACCGCTTCCATGCCAGCACCTGGTGGAAGGACCTCGTCGCCAGCCGCGCGACCGTCGTGCAGTTCCAGGGCGTGATCCCGAACATCCTGCTGAAGATTCCGGAGTGCCCGGAAGAGACGCAGCACACCGTGCGTTTTGCGCTGTGCGCCGGCGTCGAGCCCAGCCTGCACGAGCTGTCCGAGAAGCGCTTCAAGCTGCCCGTGGTCGAGATGTGGTCGATGACGGAAGTCGGCCGCCTGATCTCCGACAACCACGAGCCGCGCCAGATCCACACGCGATCGTTCGGTCGCAACAATCCGTGGACCGAGGCGATGATCGTTGACGAGAACGGCAACGAGCTGCCGGCCGACACCCCGGGTGAACTGGTGATCCGCCACAGCGCCGAAGCGCCGCGCAAGGGCTTCTTCTCCGGCTACCTGAAGAACGAGGCGGCCACCGAGGAAGCGTGGAAGGGCGGCTGGTTCCATACCGGCGACGCCGCCGTGCGCGATGCGTCCGGCATGTTCTTCTTCATGGACCGCAAGAAGAACATCATCCGCCGCGCCGGCGAGAACATCGCCGCTGCCGAGATCGAAGCCTGCCTGAACGCACATCCGAAAGCCAGGCAGGTGGCCGTGCTGGCCGCGCCTGACGAAGTGCGCGAAGAAGAAGTGATGGCCTGCGTGGTGGTACGCGAAGGCACCGACATCTCGACCGATGCCGCGAAGGCTGCGCTGGCGCAGGACCTGTTCGACTGGGCCTACGAGCGCATGGCGTATTTCAAGGCGCCGGCCTGGGTGTTGTTCATCGACAGCCTGCCGATGGGCACGTCGGCCAAGGTGCAGAAGATCCACATCTTCCCGGCCGGCGTCGACCCGCGCACGCAGCCGGGCGTGATCGACCTGCGCGCGCAGAAGAAGCAGAAGAAGGTCGCGCACTGACGCGCGCCCGGACCAAGGACAAGGAGAAATCATGTTGATACCACCGGCACTCCATGCCGACATGGCCGCGGGCGTCATTGCGCGCTTCCTGAAGGCGCGCGGCGTCGACCGCGTATTCGCACTGTGCGGCGGCCACATCATGCCGATCTGGATGCAGTGCGACGCTGTCGGCATCCGCATCATCGACGTGCGTGACGAGCGCGCCGCCGTCTACATGGCGCACGCGCACAGCGAACTGACCGGCGGCCTCGGCGTCGCGCTGGTCACCGCCGGCCCCGGCATGACCAACGCGATGACCGGCATTGCGAATGCGCACACCTCGCGCGCCTCGGTGCTGGTGCTGTCCGGCGGCCCGCCGCGCGCACAGGAAAACCGCGGCGCGCTGCAGGACATGCCGCACATCGACATGGTCAAGCCGATCACCCGCTATGCGCGCACCGTGCGCGAGCCTTCGCTGGTGTTGCAGGAGCTGGACGAAGCGGTCGCACGCGCGCTCGGCGACGGCGGCGACCCGGGCCCGGTCTACATCGACTTCCCGGTCGACACCCAGCGCGGCACCGTGCCGAAGGTCCTCCAGATGGATGAGCATTTCCGCGCCAAGCCGCGCACGGTCACGCATGCGGACGATGCGGCCGTCGAAGCCGCAGTCGAGCTGCTGTGGAACGCACGCCGTCCGCTGGTGATCAGCGGCCGTGGCGCACGCGCGGCCGGCACCGAGCTGGACCGGCTGCTGCGCGCCACCGGCGCGGTCTACCTCGATACCGGCGAGACCCGTGGCCTGATCTCCGACGACCATCCGTCCGTGATCGGCGCGATGCGCGGCGCCGTGATGGGGCAGGCTGACCTCGTCATCACGATCGGCCGCAAGCTGGATTTCCAACTGGCCTATGGCTCGCCGGCCGTATTCACGAATGCGCGCTTCCTGCGCATCTCCGACACCGCAACCGAGCTGCGCGACAACCGCCGTGGCGATGCCGAACTGCTGGCTACGCCGTCGGTGGCGATCGAAGCGATGCTGGCCAAGGCCGGCTCGCGCCAGCCCGCCATTGACCGCGACTGGGCGCAGGGCCTGCGCCGGCAGCATGAAGAGCGCGCTGCCAAGCTGAAAGTGTCGATGGCTGCTGCGCCGTCCGACAGCGAAGGCCGCATCCATCCGAACCGCGTGCTGCACGAACTGCAGCAGCGGCTGAAGGATGATGCGATCGTGGTCGCCGACGGTGGCGACTTCCTCAGCTTTGCGCGCGTTGGCCTGTCCGGCGGCCGCTATCTCGATCCGGGCTCGCTCGGCTGCATCGGCATCGGCACCGCGTTCGGCAACGCCGCCAGCCTTGCTTACCCGCACCGTCAGGTGGTGGTCGCGACCGGCGACGGCGCCTTTGGCTTCAATGCGATGGAAATGGACACCGCAGTGCGCCACGGCGCGAAGCCGCTGATCGTGGTCGCCAACAATGGCGCGTGGCAGATCGAGGTGCACGACCAGCAGGATACGCACGGCAAGGTGGTCGGCACGAAGCTGCAGGTATCCGACTATGCGGCGATGGCGCGTGCCTTCGGCATGCATGGCGTGGTGGTCGAGCGTGCCGAGGATCTGGGCGCGGCGATCGACGAGGCGATGAAAAATCTGCCGGCATTGCTCGACGTGAGGGTCACTCCGGAGGCAAAATCCTCGGACGGCAAATCCGGCCTCGCCTGGGTGCCGGACCTGCAACCGCTGGGCGCCTGGGAAGAAGCCGAGCGCGCATGGCGTGAGAACAACAATTAAGAAAGGCAAGACGACATGGATTTCGCCCTGACCCCCGAACTCGTGGCGCTGCGCGAGCGCGTCCGCAGCTTCATCGCCGAGCAGGTGATCCCGCTCGAAAACGACCCGCGGCAGGACAGCCACGGCCCGCACAGGGAACTGCGCGACGAACTGATTTCCCGCGCGCGCGCCGCCGGCCTGCTGACCCCGCACGCATCGCGCGAGATGGGCGGCATGGGCCTGACCCACATCGAAAAGGCGGTGGTGTTCGAGGAAGCCGGCTATTCGTGGCTCGGCCCGACCGCGCTGAACATTCACGCGCCGGACGAAGGCAACATTCACCTGATGGAAGAGGTGGCCACGCATGAACAGAAGGAACGCTGGCTGCGCCCGCAGGTTGAAGGCAAGACCCGCTCCTGCTTCTGCATGACCGAACCCGCACCGGGCGCCGGCGCCGACCCGAGCATGCTGAAGACCAAGGCGGTGCTCGACGGCGACCATTACGTGATCAATGGCCTGAAGTGGCTGATCACGGGCGCCGAAGGCTCCAGCTACGCGATCATCATGGCGAGCATGGAGGACGGCACCGCGACGATGTTCCTGTCCGACATGGACCGCGAAGGCATCGAGATCGTGCGCAACCTTGACGCGATGGATCGCTGCTTCTCCGGCGGCCACGGCGTGGTGCGCTTCACCAATGTGCGCATCCCGGCCACCGACGTGCTCGGCGAGATCGGCAAGGGCTTCCGCTATGCGCAGGTGCGCCTCGCGCCGGCACGCCTGACGCACTGCATGCGCTGGCTTGGCCAGGCGCGCCGCGCGCACGAAATCGCGCTGGACTACGTGCGCCGTCGCGAAGCCTTCGGCAAGCCGCTGGTCGAGCACGAAGGCGTCGGCTTCCAGATCGCCGACAACGACATGGACCTGATGACGGCACGGCTGCACATCTGGCACACCGCGTGGCTGCTGGACCAGGGCGAGCGCGGCGCGTTCGAATCGAGCCGCGCGAAGGTGGTCTGCTCGGAAGCCGAATGGCGCGTGGTCGACCGCTCGGTGCAGATCATGGGCGGCTTGGGCGTGACCAACGAGACCGCCGTGATGCGCATCTTCACCGACATGCGCGCCTTCCGTGTGTACGACGGCCCGAGCGAGGTGCATAGCTGGAGCATGGCGAAGAAAATCGCCGCGGGAAAGGCATAAGCAAGATGACGAGCAAGATCGAGACCCTGCTGCGGGTCGACGACAAGCGCGCGGTGGTGACGGGCGCGTCGTCCGGCTTCGGCGCGCACTTTGCGAAGCTGCTGTCCGCCGCCGGCGCGGAAGTGATACTCGCCGCGCGCCGCACCGACAAGCTGCAGGCACTGCGCGAGGACATCGAGCGCGCCGGCGGCAAGGCCGGTGTGGTCGCGCTGGACGTGTCGAGCAAGGACAGCGTGGCCGCCTGCTTCGAGCAGGTCGGCGCCTGCGACATCGTGATCAACAATGCCGGCATTACTGTCACGCGCGCACTGCTGGACCAGACCGAAGAGGACTGGGACAGCGTGATCGATACCAACCTGAAGGGCTGCTTCCTGGTGGCGACCGAATCGGCGCGCCGGCTGCGCGACGCCAAGCGTGCTGGCAGCATCGTCAACATCGCATCCATCCTCGGCGAGCGCGTCGCGTCGGCGGTGGCGCCGTATGCGATCTCGAAGGCCGGCGTGGTGCAGGCTACCAAGGTGATGGCGCTGGAACTGGCGCGCTACCAGATCCGCGTGAATGCGCTGCTGCCGGGCTATGTGGTGACGGATCTGAACAAGGACTTCCTCGACAGCGAACCCGGCCAGAAGCTGCGCCAGCGCGTGCCGACCCGCACCTTCGGCGAGATCAGCGACCTTGACGCACCGTTGCTGCTGCTGGCCTCCGACGCCGGCAAGGGCATGACCGGCGCCTGCCTCGCGGTCGACCGCGGCCACCTGGTGAGTTCGCTATGAGCGGCGTGAATGCAGAGACGCAGGCGCGGCTGGCCGGCTGGCTGCGCGAGCATGGCCACATCGGCGCGGCCGAACTCGAGATCAAGCCGCTGACCGGCGGCCAGTCGAACCCGACCTGGCTGCTGCACGCCGGCGACCGCCAGCTGGTGCTGCGCAAGAAGCCGCCCGGCGTGCTGCTGAAGTCCGCGCATGCGATCGACCGCGAATACAAGGTCATCAGCGCGCTGGCCGGCAGCGAGGTGCCGGTGCCGCAGGCGCTGGCCTGGAGCGATGACGAGTCCGTCGTCGGCACGCCGTTCTACCTGATGTCCTTCCTCGACGGCCGGGTGTTCGTCGACCAGGCGCTGCCCACGCTGTCGGCCGCCGAGCGCGACGCGCTGTACCGCGAGATGAATCGCGTGATCTCGGCGCTGCATGAGGTCGATGTGGATGCGGTCGGCTTGTCGGACTACGGCAAGAAAGACAACTACCTGCCGCGCCAGATCACGCGCTGGACGAAGCAGCTGAACGAATCGACGATTGCGCCGTCGGACGGCATGCGCCGCCTGATCGACTGGTTGCCGGGCGCGATGCCGCATCAGCAGCGCGGCGCGCTGATCCACGGTGACTTCCGGCTCGACAACCTCGTGTTCCACAAGACCGAGCTGCGCATCATCGGCGTGCTGGACTGGGAATTGTCGACGCTGGGCGACCCGCTGTCGGACTTCGCGTATCACTGCATGAGCTGGCACATACCACACAGCCTGTGGCGCGGCATCGGCGGCCTCGATCTCGCATCGCTCGGCATACCGGACGAGGCGACTTACCGCGCGCTGTATGCGCAGAAGCACGGCGCGATTGCGGACGATGCGTGGCGCTTCTACCTCGCGTTCAACCTGTTCCGCATGGCGGCCATCCTGCACGGGATCGCCGAACGCGCGCAGCAGGGCAATGCGAACTCGGCCGATGCGGTCGAGACCGGCAGGAAGGCCGTGCCGCTGGCCGACCTCGGCTGCAAGATCGCCGGCATCTGATGCGGGTGCGGACCGGCGGGACGCATGCCCGCCCGGTCCGCCCACGGTGCGCAGCGCTACAAAACTTGTAAGCACGCGCGATTTCGGCAACACTCTGCGGCCAGTCCATTTGATGCGGCCCGCAGCGCCGCCATGCCTTCCCGATGATTCCAGCACGTTTTCTTCCCGGCCTGAAGGCCTGTTGCCTCGGGCTGTTGCTCGCCTTGCTGTTGCCTGCGGTCGCGCAGGCGGCTGCGCTGAATCATTCGCGCGAGGCGGTCAGGTCGGTCTCGCGGGCCTATGGCTTTGTCGTCGGCCAGTCGATTGTGCTCGACCTGATCGAGGACGCGCATCCGCAGCTGGAGCCCGAGTCGCTGGCGGCGCGCGCGGCATTCGATGCGGCGTTTCCGGAGGCGGAAGAAAAGCTCGAAGCCGAGCTCGCCGCTGTCTTCGGCGAAAAGAGCTTCGCCGCGATGAGGGAAGAGACGCTCGACCTGATGACCCGGGTGCTGCAGAAGCAGCAGTTGTCCGCGGAGCAGGCGCGTGACTACATCGCCGGCGTGAAGCGGCGCGCGCAGGGCGAAGGCATGGAGCAGGATGTCTTCGATTACCTGCTGGCCGTCACCTATGCCGACCGGCCTTCGGCAGAGTTCTCCGACGGTTTCCGGCAACGCTATCGCAGCGACGGCTCAGGCAAGGCGCAGGGGCTGCGGCTGCGATTGCAGCTGCCGCGTTCCTGGGCCGGCGCGGACGGAGAGCTTCCCCATATCGTGCGCAAATGGACCAGCGAAGGCGGCAACGGCCCGGCGACGATCCTGCTGGATGTGCGCGACGCGCAGGGTGTCTCGCCGACACGCGTCGAGATCGAGCGTTTCCTTGCCGCCGGCGGCGCGCGCGAGCTTGCCGTCGAGGGCGGCGAGGTAACGGATGCGTCGTTGTTCACGCTCGAGACCCAGCCCGGGTTCTCGGCAGTCGTGCGCAGCCCGCTCGAGCGGGCCGGCGCGCGCATGGTCTCGTGGGTGCAGGTCTACCGCATCTATTTCCGCGGCAAGGCGGTGAGCCTGATGTGCATGAACCTTGGCGCAGAGAGCGGGGCAGCGCTGGTCGAACAGCGCTTCCGCCGCCTGCAGCCCTTGTGCCGGCAGGTCGCCGACAGCCTGGTGCTTGAGCAATTGTACGAGTGAGTGACGGCCGAAGCCGTCACGCCGACGGCAGTACCAGCCCGCTGCACTCGCCGAAGCCGATGCGCGCCGCACCCGGTGCTTCGCACCATCCGCGCAGGATCACCGCATCGCCGTCTTCGAGGAAGGTACGCTGCTCGCCGTTCGGCAGCGCGATGGCCTTCTTGCCGCCTTCGGTCAGCTCGATCAGTGCGCCTGCCTGATCCGGCGTCGGGCCGGACAGCGTGCCGCTGCCGAACAGGTCGCCCGGCTGCAGGTTGCAGCCATTGACCGTGTGATGCGTGACCATCTGCGCGATGGTCCAGTACGCATGGCGGTAGCTGGTGGCGCACAGCGTATGGCCGCGCTCGCCGGCCGCGCGCATTTTCTCCGTCTGCAGCGTAACGTCGAGGCGGATGTCGAACGCGCCCTGTGCGCGGTTGGCTTCGCTGTCGAGGTAGGGCAGCGGCTGCGGGTCGCCGTCGGGGCGGGTGAACGGCAGGCGATAGGGCGCGAGCGCCTCGAGCGTGACTATCCACGGCGAGATCGTGCTCGCGAAATTCTTCGCAAGGAAGGGGCCGAGCGGCTGGTACTCCCAACCCTGGATGTCGCGCGCGGACCAGTCGTTCAGCAGGCACAGGCCGAACACCTGCTGCTCGGCCTCGGTGATCGGTACCTGCGTGCCGAGTGCATTGCCGGCGCCGATGAAGATGCCGAGTTCGAGTTCGATGTCGAGCCGCTTGCACGGACCGATCACGGGCTGCTGCGCGCCCGGCGGCATCAGCTGGCCTTGCGGGCGGCGGAAGGCCTGGCCCGAGATGCCGATGCTGGACGCACGGCCGTGGTAGCCGATCGGTATCCACTTGTAGTTCGGCAGCAGCGGATTGTCCGGCCGGAACAGTTTGCCGATGTTGGTTGCGTGATGGATGGACGTGTAGAAGTCGGTGTAGTCGCCGATCTGCGCGGGGAGTGCGTATTCGACGTCGGCCATCGGCACGAGGCAGGACGACAGCGCTGCTTGCTGCGCCGAGCCTTCACGCAATGCGCGCGACAGCGCGAGGCGCAGCGCGCTCCATGCGGACGGTCCGAGCGCCATGAAGGCGTTCAGCGTGGTGGCGGATGCGGCTTGTGCGGCCGTTTGCGCATCGCCTGCGAACACGCCTTGCGCGCTGGCGGCCGCGAGGTCGATCACCTGGTCGCCGATGGCGACGCCGCCACGGAAGGCTTCGTTCGATGCCCTGCGTTTGAAGATGGCGAACGGCAGGTTCTGGATGGGGAAGTCGGTGCCGGATTCGTTGGCGGCGGCGACCCAGCTGCGCAGGGTGGGGGAGTGGGTTTCGTTCAGGGTGGTCATGGTTTTATCTAGGTCTGTGACAAAAGACGCTGGATCCCGGCCTGCGCCGGGATGACGTTTTAAATTTGGCCGGTCTCAATGTCGTCATTCCGGCGCAAGCCGGAATCCAGCGTCGATGAAATGATTGCGTTTGCCATCGCGATGCGACCATGGATCCCGGCCTGCGCCGGGATGACGTTTTAAACGCCGATGGCCACAAAATCGTCATCCCGGCGCAAGCTGGAATTCATCGTCGATGAAATGATTGCGTTTGCCATCGCGATGCGACCATGGATCCCGGCCTGCGCCGGGATGACGTTTTAAATTTGGCCGGTCTCGATGACGTCATTCCGGCGCAAGCCGGGATGACGTTTTAAACGCCGATGGCCACAAAATCGTCATCCCAGCGCACGCTGGGATCCATGCCTGACCAACGACGAGCCTGCCTCGTGGGTGAGCTCATCGAATCAGCTCGCCATACTCCCGTCATGCATCCACGCCGCATGCGCCGGCGCCTTCTTCGTCTTGCTCCATTCTTCCAGCATGTCCCATTTCACTTCATCCAGCTTCCGGTACATCTCCGGCGTGCCGCAATCATAGGCCAGCTCGAGCCGGTGCCCGTTCGGGTCGAAGAAATAGATGCTCTTGAAGATCGTGTGGTCGGTCGGCCCGATCACCTCGATGCCGGCGGCCTGCAGTTTTTCCTTCGTCGCCAGCAGCGTCTCCTTCGAGTCGACCTTCAGCGCAAGATGCTGCACCCAGGCCGGCGTGTTGCGGTCGCGGTCCATCGGCGGCTGGCTCGGCAGCTCGAAGAACGCGAGGATGTTGCCATTGCCCGCATCGAGGAAGATGTGCATGTACGGGTCCGGCGCCTTGGTCGACGGCACCTCGTTCTCGGCGATCGCCAGCACGAACTTCATGCCAAGGTGCTTCGTGTACCACTCGACAGTCTCTTTCGCGTCCTTGCAGCGATACGCGACATGGTGGATGTGCTGGATCAGCATGGGGCCTCCGGGTCTCAGGATTGGGCGGTGCCGGCGCGCGCGAGCGCCATCGCCTCGCGCAGCACGGCGATGTCGCCGATATGGTTGGACAGGATCAGGATCAGCTTCGCGTTCACCTGCGCGCTCTGCTCGTCGGTCAGCCCGCGGTGGGTGTCGATCAGCAGCTGGTAGAAATCGTCGCCGGGCGAGAAGTCGCGGAAATAGCGCTGGCCTTCCTCGCGAAAATTCGGTTCGAGTATCAGCGGCATCGTGTTCACTCCTGAATGAAATTGCCGGTCGCACGCGCCACCGCGGCAACCACGCGCGACACTTCGGCCTCGCGCCAGCGCGCAGCCACGTGCTGGTCCGGACGGATCAGGTACAGCGTGCCCGGCGTCGCATCGTAGCGGGCGAAGGCCATGCCCTCGGCATCCACCACGGTCTTCAGCCTGCACTGGCCGCCCTTGCGCGCAACGACCAGCGGCTCGACCGGGATGGTCGCTTCGCCCATGCCCTGCAATTGCAGCTGCATGCCCTCGGGAATCGCGCCGGCATCGTCGCAGAAGTACAGCGCACGGAAGCCGCCGCCGACCTGGTCGACCAGCCAGCCGGCCTGCCCGTCGATCTCGACCGGCGCATCGTCCATCGGCGCGCCCGGCACCATGTCGCCGGCAAAGGCTTCGCAGTCGGGCGTGTTCAGCGCAGAACCGGTCAGGAAGGACGGCACGGACAGGCGGCCCGAGTTGACCAGCTTGCGCGCAAATGGCAGCTCGCGCGACAGCTCCAGTACTGCATTGCGGAAGGTCTTGCTGACCGCGCCCTTGGGCGTGATGAAGTCGGTCGAACGCGTCGAATTGAGGATGTTCTCGTCGGCGGCGTCGCCACGCTCGCTGCTGTAGGTGTCGAGCAGGCGCAGCGGCGCGCGGCCGTCCATCACCAGCTTCAGCTTCCAGATCAGGTTGTCGGCATCCTGCACACCCGAATTCGCGCCGCGCGCGCCGAACGGCGACACCTGGTGCGCGGCATCGCCGGCGAACAGACAGCGGCCATGGCGGAAGTCATTCATCCGCCGGCACTGGAAGGTGTAGACGCTGACCCATTCGAGCGTGAACTCGCGGTCGTCGCCGAGCATCGCCTTGATGCGCGGGATGACTCTCTCGGGCTTTTTTTCTTCCTCCGGATCGGCGTCCCAGCCGAGCTGGAAGTCGATGCGGTAGACGTCGTCGGCCTCGCGGTGCAGCAGCACCGACTGGTTCGGATGAAAGGGCGGATCGAACCAGAACCAGCGCTCGGCCGGGAAGTCGGCCTTCATCAGCACGTCGGCGATCAGGAAGCGGTCCATGAAGACCTTGCCCTCGATGTCGAGCCCGAGCATGGTGCGGATCGGGCTGCGCGCGCCGTCGCAGACCACCAGCCAGTCGGCCTCGACCGCGTAGATGCCGTCGGGCGTCTCGACCTGCAGGCCCACATTCTCGGCAAGCGGCTGCTCCGACACCACCTTGTTCTTCCAGCGGATGTCGACGCCGGCGTCGAGCGCGCGCCGCACCATGTACTCCTCGAGGTAGTACTGCTGCAGGTTGACCATGCCCGGCCGCTTGAAGCCGGGCTGCGGGCGCAGGTTGAAGTTGAACACCTCGTCGTCGCGGAGGAAGGTGCGGCCGACGTCCCAGCCGACGCCCTTCGCGACGACCGGGTCACCGCAGCCGAGGCGGTCGAGGATCTCCAGCGTGCGCTTCGCGTAGCACAGGCCGCGCGAGCCGACCGACACGGTGTCGTCATCGTCGAGCAGCAGCACCGGGATGCCGTGCTGCCGTGCGTCGATCGCAGCGGCAAGGCCCACCGGGCCGCAGCCGATCACCACCAGCGGGTGGCGCTTCGCTGCGCTGCCGTCCAGTTCGGACGGCCGCGCATAGGGGAACTTCTGATAGCTATAAGTCTGGTGCATCCGTGTCTCTCCGGCGTGCGCGTTGGTCGCTCTTGGGTTTCCGGAATCAGCTCTGCAGCGCGTGCCACATTTCCTTGTCGCGCTCGGCGGTCCAGATGCGCGGATGCTTGATGCCGCTGGCCTCGTCGACTGCGCGGGTCACGTCGAACGGCAGGCAGTGCTCGTAGATGAACACCTGGCCGAACTTGTGGTCCATCTTGCTGCGGGTGTGCGCCATCGCACCCTTCAGGTCGAGGCCTTGGGCCACGGCTTCCTTCGCCGACGACAGCAGGGTGGTGACGAAGTCTTTCGTGTAGTCGAGGCCGGCATTGACTTCGGCCGGGTTCATCAGCGCCGGGCCGCGGCCGGGGACGAGCTTGTCGGCGCCCATCGCGCGCAGGGTCTCGAGCGTCTGCGGCCATTCTTCGAGTTGTGCGTCGCCGGTGTAGGCGGCGGCATCGTATTCGACCAGATCGCCGGAGAACATCACCTTCTGCGACGGTATCCAGACGATGGTGTCGCCCTTGGTGTGGCCCATGCCGACGTGCATGATCTTCACTTCGAGCTTGCCCATGAAGACGGTCAGTTCGCGGTCGAACACCAGCGTCGGCCAGGTCAGGCCGGGCACGGTCTCGACGCCGGCGAACAGGCGCGGGAAGCGGTCGATCTCGGAGTGCATGTCC
>JACCDX010518676.1_pt1 | contig 13593 bp, 5 predicted proteins | sample 7449681 | NCBI WGS metagenome assembly JACCDX01 (sample SAMN15323450, study PRJNA562643) | freshwater metagenome | isolation source: river surface water | place: USA:Blue River Watershed | collected 2017-08-18
ATTCCTATGAAATGGCGCACCGTCATATCGGGTGTTGATAGTCCGCGTATGTTCATCGACTTTCAGGAGAAAGGTCCATACACATTGTGGGAGCACACCCATACCTTTGAGGCTGTGCCTGGTGGTGTGTTGATGAAAGATATTGTACGTTATGCTTTGCCGCTTGGGTTTCTGGGAGATATAATGCATGGGCTGGTGGTGAAGAAAAAGCTGGATGATATTTTCAATTTCAGGGCGGCGAAACTGAATGAGCTGTTCGGAGTGATTAAATAATTGATTGTATGTGGCAGATATATTTATTAGTTTTTCTGGTGTCGTTTTTTGGTATGGAGGCGGTCGCGTGGTTGGCTCACAAATACCTTATGCATGGCTTCCTCTAGTTTTTACACGAGGACCATCACCGCAAAGACCCAAGTTCTTTTTTTGAGAAGAACGATTACTTTTTTCTCATTTTCGCTACGCCCGGCATACTTTGCCTTGGGCTTGGCCTGTACACTTCTTTGACGTTCCTACTGTTTATCGGGCTTGGGATCACGGTTTACGGATTTGCCTACTTTCTTGTGCACGACATTTTTATCCATCAGCGGTTCAAGTGGTTGCGCAAGACCGATAACGTCTACTTCCGTGCCATACGCAGGGCGCACAAGATGCACCACAAACATCTGAGTAAAGAGCATGGTGAGTGTTTTGGCATGCTTTGGGTGCCTTACAAGTATTTTATCGAAGCAAGAAAGAGCAAACATGCCAATGCCTGATCGTTATTTGTACCTTGTAGTTGATCTGCTTTGTTTGGTATTTCCCCTTGGATTCTCCTTTCATCCAAAGTTCAAGTTTGTGTCGCATTGGCGTTATTTCTTTTTGCCTTGCCTCGCAACAGGTTTGTTTTTTGTGTTGTGGGATGAGTATTTCACGCACATTGGCATCTGGAGCTTCAATCCGCGTTATGTGCTTGGTCTCTATGTAGGGAATTTGCCCATTGAAGAATTGTTGTTCTTTTTGTGTATTCCCTATGCCTGTGTTTTTACTTACTATTGCGTAGTGCGCTACTTGCCGGTAGGTAACACGGGTATGGCAGGCCGGTACATAGCAATTGTTCTTGAAGCAGGTTTGTTTCTGGTAGGCATCCTCAATATTTCCAGGCTATACACATCAGTGACGTTTCTGCTGCTAGCAGCGTTTCTTGTTTTCTTGGTGGTGAAGCGTGTCCCGTTTCTGGGGGCATTTTTTATTACTTTCCTATTTATAATATTGCCGTTCTTCCTTTCAAACGGTGTGCTTACCGGCGGATTTACCCCTGAACCCGTTGTGTCGTATAACGATGTTCATAACCTCGGTATCCGCATGGGAACCATCCCGTTTGAGGATACCTTTTACGGTATGCTGCTACTTCTGATGAATGTTGCCGGCTATGAGTATATGTTGAAGAAAAAGATTCAACAATAGGGTTTTGCAATTAAGAAATTCTTACTTACCTTTGCGCTCCCTGAATGCAATACCTCAACTGCCCAGGTGGCGAAATTGGTAGACGCACTGTGTTCAGGTCGCAGCGCCTTCACGGGTGTGCTGGTTCGAATCCAGTCCTGGGCACTTAAATAAAAATAGCAAGCATTTCGCTTGCTATTTTTATTTAAGTGAATTGGCTAATTGTGTTTTATTACGCTCTGACAAGGAAAATTCGGGATCTTACTTCCCTCCCAATGCGCCTTCCAACAGACCTATCAACTCTTCAGTTTCGCTGGGGCGCGGTGTTGTCTCAGTTATAAACTTTCCTTTCTTGTCCAGCAGAAAGTAGGAGGGTACTCCCTGCACGCCATACTGTTTGGCCACCGGTGCTTTCCATCCGCCATCCAAGCGGGTATTTATGCCTTCTATTTTTCTTTTCTCCAGGGCATTCTTCCACGCTGTTTCGTCCTCATCAATAGACACTTTCAGGAACACCACGTCACGTCCGGCAAAGTGATCTTCTACCTTTTTTGCTGCAGGCAGCTCGCTTATGCACGGACCACACCAGCTTGCCCAGAAGTCCAGATAAACTACTTTCCCTTTGAGATCAGATAACTTCATTTTTTTCCGTCAGCTGTATTGAATGTGAAGTCTGCGGCTGGCTGACCCGCGCCCAGCTTCCTCTTCAGGGTTATGGCTTTGTTTATCACCGGCATGTAGCCACTCTTGGGGTACATCTTTTTGAATGCATAGTAGTCTGAGTCAGCTTTTTTTACTGTGGCATATTTCATGCTGCTATACAGTTTGTAGGCAAAATAATACTCCCTGCTTTTTTCAGGAAGCAGTTGTTTGGCCAGTATGGAGCCGCTGTCGTCAGCACGGTATTTCAGTGCTTGCAGGCTATCCAGTCTTCCTGCCCTGCCGGAGAATATGCTACCAACAACATTTCTGTATTCCGACAAACTGAGTAGGCTATCGTCAAAGACCATGGGCACTGCAGCAGGCACCTCATAACTTAAAGCGGGTATCTTTTTGCCATTGCCTTTGTTCACTACCATGTTGTGGTAGGGTGGATAGATCAGCCAGTCATAGTACATAGTGTGCGTCAACATGGCGATCCATGTTTTGATGAATAGATGCGGGAGCCCTTCGTTGTTGTCTTTGAGATAATCCATTTCCTTCTGAATCAAGTCTTTGCACGCCGCCATAAATTCTTTTGGCTCCTTCGTCATCAGTGGCATCAGGTCTGCTCCAAATTGCATGCTCATTCCCCGATCTAATATGTGCTTGGCGGCGAAGTTCGCTGTCGTTGCACCTTTTCCGCTGTAGTGTAGTGACTTGTCAAAATCGGCTGCGTCAAGCGTCATGTAAACATCGTCGCCGCTGCTCAGGAACAACTCAGTTCCCTGGTCGCCATGCTGCACATTTATTCGCACATAGTCTGCCGGTAGTGGCAGGGTGGTCGAAAAATTGCCGTCTTTATCCAGTTTTGCTGAACGGTCTATCGTGTTATACTCAAGAGATCCGTCATAGGTTGAAAAGGTGATCTCGTTTGCGAGTCGGTTAGTGATCCGGCCCTTTATAGTTACAGTTCCGGCGTGCAGCACACCCGATGTCATTAAAACGAGAATAACAAAAATTATACGGTTCATAGGTTAATGGTGTTTGATACAAATGTATGGAAGATAATATCATGCAAGTAGTGCGGTAATGCCATTGTGCGCAGATTCCCAGATAGGGAGTCAATGCTTTTTAGCCTGCAGATTCCCGGACCTACTTCTTACAATTCTCTTGTTACAACATGATTGCGTCTGTGTTGGGGGGTTACCTCCGGGCTACTTAACCTTTTCTTAATATCGTATTATGGTTCTATTTGGTTTAAATATATTTGGAATGTGAGCGAAATGGCTGTACCTTGCTTAACATTTCTTTCTGAAATTAACCGTTATCCTAAACATTACCTGCATGACAAAACAATTATTACCTAACGTGTCTGTTGCACTGCAACAGATCTCCCGGAGCACTATCACCACTCCCGCAAACTGGTCAAAAGCTGTACTCTTACTTCTTGGATTGATGTTCGGAGTGGGGCAGGCCAGGGCACAAACCACCGAGACCGGCCACGAAGTAGTGCGTGGCGAACTCAATTTTATGGCAAAGGCCGAATACCTTCGGCTCCATCCCGAGCCATTGATAATTAAATGGAAAGATACAACTCGTAAAGGTCGGGTGCCGCTTCACTTAGATCCTATAGATCCAACGATGATGCATGAAAGGATGTCGGCGTCTATGCCGATAATACCACCCTCCGCTCCGGCACCGTTCATGCCGGTATCTCCCTCTCCGGATACTACATTTCAGTCAACACTGGATAACGGAACAACTATCCCGCCAGACACACACGGCGCCATCGATTCAACTTACTGTGTCACTACCGTCAACTCAGCCGTCCGTATACAAACACGCTCAGGTACCAGTATATCTCAGGTATCGCTCGATGCGTTCTGGTCTCCGGTATTGGCCGGCGGTGGTTCATTCGATCCCCGTATACATTACGACCCCTATACAAACCGTTGGATAATGGTTGCAGTTAGCGGAGCGCAGTCTTCTACGTCTTCTGTTTTGCTTGCAGTATCTAAAACAGGAAATCCTACCGGCGATTGGTGGCAGTATAAAATTACTGCCTATTCTGCAGGTGACTACTGGCTCGATTTTCCTAACATCGGAATTAATAATAAATGGATAACGGTCTCAGGCGTATTGTTTCAGAACAGCGGAAGTGGATATGGTGGATGTAAAACTTTTGTCTTCAACAAATCCAATGTTTTGTCAGGTGCCGGTGCGCCGTTCACTGCGATCACTCAGACAGGCTCAGGCAATATTTGCCCGGCCATCACTTACAGTAATACATTGGGCAGCATGTTCATGGTAGAGGCATGGAATGGAGGCTCACGAGCCATGAGAATGTGGAAGATCACAGGTAATGTGGGCTCAGAGACCATGACGTCAATAGGCTTCCCGTTGGCAGATTTCCCTTGGTGGTATCAGCCGTTCCCGGTATCGGGTACGTCTTTCGGAGATAATGCACCGCAGCTGGGCGTATCAAATAAGATCAATAATGGTGATAACCGTGTTACGCAACTTATTTATCAGAATAACAGTCTGTGGTTTGCGCATACGATCTTCCTTCCCTACAATGCGTCTGCTAACCCCACCAGGTCTGCAGTGCAATGGTGGCAGACCGATACTGCGGGCAACCCGATACAAATAGGTCGCGTAGATGATTCTGCGGCCGGAAAGTTCTTCGCATATCCAACCATTGCGGTTAACAGTAACAATGATGCCCTTATCGGTTTCTCCGTGTTTTCCAGTGCCATGCGTCCTAGTGCCGGTTATGCATTAAGGTTGAACTCAGATCCAACTGATTCTATCCGCACGCCGGTTGTTTATCGCAATGGTCAGAATTCATACTTTAAGACATACGGCGGTAGTAAAAACCGTTGGGGAGATTATTCGGCCACGATGGTCGATCCCGTAAACAATACAGATTTCTGGACCATTCAGGAAGCGAGCCACTCCACTATCAATATGTGGGATACCTGGTGGGCCACAGTTCACCCTACATCCCCATGTTCCACTCCTTCTATCACAGGTACACTTTCAGCTTGTGTTGGTTCGGGAACCACATTAGGTGCTTCGGTGTCCGGCGGAACCTGGACAAGCAGTAACACCGGTATTGCGACAATTGGCTCTACGACAGGCATCGTCACAGGTGTTACCGCCGGAACTGTCACAATTTCTTACGCCGTAAGCGGAGGCTGTACAGGAACAGCCATTTATACTGTAAATGCAGTGCCTGCCACTATTTCCGGTACGCTTTCAGTGTGTGTTGGTGCCACCACTTCATTGTCATCTGCTACGGGCGGTGGCACCTGGTCCAGCAGTTCCACCGGCATTGCTGCAGTAGGTAGCACGGGTGTTGTGAGTGGTGTTGCTGCAGGTACTGCAACTATCAGCTATACAGTTTCCGGTTGCAGACGCACAGCTGTGGTTACAGTAAGTGCGCTTCCCGCTACCATTTCGGGCACACTGTCAGTATGTGTGGGAAGCACAACCTCATTGTCTTCTGCCACCGGCGGCGGCACGTGGTCCAGCAGTGCTACGGGTGTCGCTACAGTAGGAAGCACGGGTATTGTTAGTGGCATTGCCGCAGGTACTGCTACCATCAGCTACGCTGTTTCGGGTTGTTTACGCACCGCTACAGTTACAGTCAATTCTCTTCCTGCTACCATCTCAGGTACGCTTTCAGTGTGTGTAGGAGCTACCACTTCATTGTCGTCTGCGACGGGCGGTGGCACGTGGTCCAGCAGCTCCACCGGTATTGCTACGGTAGGCAGCACGGGTATTGTTAGTGGTATTGCCGCCGGTACTGCCTCTATCAGCTACACAGTTTCCGGTTGCAGGCGCACCGCTGTTGTTACCGTAAGTGCGCTCCCTGCTGCTATTTCCGGTACGCTTTCAATATGTGTGGGTGCCACAACATCATTATCATCTGCCACCGGTGGCGGCACATGGTCCACCAGTTCCACCGGCATTGCAACAGTTGGCAGCACGGGTATAGTTAGCGGCATTGCCGCGGGTACCGCTACCATCAGTTATATGGTTTCCAGCTGCGTGCGCACTACCACAGTTACAGTGAATGCGCTCCCTGCCACCATATCCGGTTCCACTACCGTTTGTGTAGGTGCTACAACTGCACTGTCTTCAGCTACAGGTGGCGGCACATGGAGCAGCGGTGCCACAGGTGTGGCATCTGTTGGTTCTACCGGTATCGTTACAGGTGTTTCAGCAGGCTCAGCAACTATTTCATATACTGTATCAGGCTGTGTGCGTACAATCACAGTATCAGTCTTGGCTGCTCCGGCAACTATAACTGGCACCATGTCAGTTTGTGTGGGTTCAACAACGTCGTTGTCGTCCACGCCAACAGGCGGGTCATGGGTCAGCGGTAACTCAGGTATCGCTACCGTCGGTACGTCCGGTGTCGTAACTGGCGTGTCTGCGGGCACAGCAAATATCACATATGCTGTTTCCGGTTGTTTCCGGGTCGCAAATGTTACCGTTAATCCATTGTCGTCAGCAGGAACTATCACCGGCGCTTCAGTAGTGTGCGCGGGTAGTACGATAACTTTGAGCAACGTCACAACCGGTGGTACATGGTCTTCCTCTGATGGGGCAATTGCCACTGTTGGCAGCACAGGTATTGTTACCGGTGTTTCTACAGGAACTGTGCTTATTTCGTATTCAGTAACCAATTCATGTGGCAGCGGAATAGCTACAAAGACTGTTACAGTTGACCCTGCTCCTTTTGCCGGTACCATTACGGGTTCATCTTCTGTTTGCGTGGGTTCTTCAATCTCACTGACAGACACGGTTGCGGGCGGTTCATGGACGTCTTCTAATGGTTCCGTAGCAACGGTTGATGGTTCAGGTGTTGTTGCCGGTGTTGCATCAGGTTCAGTTACGATCAGCTATACTGTTTTTAGCTCATGCGGTTCAGCTACCGCTACAAAGGTGATCGCAATAATCGCTGCGCCATCAGCCGGAACGATCACCGGCGCGTCCTCAGTATTCACGGGTAGCACCATCACATTGTCTGCTTCGGTTTCGGGCGGAAGTTGGTCATCATCAGACACAGCTATCGCCACTGTGGACGGTACCGGTATTGTTACCGGTGTTGCCGCTGGGTCTGTTGTTATTTCCTATACAGTTTCTAATGGCTGTGGTACGGCATCTGCCACCAAGGCGATAACAGTAAATGAGTCTACGTCTTCGCCAATTACCGGCACGCTGACCACTTGTATTGGTGCAACAACCACATTGTCTAATACCGCGACCGGTGGCACGTGGAGTAGTGGAAACACGACTGTTGCTACCATTGGTTCATTGTCGGGTGTTGTTACTGGTGTTTCAGCAGGTACGTCAACAATTACGTACTCTCTTGGTGGTGTAGATGTAACAGCTGTGGTGAGCGTCTACGCTATGCCTGCTGCTATTACGGGTACTGCGCTGCTTTGTACCGGTAATTCCTCTACTCTATCCAGTTCTTCAACCGGTGGTGCTTGGAGTAGCACTAATACTTCGGTCGCTGTCGTTGACGTAACTACAGGTGTAGTGACAGGCGATGCTGCGGGCACAGCTGTTATTAGTTATTCGCTTGCCGCAGGATGCGGCGTTACGAAAGTAGTTACTGTAAATACTACTCCAACTGCGATAGCCGGTTCACTAAATGGTTGTATCGGCCTCACCAATACGTTGACATGTTCTCCTTCAGGTGGGGCGTGGAGTAGTAGTACGCCGTCTGTGGCCAATATAAATTCTTCCGGTCAGGTTACCGGATTTAGCATCGGTACCACCATGATTTCGTATTCTCTTGCAACCGGTTGCAGATCTACAGCGGTATTCACTGTAAATTCGCTGCCTGACTCTATAAGCGGAACAGCAAAAGTCTGCGCCGGACTTACGACTACTTTAGTTGGTCACCCGGGTGGTGGAAGCTGGACAAGTAGTAATACAAGTGTTGCCACTGTAAATTCATCAGGTGTAGTCACGGGTGTTGCACTCGGTACGAGCCGTATTACTTACACAAATGCCGGCGGTTGCTACAAGGTTAAGATTGTTACAGTAAATGCTGCTCCACTCACTATTACGGGAACAGGAGCAGTGTGTGTGGGTAATACAACCGCGCTGGCTTGTCCGGGTGGTGGTACATGGGTGAGCAGCGATCTCGCTGTCGGCACTATCAGCACAACCGGAGTGGTAAGGGGTATTTCCGGAGGTGTTACTACAATTACGTATACACTATCTACAGGCTGTTCAAGGACGCGTGACATTACAGTAAATAGCGCGCCTACCGCCATCACCGGTACGGCAAATATCTGCGTCGGTACCACAACTACACTCACCAGCACTCCGTCCGGGGGCACCTGGAGCAGTAGCGGTCTCACAGTAGGTACTATAGGCAGTACTACCGGTGTTGTAACAGGCCTTAGTGGTGGTGCCGTAACTATAAGTTACACAATCGCAGGCGGTTGCCGCGCCACCAGGGTGGTTACGGTCAATAACAATCCGCCTGCAATAGGTGGTGTGGCTACGCTGGCAACAGGAGGTACCACAACGCTCACAAATTCACTCGCCGGCGGCTCCTGGAGTAGCGGATCAACCGGTATCGCTACCGTTGGCAGCACGGGTGTTGTTTTCGGTGTAGGGGCAGGCACGGGTGTTATCAGCTATACGTCAGCGGCGGGTTGTAGCACCACCAAAATTGTTACCGTAACGGGTGCAGTCGGTGGTATTACAGGTATTACCTCGCTTTGTGTTGGTGCCACGTCTGCATTGGCGTGCAGCCCGTCAGGAGGTACATGGGCCAGCTCAACTACGGCTGTCGCTACGGTCAACTCTGCCGGAGTTGTAACAGGAGTGTCTGCAGGTACGTCTACTATAAGTTACACCATCTCAGGTACAACATCTACAATCGTTGTCACGGTTTCTGCGGCTCCGTCGGCAATAACGGGCCCCGGCGCATTATGCGTGGGTGCAGCAACTACATATTCTAATTCCGTTAGCGGTGGAACCTGGAGTAGTACTAACACTTCAGTAGCAAGTATAGGCAGCACAGGTGTCGTTACGCCGATAGCCGCTGGTACTACTATTATCAGTTACCAGATGTCAGGCGGTTGCGGCGTTGCAAAAACCATTACTGTGAATGCTAACCCTGCAGCTATTACAGGAACATCTGTTGTTTGTGTTGGTGCGTCCGGTGCTTTGTCTTGTGCCACTGCAGGTGGTGCGTGGAGCAGTAGTGCCACTTCGGTAGTTACCATCGACGGGTCAGGTGCATACACTGGTGTTTCTGCCGGGGTTGCTACGATCACGTACACAACAGGTGCGGGCTGTTATTCTACAATCGATGTCACTGTTAATGCAGTTCCTGATGCAATTACCGGTGGATTGACTGAATGTATCGGAGGAACATCAGCTCTATCAAGCGCCACTTCCGGCGGTGCTTGGTCGTCAACCAACGTTGCCGTCGGCACGATTGACGCTTCCGGTGTTGTTACTGCTTTGGCTTCGGGCACTACCACCATCAGCTACGCCATAGGTGGCGCTTGTGCTGCAACAGCAATATTCACAGTCAATACCACGCCATCGGCAATAGGTGGTGCATTGTCAGTATGTATCGGTGGTAGCACTACGCTTACAAATCCAAGTTCAGGTGGTACATGGAGTAGCAGTGCGCCTGCTGTAGGTACTATTAATTCCGGTACGGGTGCATTTGCAGGTATTTCTGCCGGCATCACTACCGTTACTTATACAGTAGGCACAGGCTGCTACATTACAGCCGATGTTACTGTAAACGCACTTCCGGGATCAATTTCGGGAACGCTTCAGGCCTGCGCGTCAGGTGGGACAACCACGCTCACGTGTACACCGGGCGGCGGTGTTTGGACTTCCACCACGCCTTCAGTTGCAACAATAGGTAGCGCATCCGGTATCGTTAGCGGTGTTATCTCGGGGGCGGTAATCGTTACATATACGGTAGGTAGTGGGTGTTATTCAACAGCAACTGTTACCATAAATGCAATTCCTGCGACAATCACAGGTACAGCAACTGCCTGCCCTGCAACTACCACAATGCTTGCCAGCACCACAGCCGGCGGCAATTGGACCAGTACTTCTACCGGTATTGCCACAGTCAACTCTTCTGGTGTTGTTACAGGTGTTGCGACCGGCACCAGCACTATCAGTTACGAGCTTAATGGCTGTGCCGCAACAAGGGTTGTAACGGTTTATCCTTTGCCAGGGGCAGTGGCTGGTTTATCTTCAGTATGTTCCGGAGTGGCTACAACATACACTGCTACACCTTCGGGTGGCACTTGGAGCAGCGGCAACACCGCTGTGGGTACTATAAATATCACTACAGGCGCGTTGACGGGCCTTACTGCCGGAACAACGATAGTTACCTATAAGTTGGCAACGGGCTGTCAGTCAGAACTCACTGTATCCGTGAATGCCACACCGGCGGCTATCACCGGGGCGACTACAATATGTCTTGGAAACACCATTACGCTTGCCTCTGCAACATCAGGCGGTGCGTGGACCAGCAGTAACACAGCTGTAGCTACTGTTAACTCTTCCGGTGTTGTAAGCGGACTTACTACGGGTACCACTACCATCTCTTACACAGCGGGTAGTTGCGCGGCAACCAAGGTGGTTACTGTGAATACTGTCTTCGCATCCAGTTCAACATTCAATATGTGTATCGGTGGTACCAAAACACTTGTCGATTCATTGCCGGGTGGAACCTGGAGCAGCAGCACACCGTCTATCGCAACTGTAGTTTCAGGCACAGGCGTAGCCACAGCTCTTGCAGTTGGTATGACCACTATTACATACACATTCGGCACGGGTTGCACAAAGACCACACCACTCTATGTGCAGAACAGCAGCGCGGTTATCTCCGGTCCGTCAGCTATCTGTGAGGGTAGTGCGGCGTCAATGACCGTTCCCGGTCCTTCTTCCGGTGGGTCCTGGACAAGTAGCAATCCGGCAGTTGCCTCGATCAACCTTTCTACCGGTGCCGTCAATGCGGTTTCACCTGGCGTGGTTACCATTTCATATACTCTTATAGAGTGTGTTACGACCAAAGTTGTTACGGTCAACCCACGTCCTGCAGCAAGCACTGGTACTCAGTTTGCTTGTGTTGGTGCCACTACTACGCTGTCAAATACTACAGGCGGTGGCTCATGGGTGAGCTCTAATGCTGGTATTGCATCTGTAGGTTCAGGAACCGGTGTTGTGACAGGTGTGGCAGCAGGTGTGGCAAATATCAGCTACACATTACCAACAGGTTGCTTCAGAAGCCTTGCAGTTACTGTTGCGGCAACTCCTGCCACTATATCAGGTACCACAAACGTTTGTGTGGGTAACACAATTACTCTGGCAAGTACATCTCCGGCTGGTACCTGGAGTAGCTCCAATGCAGCTATTGGTACGGTGAACACTTCAACAGGAGTTGTGGGTGGTATAGGTTCTGGCGTAGCAACTATCAGCTACGGTTATGGTGGCACTTGTTTTGCAACCAAGACTGTAACCGTTAACGCAGCTCCTGCAGCTATAACCGGCCCGGATGATGTGTGCGCAGGCTTGACGATAACATTGGCCAACGCTGTGACCCCGGGCACCTGGAGCAGCAGCGCATCAGGTGTTGCAACTGCCAATTCATCTACCGGTCTTATTACAGGTGTATCGGCCGGTACAGTAACGATCACGTATCGGACCACTGCCGGTGCGTGTATGACTACCAAGGTTGTAACGGTCAATACCGCAATGCCTGCTATAACCGGAGGTACTACTGTTTGTATTGGCCAAACCATCACATTGGCCAACGCAGCGTCCGGCGGCACATGGAGCAGTTCTGATGTTGCCAAAGCAACCATAGGCAGCTCTTCTGGTGTTGTTACAGGTGTTGCAGTTGGTGCAACCGTAGCTACCTACATGGTAAGTTCCGGTTGTTATAAGACCGCAACAATAGTTGTCAATGCCTTGCCGGCCGCTATTTCCGGTGCATCTTCAGTTGTGGTAGGTTCGTCTACAACACTCAGCTGTTCTACATCGGGCGGAGCATGGAGTAGCAGTAATACGGCAATTGCAACAGTGGGAAGTGCCTCAGGCGCGGTAAACGGCATTAGTGTAGGTGCTGTTACTATCACCTTCACCAAGATCACAACTGGCTGCTTCTCCATCAAGGCTATGACGGTCAACCCTGTTACGCTCGCCAAGCAACCAGGTTCAGGCGGGTTGGACAAAGGCTCGGTAGTTACAGTATATCCAAACCCGACTCAGGGTGCATTGACAATAGAGGCGACGACTTCAGGTAATTTCAAGGTGTTCACTCTTGATAGTAAGCAGCTTGCTGAATACCCGATCGCGTCACCTTCTACTACAATTACGCTTCCGGCTGATATGCCAACAGGTATTTACATGTGTCGCTTCACGGCTGAAGACGGTACGGTTGAGTCTTTCCGACTGGTTTACAGTCCGAGGTAGTACACTAATTGCTTGTAAATGGGTTCGTCTTTTCAGGTTTGAAGAGACGAACCCATTTCCGTTTGTGATGGGGTAGGTCATGCGGTTTTCTCTTATCTTGCTTCGTCTTTAAACTAAAAACGATCGAGGCAATATGCGGAATACCGTTGTTCTTATTTTGGTGATGTTGTTGTCGGTAGTGCGGGCGGGTGCACAGGGTCGTGTGCCGGTGCAATGCGGGGAAGTGTCTATCGGCAGGTGTTATGAAATGAAGTCGAAAGCGCTGGGTGAAGTGCGGAAGGTGAACGTGTACCTGCCTGAAGGATATGACGCTAACGATAGTGTGCGGTATCCTGTTGTCTATTTGTTGGACGGCGGCGCTGATGAGGACTTCATTCATGTTGTGGGTGCTTATCAGTTCAGTAGTTTCTCGTGGGTGCATAGGGTGAAGCCGTCTATCATAATAGGCATTGTAAACGTGGACAGAAGAAGAGATTATACCTTCCCCACAAAGGTGGCGGAGCATACTGCAGCCTACCCAACTACCGGCCACTCGGCGCCATTTATCAACTATCTGGAGCAGGAGCTGATGCCCTGGGTAAAACGCAACTACCGTGTTAATGGCACCAGGACCATCATAGGTGAATCGTTGGGAGGGTTACTGGCAACAGAGATCCTGATCAACAATCCGGCAATGTTCAATCGTTACGTGATCATCAGCCCCAGCTTGTGGTGGAACGAGGGATCGTTGCTGAAGACGAACTGGAAGCAGTGGAGCCGAAAGGTTACGAAACCAACGGAGATCTACATAGGCGTTGGCAAAGAAGGCCTCACACCGGGACCAAATCCGCGGGTGATGGAGGTTGATGCAAATGTGCTTTACGACCAGATCAATGCGCAGAAGAACAGCAGGGTAAAAGTGAAGTTCGATTATTTGCAGGACGAAGACCATGCTACCATCGGGCATCAGGCGGTGTTGAATTCTATAAAGTATCTAAAGTGATGGTGTTGCTAGGTTTATAAAAAACATATCATTAACATGCGTTATGACGATGGTCGTGA
>JACCDX010651550.1_pt1 | contig 13593 bp, 16 predicted proteins | sample 7449681 | NCBI WGS metagenome assembly JACCDX01 (sample SAMN15323450, study PRJNA562643) | freshwater metagenome | isolation source: river surface water | place: USA:Blue River Watershed | collected 2017-08-18
CGATCCCACTCAGCTTGAGTGAAATTGTCATCACCATCTTTAATGTGAATCCATTCACCCTCTACTTGGCGGGCAAATTCTTCTGGTCCTAAAGCCTTCACCAAAATCTTGATGCGAGCCTTATAGAGGTTATCTCTTCTGCCAAAGCGGTTGTAAACGCGTAGCAAGGCAGTGAGGTAGCTTGGCAGCACATTCCATGGGAGGCCTTGTTTGATAAGTGAACCCAAAATAGGGGTGCGTCCCATGCCGCCACCGGCGTAGATATCGGCAGTCAATTGACCGGCAGCATTGTTCTTGAGTTCAATACCTACGTCATGACAAAGTAAGATAGTGCGATCTTCTTTAGCACCATTTACTGCAAATTTAAATTTACGCGGCAAGTGGGCAAACTCAGGGTGCAGTGTTGACCATTGACGTAGTAATTCACAAATGGGGCGAGTATCGACATATTCATCACCAGCAACGCCAGCAAATGCATCGCTCGTAATATTACGAATACAGTTGCCTGAAGTTTGGATAGCGTGCATTTCTACTTTGGCAAGCTCAGCCAAAATATCTGGAGTGTCTTCAAGTGTTACCCAGTTGTACTGAATATTTTGACGCGTAGTGAAGTGGCCATAACCACGGTCATACTTTTCAGAAATCAGGGCCAAGGTGCGCAACTGTTTTGAGCTGAAGAGACCGTAAGGAATGGCAACGCGCAACATGTAAGCATGACGTTGGTGGTACAGACCATTTTGCAGGCGCAATGGACGGAATTCTTCTTCGGCTAAGCTACCATCTAAACGTCGGGCAACTTGGTCGCGGAATTGGGCAACCCGTTGATCCACCAGGGTTTGGTCAATAGCATCATATTTATACATAAGGAGGCTATTGTCATATTTGATTGATATTTCCACAAATAATTAAAAATTTATTCTATATACCTAAAAAGATATAAACAGAGCAAATTTCAATATTTCATCAAAAGTCTGCTTCAATAGCTCTGGAGGGATATAAATCCTCTGGTAAAGCACCTAATAACAATAAATTGATAGTGAGACAGAAAATGAAAAAGTCACAGGCGATCAGCCTTATTGCTGGTTTACTAGCCAGCGCCACCCTATTTGCGGCAGATACCTCAAAAACTCCATTGCCCTTGAGCTCCACCCCAGGGCAGGGATTCAGCCAAGAGGGTCTCAAAAGGATTGATGCCTTTTTCGCGGATCAGATCGCAGCCAACAATATGTCTGGTGCAGTTCTCGCGGTTTCTAAAAATGGCAAGTTAACTATTTTCAAACCATATGGTTATTTAGATAAGGCTAATAACAAGCCTATGACCACCGATGCCATCTTTAACTTGGCATCAATGACTAAAGTGATGGCCTCTGTAAGCGCTCTCACTTTTTATGAAGAAGGCAAGCTTCCATTAAATGCACCAATCTCCAATTGGCTCCCGCAATTTAAGGATATGAAAGTTGGCCAAGTTGACGCGGATGGAAAGCTCAATCTAGTGCCAGCAAAAAATCCAATCACTGTCCAAGATTTAATGCGCCATACCAATGGCTTAACTTATGGTGGCCGTGGTGCAACCCCGGTACATAAGATGTATCCAGCCGGCTCTGCCCCAGCAGCGATTCAATATAACTCTGAGGAATTTATCGATAAGTTAGCGAGTGCACCATTGCTATATGAACCAGGTACTGCTTGGGACTATGGTTTTGGTATTGATGTGCTTGGCATTATTGAGGAAAAGATTGCTGGCAAACCTTTGGGCGCAGTGATGCAAGAACGCATCTGGAACAAGGTGGGTATGCCTAACACCACATTTGATCTGGCCGATAAAGATCGCCCTCGCTTAGCGCAACCTTTGCCAATAGATCCACTAACTGGCAAGCCTCAGAGAGTAGATATTCATACAAAGAAGGTGAAGTTTGATTGCGGTGGTTCATGTGCTTATTCAACAGCAGGCGATTACATTCGTTTTGGTCAGATGTTGCTCAATGGTGGAAGCTTAGAAGGCAAGCGTGTACTTGGACCGCAGACTGTTGCGTTCATGACTTCAAACCATCTAAACAAAGATATTAAAAACAATGTGAGCGGTACTGAACCTGGGCGCGTGGGTTATGGATTTGGCTTGGGTGTTGCGGTACGCACAGATAGAGGTTTAGCTGCCATTAACGGAAACGTTGGCGACTTCACTTGGAATGGCGCCTACGGAACAGTATTCTGGGCGGACCCAAAAGAGCAGATGGTTGTAGTGATGATGGGCGTTGCTCCAGGAGAAATTCGCAAGGTACATCGTGAACAACTCAATGCCGTTATTTATGGAGCGCTAGAGAAGTGATTTATCTAGGCACCATTATTTGAGTGTGGTTTTTTCCGCTCTTTAAAATAAACGCAGTCACTAAATATGACTGCGTTTTTTATTGTTTAAATTTTTTCGAAGGAGATCGACATGATGTAACTAATTAATCAAAGTGTAAGGAGTTTGTTATGTCGAGAACTTTTAGGCGTAAAAATCAACAGCATGAATATGTTTGGGTGTTAAAGGATTGGGATACTTTTTTTAAGGGGGAACGAACGGTTCAATATAGCCCGAAATCTCCCGCTGGACGAAAAGCAATCGCGATCTTTCACTCAGATGCACAGGTCACCATGGCTAGTTCAGCACCCCGATGGTATAGAAAGGTGTTTGAGCATCGACGCCGTACAAGAAATAACAGGGTAATGAGGCTTTGGCTTAAAGGCTTGGCAGATCCGGTTTTTGAGGTGCGCCATAGACATGATGCCAATTGGTCATGGTGGTAATTGCTACCTCCAACCCCACTTTAGGGTGTAAAAGTACTAGTCGTAACCTTTTATGGGGATATGTTTGCATATGCCCATAATTAACATATAATTAAACATGTATTTAAATATATATTAAATGGAGTAAATTGTGGAAAACCTCTTAACATCTCTCACCGCATCCCTTACCGAGTTAAGGGAGCCTAATAAGGTAATTGCCCGTGCGGGCAATCAACCTGTTGCTATTCTGAATCGAAATGAAGCTATTGGCTACTTTGTGCCTAAAAGTGCAGTTGTTGATGTTCAATTAGAGCTTGCCTCCAAAGATCAAGTGACCGCATTCATTAGTACTAAGCTAGCAAAGATAGATCATGTTATTGACTATCTGAAGGATAAATAATAAGTGGCTCAATTTGTTGTAATTGATGTTGAAAATGTCATATTGATCCACGATGCAGTTATCGGCGATAAAGAGTTGCAAGGCTTGGCAAAAGATAAATCTCTGGAAGCGACTCTAGGGAGAATCCATAATCGTTTGCAGTATGGGTTTATTTCGGATGTTTTTGATTTGGCAGCATGCTATGCGGTATTTCTTGCTAAAGCCCATTGCTTTAATGATGCCAATAAGAGAACGGCAGCTGCGACTTTATTTTTTATTCTCAATACTAATAAAGTTGAAATTAATTTCCCAGACTTTGCTTTAGGCGATTGGATTATTGATGTTGCATCAGATAAAAAATCAGAAATTGAATTGGCGCAGTGGTTAAGAAGCCAGGCAACTTAATCAAGATAACGGCCCAGTGTTTTGGCGTTAAAGCCCATTCTCGCGATAGTGTCTGTATAGATTTGCAATTGATGCAAAGCCAAGAACCACAATAAGTACGGCAAATAAGTATTCAGTGGTGAGGTAAGTAAATATGCCCGTCTGAATCAATATGACTGCGCCAATAAAGGCTGCAATAGATCCAAGTACAACGAGTTTGAAATTGGGGATAAAGGCGCCTAAAGTAATCGCAATAAATACAAGATACAGTTCAGAAACCAATTGATCGGCAGTTACGAAGATGCCGTTAGTCAGCTCTGGATTGGTAAATTTACCGAGCACAGCAATAACTAGGATGGCAACCAAAATGGCAAAGTTAAGTTTCGCCTTAAGGAGAATGGTCTTAAATTGATCGGTCATTTTTTATGAAGCGCTACCGTTAAATACGAGGCTGATGCCAATCCATAAAATTACAAATGCGACTAAAACGGTTGAACCAATCTTTTTGAGGAAGTATTCCAAGCTATCCATATAGGCCTCATCGCCTCTTCCGAAGTAATGATCAAAACGTTTCCAAAAAAGACGTCCTACAACCAGGGGCAGGAGTATTGCAACGATTCCTAAAATAACGGTGAGCGTGTTATCCATAATAATTTCTAATCTTTCTAACTAAATTCATAAATGTGGACCTATCTTTTGGGGATTTAGGTCTTCTAGCTTTTGAAGGCTGGAAAGTCATACAGAATACAGGGGTTATTGACCAATATCGCATTTCTGAGACTTTCATCTTGTACCCACTCCCCAAGGAGGTCGCACAGATCAGCGTCATGCGGCATTTGTTTTTTTACCATTACATGGGGCCAGTCGCTTCCCCAGATTAAACGGTTGGGATTAGCCTCAATAACGGCATCGTTAAATGGACGCATATCCACATATGGAAGATCGCCATCGCAGATGCGATAAGGTCCCGTCATTTTGACCCAGGCATGCTGATGTTTCATTAAATCTAATAGCCCCTGAAACCCTTTATCGACAACACCATGCTTTGCATGTGCGTAGCCAAAGTGACCAAATACTAAGTCCACTGGAAAGTCTTCAAAAGTCTTGGCAAGGTCGGGATGCTCATTCACATGCATCAATAGTTCTAAGTGCCAACCAAATGGTTGAATGCGTTTTGCTAGGTTTCGTAATTGTTCAATAGGAAGTCCAGCGGATTTATCAGCGATATCAACAATATTGCAACGTAGCCCTCTTACCCCGGCTGCGTGTAAGTCAGAAAGTTCTTGATCACTCACTTCTTTAGGGTCGCTAGAAATAACTGCGACACCTCGAAATTGATGAGGGTCAGATTTGAGTGCTGCAAGCATTGCTCGGTTGTCTGTGCCATAAACACTAGGTTGCACTAAAACTGCACGATTTATTCCGAGCATCTTTAAGAGCGCTTGATAATTCTCTAGGGTTGCATCCGGTGGTGTGTAGATGCGTTCTTGCGCATATGGAAATTGAGTAGCAGGACCGCATACATGGGCATGGCAATCCACGGCCCCTGCCGGAAACTTGGTCAGGGGTGAACGTAGCTCAATACTTGGGGCCTGGCACAGAGGCGCTGAATTACTGGGGCTCAATTGCTGCTTCTTTGGCAATCTTCTGGTACTTGCCCATTTCTTCGCGAACAAACTTGGCAAATTCTGTAGGGCTCATTGGGGTTGCCTTAATGCCTTTGGTTTCGTATGCAGTTTTGACTTCAGGGTCTTGCATTGCTTGATTAATGTCTTGATTAAGCTTTTTCACAATAGCAGCTGGGGTTGCTGCAGGGGCCCAAACTCCAAACCACAAACCAATTTCAAAATTGGCATAACCTTGTTCTGCAACGCTGGGTATTTCTGGAACAGCTGGGTTACGAGCTTTACTAGTAACCCCTAGGGCACGTACTTTTCCGCCTTTGAGTTGACCAATTGCAGTGTCTAAAGGGGCCATGTAAAAAGCAGTGCGTCCGGACATCGTGTCAGAAATAGCTTCGGGTGATCCTTTATAAGGAACGTGAATCAGTTTGATGCCCATCACCTGATTGAAATACTCAGCAGCTAGGTGGGTTGAGCTGCCAACCCCCGCTGAAGCGAAAGTAATTTCATTCGGCTTGGATTTGGCGGCAATGACAAGATCACGAATGGATTGATAGGGGCCATCTGCCGCGGTAATCATGACATAGGGTGTTTGTCCCAAAATCGCGACATCAACCAAGCTCTTGAGTGGGTCATATGGAAGTTTTTTATAAATAGCTGGATTGGCTGCATAAGAGGCTGATTGCACTAATAGGGTATATCCATCGGGTTCAGCATTCACAACCACCCCAGTGCCAATAAGACCCCCCGCACCAGGCCGATTTTCAATAATGACGGATTGCTTCCAGGTTTCTGAAAGGCTTTTAGCCACTACGCGACCAGCAATATCTGCGCCAGAGCCTGTTGTTAAAGGAACAATCATTTTTACCGTGCGGTTTGGATAGCTTTGTGCATAACTCAGACTCGTGCCTAGGGCAATACAAACCATCAGGATCAGTTGATTAAATTTATGGGTATGGCATCTCTGCTGTAGTGCAGTAAGCATATTGTCTCCTTAGTATTTTTATAGTTTCGTTGGATAATCTAACACGCTCTGAGAAATAGATAAATAGCGCTTAAGGTAAGGTGGAAATAAATGACCCAAATGCAAGATTACAAAACTGTCAATGTGAAGGGTGTCGATATTGCCTATCGTTTTGATGGCCCCAAGGATGCCCCTGTTTTGCTAGTGGCAAATAGCTTGATGGCAAATGGCAGTATGTGGGATGGCAATGTGCCCGCTTTAGCAGAGCGCTATCGCGTATTACGTTATGACAAACGAGGACATGGCGGCTCTGGCCTTAGCGCTGGTCCATACACTATTGCTCAATTAGCTGACGATGCGCTCGGATTGCTAGATGTCCTTGGTATTCAGAAGGCTCACTTTATGGGTTTATCCATTGGCGGCATGATTGGCCAACAATTAGGCGCACGTTTTCCTGAGCGAATTCTGTCGCTAACACTCTGTAACACCGCTTCAGAAATGCCGCCACGCAGCTTATGGGAAGAGCGTTTTGAGATTGCGCGTACCCAAGGAATTGTTGGACTAGTGGACGGCACCATTAAGCGTTGGTTTACTGCGCCTTTTATCGAGAGCGCGCCTCAAGAAATCGAAAAGGTTCGCCAAATGATTTTGGGTACCAATGTTGACGGCTATATGGCTTGCGGTAGTGCCGTCCGAGATATGGCTCAAAGTACAATGTTGCTGAAGATTAAGATTCCTACCCTGGTATTGTCAGGTCGCGATGATCCGGCTTGTACTGTTGATCAAGGAATTGTTTTGCATCGCTTAATTGATAACTCAAAAATGGTGATACTTGAGAAAGCAGCGCATTTATCGAACATTGAACAGCCAGAAGCCTTTAATAAGTCCGTACGACATTTTATTGATTCTGTGGACGATGCTTGTTAACCGCTCTTTATGAGCGGATTTGTTAATAGATTTTTTAAAAGAAAGTATCCCTATGACCGAACTATCAACAGCTCAGATTCAGGAGCTCCGCACAAAAGTATTGGGTGCGGCTGCCAAAGTTCCAGGCGCATTAATTGGTCTTGGAATTTTATTTATCGTTCTGGGCATGATCGGAATTGCAGGTCAAACCTTATTCTCATTTATCTCAGTTAATGTTTTAGGTATTTTCTTATTTGCTGGCGGCCTTCTTCAGGGCGCTCATGCTTTGAAGTCGCAAGGCTGGAAGAGCGTAGGCGTGCAACTAGTTTTAGCGGCCCTCTACATTGCAGCAGCAATCTTTACTTGGGCTTTCCCAATTCCTGCGCTGGAAGCAATTACTTTGTGGTTGGCCGCAATCTTTTTTGTAACAGGTGCTTTGCGTTTGATCTCAGCATTCCAGTACCGTCACTTCCGTGAATGGTTCTGGTTGGTATTGTCATCAGTCATTTCCATTTTGATGGGTGTACTGATTATGAATGGCTACCCAGAATCTAGCCTTTGGCTTCCTGGTATGTTGATTGCGATCGAGCTATTGTTGCAAGGTTGGTCAATGTTATTTATGGGCTTAGCAGCACGCTCACTGTTTAAATAACTCAGTAATTAGATTTAGAAAGCACAGCAAAGATTCTTCATCATGGCAATGAAAAAAACCGATCTCTATAAGAATTTAGCTTTGAAAACGGCGCAGGGAATGAAAAACGCTGCCAAGACTCCTAAGCTGGGCGCGGACGAGAAGGCAAAATCGAAAAAGGAATTAGCGAATGCCAATCCCTTATTGGCTTCTTTGATGGGCAAAACCAAAGCTAAATAATATTTGTAACTATTACTTGAAACAAACAAGCCCGCTTTTTCTGATTGATTTCCTCAAGGTCTTTGCAGCCCTGTTAATCATCCTGCATCACCTCTCAAGTTATGGGCAAATTGCAGAAGACGCCCGCAACGTTCTGCCGGGTCTAATGATTTGGCTATTTGAGTATGGACGTTATGCAGTGCAAATCTTTTTGGTGATGGCTGGTTATTTAGCCGCTCAATCTTTGAGTCGTTATGCCAATCTCAAATTTAGCGCTAATAGTTTGCTCAAGCTAATACTGAATCGTTATCTACGTTTGTTTGCGCCGTATGCTGCCGCACTTATTTTTACTATTGTGTGCGCATACATTGCGCGCTTCTGGGTCAATGATGAATTTGTTGGCGAATCAGAAACGCTATCGCAATTTCTGGCGCACCTCTTTTTCATTCAGGGTATCTTAGGCTTAGATTCGATTTCTGCTGGGGCTTGGTATGTGGCGATTGATTGGCAGCTGTATTCAGTATTAGCGATCTTATTTATTTCTTTTCCGAGCTATCAAGCATTAATTTGGTTAATTAGCGTACTGGCTGTTAGTTCTTTACTGTTCTTTAATCGCTCATCCGAGTATGAGGCCTATTTCATTTATTTCATTGGCTCATATGGCTTGGGGGTGTTAGCTTACTTAGCCAGCCGTTTTCAAAATATGGGTATCCAGCGCTTGGCTAAGGTGGCGTTGATTTTGATTGGTTTAATTATTGCGGCCGCTTCATTACAACAAGTTTGGCTCAGAAATTTCCTCGCCTGGTTTGTGGCCTTGGCCTTGTATTTATGGGGTGACACTCAATATCCGAAAGCCATTGCTCAGAAGGGGCTGGCAAAAGCTATTACCTGGGGAAGTCAGCGCTCTTACTCCGCTTTCTTAATTCACTTCGCATTTATCTTGTTGGCAAACACGCTCTATATTGCATCAGGTTTGCATGCTCACGAAAGTGGCACATTGGCTATTGCATTGATGTTGGGGGTTGTAACAACTAGTGTGATTGCGGCTAATTATGTTTATAGCTGGATAGAAGTCCCAGCAAATAAACTTAAGGTTTAACGCAAAGCCTAAGATATAGCTTAATTCAAAGACCCATATCTTTGAGAACGCGGAAGATCTCACGATAAGCCTTGGGCGGTTTATTTTGCTCTTTTTCTTTACGCGCATTCCTAATTAAGGTGCGCATATTCTGAATATCCATATCCGGATATTGCTCAATCATCTTAGTAAAAGCTTCGTCATTCGCAATCAGTCTGTCGCGATAGCTCTCTAGAAAATGTAACTTTGCAGTTTCTGCTTTGCTAACGCCTTGAATAGCATCCAAGCGTTTCTGAATCGCATCCAACTCTCCCTCATCCAAAAAGCGCATGAGTTTGCCAAGGTATTGCTTATGGCGACGGATTGCCTCAAAACTTTTAATCTTGTTGGTTTCTGCAATGGCAGCCTTGATGGCTTCATCCAAAGGAATCGTTTTCAAAGCATCGCTACTGAGGGCAGCCAAAACCTCGGCCAGCTTCTGGCGCTCAGTCATTTGGCGCTTTAACTCTGACTTGCTTGGCCCTTCGTCGGCGTCAACCACCTTGGGAGTGCGATTCTTCTCGTTAATATGCATTTAGCTATTTTAGACGGGTATTTGGGGTTTCTAGCTGAATTGCCTAATTTCTTCAAATTGGAAGATTTGGTAAATAATAGAGTTTAAAAATAGACATAAAAAAGTAGAGACATGAGTAAAACAAGTCACACAAACACTTACGACTACATCATCATTGGGGCAGGTAGTGCTGGCTGCATGTTAGCCAAGCGCTTAACTGAAAACCCCAATAAGAAAGTTTTGCTGATTGAAGCAGGCAAGAACGACAACTACATCTGGATTCATATTCCGGTTGGTTATTTATATTGCATTGATAACCCAAGGGCGGATTGGCGTTTTAAGACAGCCGCTGAAAAAGGTTTAAACGGTAGATCTTTGTTGTATCCCCGTGGTCGTGTGCTAGGAGGCTGCTCATCTATTAACGGCATGATCTACATGCGTGGCCAAGCAGGTGATTACGAATCTTGGGTGCAAGCAACGGGTGATGATTCTTGGTCTTGGGAAAATGCACTCAAGCGTTACATGTCATTCGAGGATTATCACAGCGCTGCTAATCAATGGCACGGCAAAGGTGGCGAGTGGACCGTATCCAAGCAGCGTCTGCGTTGGCCCATCATGGATCGTTTTAAAGACGCTGCCGTACAGGCTGGCATTCCAGCATCTGATGACTTCAACCGTGGCGATAACTTTGGTGTGGGTTACTTCGATGTGAGTCAACGTGCTGGTTGGCGTTTAAATACTTCAAAAGCATTTTTAAGAGACGCTGCTAAGCGTAGCAACCTCACCATCATTACTGAAGCGGTAGTGAATAAACTGAAGATCGATCCTGCAACTAAAAATTGTTACGGCGTTGAATACATTAAGAATGGTCAAACATGTGAGGCCTTGTGTGCCATTGAGCAGGGCGGTGAAGTGTTGCTGAGTGGTGGTGCAATTGGTAGCGTACAAATTCTGGAGCGCTCTGGCATTGGATCTGCGGCGCACCTCAATCAATTGGGAATCCCAGTGATTGCCGATCTACCGGGCGTAGGTGAGAATCTGCAAGACCATTTACAGCTTCGCATGGTTTATAAAGTGAGCGGTATTAAAACCTTGAACACCAAAGCCAACACGCTCTGGGGCAAGATGATGATTGGCTTGGAGTATGTATTGAAACGCTCTGGACCAATGTCGATGGCGCCCTCACAGCTCGGTGCATTTGCATACAGTTCGCCTGAGCAAAAGAGTGCGAACGTGGAATATCACGTTCAACCTTTGTCTTTGGAAAAGTTTGGTGAAGACTTGCATTCGTTTAATGCATTTACTGCGAGCGTTTGTAACTTACGCCCCACTTCACGCGGTAGTGTGCACATCAATTCAATTGATCCAGAAGCGCCACCAGTTATTAGCCCCAATTACTTGTCGACAGATGAAGACCGCAAAGTGGCAGCAGAATCTTTGCGCTTAACTCGCAAGATTGTGGAGCAAGCTGCGCTTGGCCCTTTCGCTCCAGAAGAATACAAGCCTGGTGTGCAGTACCAAACCGATGAAGAGCTGGTGAAGGCAGCGGGTGATATTGGCACTACGATCTTTCATCCGGTAGGCACCTGCAAGATGGGGCGCGCAGATGATCCGATGGCTGTGCTTGACTCCCAACTACGTGTGAGAGGTATTCATCATCTACGTGTAGTCGATGCTTCAGCGATGCCAACGATTACTTCAGGCAACACTGCTGCACCAACCATGATGATTGCAGAACGCGTAGCAGAACTACTCACGCGTGAATAACATTCCGCAAAAAAGCTACTCATTGCCAGCGAGTCATTTATTGCTGGCGCTGGCCATTGTGGCGGTGTGGGGGACTAACTTTGTAGTGATTAAGTTATCCCTCCATTCTTTTCCACCTTTCTTGTTTGCTGCGCTTCGCTACACATTTGCTTTTCTGCCTTTGGCACTTTTCTTTCCCATACCCAAAGTCTCATGGATCAATCTCTGTATTTATGGGATTGCAGTGGGAGTGGGACAGTTCGGAGTTCTGTACTTTGCGATCGATGGCCGCATCTCCCCTGGCCTAGCTTCATTGGTTATTCAGACACAGGTATTTTTTACTATCGGCTTTGCTATGTTTTTTGCTAAAGAGCGATTGCGTAGATATCAGGCAATTGCGGTGTCCGTTGCCATGATTGGCTTGGTCATTATTGCGCTGCACACCGATGCCAGCACTACTTTTCTTGGGCTTGCCTTGGTCGTATTCGCCGGTCTCTCCTGGGGGGTGGCTAATACAGTTAGCCGCAGGGCGGGCTCGATCAATATGCTGTCCTATGTAGTTTGGGCAAGTGGATTTGCTATTCCACCGTTATTTGTTATGTCCTATCTATTTGAGGGTGGCTGGAGTCATATGAGCAATTCATTAGCCTCGGCGCCAGCAGGGGCTTGGGCCGGTGTTTTATGGCAATCCTGGGCTAACACCCTCTTTGGTTATGGCGCTTGGGCCTGGCTGCTCTCCAAGCACCCTGCAGCGGTTGTGGCGCCTGCCCCCTTGTTGGTGCCTATCTTTGGTATAGGGGCAGCTGCTTATTTCCTGGCTGAACCATTACCCCCATGGAAGATCGAGGCGGCGGGGTTAGTGATCGCTGGCTTGATAGTGAATTTATTTTGGCCAAGCATTGAACTCAAACTCAAGCGGCATTTTTCTTAAGAGTTTCCTCCCTTAGAGGCTAATGTAAAACCCTAATAGATACCTCTTTTTTTGCCTTTGTATTAACAGTAAGATAACTGTTCGTTTGTGTTTTACCTATAAAAAAGTATTTATTCATTAGCAATTTTTAGTCATGGAGACTTTATGAACATTCGTCGTCACATTTTTGCAGTAGCTGCTACTGCAATGCTTTCAACCGGTGCTTACGCTGCCGACATCAAACTGGGTGTTTCAGGACCTTTCACCGGCGGCTCCGCTTCTATGGGTGTGAGTATGCGTGATGGTGTGCGCCTTGCTGCAAAAGAGATTAATGCTGCTGGTGGTATCAACGGTAACAAAATCGTTTTGGTTGAGCGCGATGACGAAGCAAAAAATGAGCGTGGCGTGCAAATTGCACAAGAGTTGATCAATAACGAAAAAGTAGTTGCTACTTTGGGTTACATCAACACTGGCGTTGCATTGGCTTCCCAGCGTTTCTATCAAGATGCGAAGATTCCAGTAATGAACAACGTTGCTACTGGTTCTATCTTGACTAAACAATTCCCTAACGCACCAGAAAACTATGTTTTCCGTAATGCTGCCCCTGACAATATTCAAGCTCCATTGATCGCTAAAGAAGCGGTTGAAAAGCGTGGCTTGAAGAAAGTGGCGATTTTGGCTGACTCTACAAACTACGGCCAGTTGGGTCGTGAAGACTTAGAGAAGGCATTGAAGGGCTATGGCGTAACACCAGTAGCAGTTGAGAAATTCAACATTGGTGACGTTGATATGACTTCACAATTGCTCAAGGCAAAAAATGCTGGTGCTGAAGTTATTTTGACTTATGCGATCGGACCTGAGTTGGCACAAATTGCTAACGGTATGGCGAAGTTGGGTTGGAAGAAGCCAATGATTGGTTCATGGACATTGTCTATGGCCAGCTTCATTGATACTGCTGGTAAGAATGGTAACGGCGCAACAATGCCACAAACTTATATTCAATCTCCATCTACAACTCCTAAGCGTAAAGCCTTCCAAGAGGCTTACTTAAAAGAGTTCAAGCCAAAGAACAACAACATTGCATCACCAGTTTCTGCAGCGCAAGGCTATGACTCTGTTTACCTCTTGGCAGCCGCTATCAAGCAAGCTAACAGTACAGAGGGACCAAAGATTGTTGCAGCATTGCAAGATCTGAAGACTCCAGTTGATGGTGTTGTGATTACTTACAACAAGCCATTCTCTGCAACTGATCACGACGCTATCAAGATGAAAGACGTAGTGATGGGCGTTGTTGAAAACGGCCGTGTTGAGTTCTTGAATGCTGAGGATGCAGCTCCTAAGAAGAAGTAATTGAACTTAGCAAAGCAGGCAAAAATAACTTTATTTTGCACTGCAGCAATTGTTAAAACAAAGCGCCGCCCAAAAAGCGGCG
>JACCDX010838216.1_pt1 | contig 13593 bp, 6 predicted proteins | sample 7449681 | NCBI WGS metagenome assembly JACCDX01 (sample SAMN15323450, study PRJNA562643) | freshwater metagenome | isolation source: river surface water | place: USA:Blue River Watershed | collected 2017-08-18
AACTTGCGGGTTGAAACAACGAAGGTCATTTGGTCAAAACGCTGCTGAAGTTCATCCTCAGAAGCGTCCTCCTGGTCGGGCTCGGTGTCATCAACGTCACTTTCCTCATTGATTTCCATGAAGCCCTGAAGCTCGTTGGGGTGCTCAAGGTTGAAAAGAATTTCAATCGGACGCTTTCTGCCGCGAACATTCACAGGCTCACCCCTAATCACAGCCGAAAGTGACGTGAGCCGCTGCTGCCCATCTAAAAGCAGTCGTGTTGTTTTGTAGGGGTTGCTTTCTTGTCCAACCGCCATCGCTTGCAATGGCACGTCTTCGTCGGTCTCCCAAAGCAAGATCGCTCCAGAGGGATATCCACGATAGAGGGAGTCCAGTAGATCACGAACCCTGGTTGATCGCCATACATACTGCCGCTGCATCTCAGGCAAGCGCAGTTCACCGCGTTCAATCATCCCGACAAGTTCTTCAACTGATGCTTCTGCTTTTGCCATGAGAGTTCTCGATTTGTTAGTTTTCTTTTAATAGATTTTTCATAAATGAAAAATCAAACCCTGCCACCTACGCCTTTAAACTTCTCAACAAAAGCACTAATTTTCTGAAGAACGCTATGTTTCTTGCTGAGGTATTGAGGATTCAGTGGACTCATTTTGGGCAAAACGTTATTCAACTCCGTGCCGCTGTCGCTGGCAAATTCACGCTTCAGTGATGCGGTGATGTAACGCTTGGCAGCCTCGGCGTTAAGGCTCTCGGAATTGATTAATTCCTCAGCCTCTCGCAGTTGCGCTGCTTGCGCAAAGGTGAAGAAGGCATCAATCACACTGGCCTTGTCGCCAATCTGGTCAAGGTCTGTCTTGTTGATGAAGTCCACCAGCAAGCTCTCTTTGGCGCGATTGCCCAGGCTGGCTCGAATCACGCGGCGCACTTCATCGACCAGGTCTGATTTGCTCTTGAGTTTCGTGTTGTGCTCGAAAATCAATTCCAGGATGTAGTCCAGATTGATTTCCTGCGACTTGAGCAGGTCCACCTCAAAAACCACATCATCCCAGTCGATGGTGGATTTGTCTTTGTCAGCCGAAGATTGTTCCCGGCGCTGCCAGTCGCGCACATCGTTGTACGTGGATCGGTAATCCTGGATTTTTCGCTCGGCGGGAAGCGTGATGGCGGTCAGTGCAGTCAGATCGTCATCGGTTAGATAGTGCTTGGCTTTGAACGCCTCCACAGCTGCCGGGTCGTTCACGTCAACGCTTTGCAGCTCTCTCAGGCTGGCGAACTCATCGTAGTTCTGTAGAACATTTTCAATACGCAAATATTCGCCGAAGAGTTTTGCAAAGGCTTTCTTGTCGGCCTCCGTCTCAATGGCAGCAGGATCGGGGAAGCGTGTTTCAAGCTCTTTGACCACCTCCACAAAGCCACGTCGCGCTTCACCCGTAGCAACATCGGTGAAGCCTTCCATGTACTCCTTGTAGCTTTTCTCCAGCACTACGTTCTTGGTGTTTTTGTCACCGAACAGGGTGATGGCGTCAATGGTCGCCTGCTCCAGATCGCGGAAGGTGACGATGTTGCCGAATGTCTTGGTGGCGTCAAAAATCCGGTTGGTGCGCGAGAAGGCTTGCATCAAGCCGTGGTATCGCAGGTTCTTGTCCACAAACAAGGTGTTGAGCGTTGGCGCATCAAAGCCCGTCAGGAACATGCCCACCACAATTAGCAGGTCGATTTCCTTGGCTTTGACCTGTTTGGCCAGATCGCGGTAGTAGTTCTGGAAGCCATTGCTGTCCACGCTGAAGTTTGTTTTGAACAGCGTGTTGTAGTCGGAAATGGCAGCATTCAGAAATTCCTTGGCACTGCTGTTCATGGCTGACACTTCAAAACTCTCGTCCTGAATGTCGCCGATGGCATCTTGTTCCTCGTTGGCTGCGAACGAGAAGATAGTGGCCACCCGCAGTGGTTTGTCGCTGTCCTTCTGCAGTGCTTTGAAGGATTCGTAATACAGCTTGGCCGCATCCACACTGCTAACCGCAAACATGGCATTGAAGCCTTTGTTGCCTGCGTGCAGGCGATGGGTCTTCTGACGGAAATTGTTCAGGATGTATTGCGTGATCTCACGGATGCGATCTGGGTGCAGCAGTGCCTGCTTGTTCTCGGCTGCACTGAGTTTTTTCTCATCCAGCTCGGTCTCAATGGCTTTGAATTGCGGGCGCACGTCGTTGTAATCAACCTTGAACTTCAGCACCTTTTCATCACGAATCGCATCGGTGATGACATAGGAATGCAGCTCACGACCAAACACACTAGCCGTGGTTTCAGCTCCCAGCGCGTTTTCCGGGAAGATGGGCGTGCCGGTGAAACCAAACTGGTAGAACTTCTTGAATTTCTTCTTGAGGTTCTTCTGCGCTTCGCCAAACTGGCTGCGGTGGCATTCATCAAAAATAAACACCACCTGCTTGCCGAAGATGGGGAGGTCGGCTTCGCTCTTCATCAGGTTGTTTAGCTTCTGGATGGTTGTGACGACGATCTTGTTGTCGTCCTTTTCCAGGTTTCGCTTCAGCCCCAACGTGCTGTCTGACCCGTTCACGCTGTCGGGTGAAAAGCGTTGGTATTCTTTCATGGTCTGGTAGTCCAGATCCTTGCGGTCCACCACAAAGAACACTTTGTCGATGAAGTCTAGCCCCGTAGCCAGTCGCGCTGCTTTAAAACTGGTCAGGGTCTTGCCCGAACCCGTGGTGTGCCAAATGAAGCCACCGCCCTCGATGTCACTCCAGCTCTTGGCCTGGTGAGCGCTGTTGATCTTCCAGAGTATTCGCTCCGTGGCTGCAATCTGGTACGGACGCATCACCAACAGCGTGTTGCTGACATCAAATACCGAGTAGTGCAGCAGCACATTGAGCAAAGTTTGCTTTTGGAAGAACGTGGCGGTGAAGTCCTTGAGGTCCTTGATCAGGCTGTTGTCCGCCTTCGCCCAGTTCATGGTGAAGTCGAAACTGTTTTTGTTTCGTTGCGTGGTGTTGGCGAAGTAGCGACTGTCAGTTCCGTTGGAGATCACGAAAATCTGCAGGTACTTGAACAAGGACTCCTCGCTGTTGAAGCTTTCTTTGCTGTAGCGATGCACCTGATTGAAGGCCTCACGGATGGCTACGCCGCGCTTTTTCAACTCCACCTGTACCAAGGGCAGGCCATTGACCAGAATCGTCACGTCATAGCGATTGGCGTGCGTGCCGGTCTGCTCAAACTGTTTGATGACCTGCACCTTATTGCGGGCGATGTTCTTTTTGTCCAGCAGGCGGATGTTCTGGATGTGACCATCGTCGAAAACGAAGTCGTGAACATAGTCATCGTGAATCTTGCGGGTTTTCTCTACGATGCCATCGCTCGATTTGTCCAACCAAGTCTCGACAAAACGCAGCCACTCGTGATTTGAAAACTGTACGGCATTAAGCGCTTGCAGTTGAACACGGATATTGGCCAGCAAAGCCTCGGGGCTGTTCAGGCCTTGCAGGTATTCATAACCCTGATTTTGCAGATCGGCAATGAATTCCCTCTCCAGATCACTCTCGCTTTGATAGCCTTCTGCGGCCATCCACTCCTGGTTGTATTGTTCAAGAACGATGAAGTTCTTCGATTCAGCAATGGTTTTGTAATCGATCATGCTGCTTCACTCTTCTGCTTAGGAAAGCTCAGTAGCAAATCACGGTAGTGCGCGTATTGCTTTTGGCGGAGTTCAATTTCACCGGGCAAGCCCTCGTTGATGGAGTTGGTTAGGGCGTCGAATTTATCAAGGATGGCAACGATACGGGCTTGCTCTGCAAGTGACTTTTCTGGGTTGTCCGCGTACGGAATGGGTAACTTGAAACTTTTGATGATGGTTGAATTGAGGTCACCTCTGGCACCCTGGCCTAGGGCTTTGATGTTTTCATAATTAAAGCTCACCCAATGAAAAACATACCGATACAACGCCTTCGAATCATCGATCTCCAAACATCCACAGTGTTGGTTGGTTGTCAAAGGTATCTTGTTAATCGCCGAACGGCCTGCGGTTGCTCCAGATATGGCAACGATGACGCAGTTGGCCGGTATCCACTTTGCGGCCGTCTTTTTCACGGCTTCTTCAGTGATCTTTTCTTCTGTGCTCAGAATGTCTGAAAACTTAACCTCTTGAGTTCTAAGCCATGGAATGGTGCCACCCTCGTAGTATTTCGGAGCTCCTGCTGTCGGTGTCCCTCCCGAATACCATTTCTTCGTGACATCACCTAAGGTTTTCCACTCCACAACCCCATCTTCGAAACTTAACAATTGATCGCGGTAGTGCTTGTATTGTTTCTTGCGGGTGGTCAGCTCAGTGGTCAACTCAGTGGTCAACTCAGTGGTCAGCTCGACGAAGGCGTCTAGGATACGGATGATTTCGGCTTGGATTTCAAGCGATTTTTTGGGTTTGTCTGGGCAAGGGATGGGGATTTGAATCTTGGCCATGTCGGTGGCTGAAACATCAATCACCTTTGCCCCTTTTGCGTATTTCCTTTTTGCTCTGGAGAATTCTTCCGTCTGCGTAAAGTAGACAAAGTATTTACCCAGCAAACATTCGCCAGGTTTCAGGATCGATGCATGTCCGCCCGTAACAGCTTGCTTCTCCCCAAGATAAACCAGTGCTTTGCCAACATCCTCAAGGTTTTCACTTGTGTTGGTAATGACAACATCGCCCTTATTAACTTTCTTTAACTGCTTGGCTAATTCGGGGGACACGAAAGATTTTGTTTGCGAAGTGGATAAGCCGTAATAGGTGTAAATCTGACCATAGTGAATGGCGGGAACACCAGTTTCAGTGAAGTCCTTCTTTTGCAATCCATTGCCACGAACCAACTCCCCAAGCTCACCAAGCGGTTTCCACTCAACCTCAACTCCATCGAGAAGCTTGTCTATAAAGTCCACGCCGCTCATACCTGCTCCTCCTCGCCTTCAATCTCGGCCACGATGGCGTCAATGTCTTGGCGCAGCTGGTCGATCTTGGCCACGGTGGTTTTGAGCTGGGCGTTGAGCTGGGCAATGTCCACCACTTCGCGGGTGTCTTTTGCCTGCAGGTAGCTACTGACTGACAGGTTGTAGTCGTTGGCGGCAATGTCGGAATGGCTGACCGAACGGGCAAAGTGGTCAATATTGGCCTTGCTGTCAAACACAGCCATGATTTGGTCGATGTGCGTGTCAAGCAGTGTGTTGGTATTGGTGTCTTTCTTGAACAACGCGCTGGCGTCAATGAACTGGGTGGTGGTGTCAGCCTTATGTTTGGACAGCACCAAAATAGTCACGGCAATGGTGGTGCCGTAAAACAAGTTGGGGGCCAGTGAAATGACGGTTTCCACATGGTTGTTATCCACCAGGTATTGGCGGATTTTTTGCTCTGCCCCGCCCCGATAAAAAATGCCAGGAAAGCAAACAATGGCGGCGCGGCCCTTGCTGGACAAGTAGCTGAGCGCATGCAGCACAAAGGCAAAGTCGGCTTTGCTCTTGGGGGCCAGCACGCCAGCGGGTGCAAAGCGGTCGTCGTTGATGAGGGTGGGGTCGTCGCTGCCAATCCACTTCACTGAGTAAGGTGGGTTGGAGACGATGGCGTCAAACGGTTTGTCATCGCCAAAGTGCGGCTCAATCAGGGTGTCGCCCAGCTGGATGTTGAACTTGTCGTAGTTAACGTTGTGCAAGAACATGTTCATCCGCGCCAAGTTGTATGTGGTGTGGTTGAGTTCTTGCCCCCAAAAACCGTCTTGGATCAAGTGCTGGTCAAAGTGTTTTTTGGCTTGAAGCAGCAAAGAGCCCGAGCCGCAGGCCGGGTCGTAAATTTTGTTGACGCTGGTTTGCTTGTGCATCGCTAGCTGGGCGATCAGCTTGGACACATGCTGCGGGGTAAAGTATTCGCCGCCAGATTTACCAGCATTGGCCGCATAGTTGGAGATCAGAAATTCATAGGCGTCACCAAAAAGGTCAATTTGGCTAGCGCCGAAGTCTCCAAAGTCCAGTTCTGCCACACCTCTTAGTACAGAAGCTAGGCGCATGTTTTTGTCTTTAACGGTGTTACCCAGGCGATTGCTGGTGGTGTCAAAGTCGGCAAATAAGCCTCGAATGTCGCGCTCCGATGGGTAGCCCATGGCAGAAGTTTCAATTGCCAAGAAGATTTTGGCCAGGTCGGTGTTCAGGTTGTCATTGGAACTGGCGTTGACGACAATGTTTGTAAACAGCTGACTTGGGTAGATGAAGTAGCCCTTGGTCTTGATGGCGTCGTCCTTAATTTCGGGCGTGATTACGGTGTCGTTTAGCCTCGCGTAATCAATACCGTCATCACCACCTTCGATATAGGCCGTAAAGTTCTCGCTAATGAAGCGATAAAACAGAGCCCCTAATACGTACTGCTTGAAGTCCCAACCATCTACAGCCCCTCTGACATCGTTGGCGATTTGCCAGATCCGGCGTTGTAGTTCGGCGCGTTGTTGGATGCTTGTCATATTGTTTTTCCAGTGTGTACTTGTGGTACTTATTTATTTAAAAGCCAAATCGCCTGTGCCTTGGGTGAGCATTCCAGCCAACAATTTCTAAAAATTGAGTTATTGTTTTAATCATTGCTTCCTCTTAATTTCTTTTATCTGAAAAGTTTTTGAGGTACTGCCTGCAAGATGAAGTAATACTTCGTCTCCTTCCACCGCGCCAAGTAATGCTTGTGCAAGCGGACGATTTTCATTAACTATGCCGTTGGCGAAGTCGTCTTTACCTTGCGTGATTTGAACGGTAAGCACATCATTCGGTTGCGCAAGATCGACGTATCGAATCACATCGCCTACCTCGATTTCCAAATCATCCTCTGTGTCAATCAACGCCGAGTTAACTGCCTCACGGTCGATCTCTGCTTGCGCGGAGTTTTCAACCAGTTCAACTTCTTGAGTTGCACGCTTTGTTGGTTGCCCGGCTCCTTGGCCTTCTTCGATCCAGGCTTCGCCAGAGGCATGCTCAGGTTTCCAGCTTTGTCGCAAATCCTCAAGGAAGCTGATGAGCTTCTCTGTTTCTTGCCTTGGGGTGCGAAACCAGTCCGTAGACCAAATGCGCCAGATGCGACCACGCCAACCTAAAGATTCAAGGATCTCTTGGCGAATACGATCGCGATCTCTGACGGATAGTGCGGAGTGGTAAGTGGCTCCATCACACTCAATTGCGGCTAAATAAGAGCCCTGTGAATCAGGATGTTTAACTGCAATATCAATGCGATATCCGGCAACACCAAGCTGTGGAGTAACTTCATAGCCTCGCTGCTTAAGCACATCCATGACAGATATTTCAAAATCACTATCTGCCTCACGACCCGTTTCTTCGACCGTGGCTAATGATCCTGTTCGTGCGAATTCAAGGTAATTTCGCAATGCTTTAGTGCCGTCGGGTGTTGTCCCATCCATAACAATGTCTTCAGGGCGCATCGACGTATAAAGCGCAATTGATCTTTTTGCTCGTGTGAACAAAACGTTAAGTCGCCTCCAACCTCCTTGGCGACTGATTGGCCCGAAGTTCTGACGAACTGCACTAGAGCCGGGAGGTTTACCAAATGTTGTTGAGATGATGATTGCGTCGCGCTCATCACCTTGTACGTTTTCGAGGTTCTTGATGAACAGGGGCGCGCCTTCCGTGATCCAGTTTTCACGATACGTATCGGCACCACGAACGGACCTGAGGCGTTCTTCAAGCAGCTCGGCTATTAGGTCGCGCTGCTTGATGTTCAGCGTAACAATGCCGAGAGACTCATTGGGGCGGTTTGCGATGTGCTCAACAACCGCATCAACAACCCGCTTGGCCTCGCGTAGGTTGGTTTGGTTTTCGTAAATGGCGTCAGCCAAGTAAACAGCACGTACACCCAGCTTTCCACCTTGCCCATACGGCGAGGGAAAGATGATGAGGTTGCCACGGTAAAAGCTTTGATTTGAAAAAGCAATTAGTGAATGATGCTGTGAGCGGTAATGCCAGCGCAGCGATCGTGTCGGCCTGAAATGCGATGAGCAAACATCCAAAATGCTTTCGGCGTCAGTAGTGGTGAATTGGTCTTCATTACTTTCACCATCTTGTGACATCCGAGAGAAAAATGATGTCGGTGGTAGCTGCTTTGGATCACCCACAACCACCAACTGGCCACCGCGAGCAATTGAGCCAATTGCTTCTTCAGGTTTCAACTGGGACGCTTCGTCCATGATGACGAGATCAAACTTAATCACGCCTGGGGTCAAATACTGCGCCACAGCTTGAGGTCCCATCATGAAGCAAGGCTTCAAAGCCTGGATAGAACCACCTGCACGGGTGAGAATTTTCCGAACGGGCATGCGTGGACGTTGCTGAGGCATGAGGTAGTTCAAAAGAACCATCTCAGTGCGGTCATCTACACGGGCACCACTTTTGCCCGGTGGAGGCGAAGCTTTTCGAGAACATTCATACGCAATTGCCTTGCCTCGAAGTGAAATGATCTCTCTGTCCAGTCGCTTGAACTCGTCACGGATCTGGTTGTGCTTCAGCCCAGTGAAGCGGCCCAACTCAGGGATGTTCCGGAATGCATCGCGTGTGACCGTGCTATAGGTGCAGTAAGCGTATGCATCGGTCAACTCGTCCGGTTTGATGCGTTTCTGTTCGAGGAGTTCAACGAAATCGTTCAAGGTCAGCTCACTCGCTTCTTTGCGTCGGGTGAGATACAACGACCAGGGAATCAGAATATCCTGATCCTGCACTGCCTTTTGAATAGCTGCGTGTAGAGCACTGGCAAACAGCTCCAGGTCTTCGTCTGCTGGTGCTCCCGTCCAGATGTCAATTTCAAACTTGCCGAACTGGCTCAGCGTGCTGTTTAAGTTCTCTACGTGTTGAAGTCCGGTATGAACATCCTCCAATGCGGCAACCAATGTGCGACAACCCTCTATCGGGTGTCCAGCGCGCAGCTTGTACTTGATCTGTGGTGACAAGTTGAGACCGTCGATGCTTTGACCGAACGAAAGTGCTTCGACGGCAGTTGAGCAATCGGTATCCACTCCCAAGTAGAGGTCGCCAAGAAGTGCCTTGACTCGATCATTGGCTTGAATCTGAGACTTCAGTGCCGAACGCTCCAAAGCCGCATCGCAACCGGTGACTACCTGAATGAAAGTGGCTTGGCTTCTTGCCTCCAACTCGAGCCACTCAAATCTGTCCTTGAGAGCTGAGGCAAATTCCCCAGTCTTTTCCAGTACCTTTTCAATCAAATGGCTTCCGCTGAACTCAGAGAGTCGCTTGAGTTTTTCGTTGATGCTCTTAAAGGCTGAGATTGCCGTTGTGATTTCCAGTTTGACTGCTGAGAATTCACGGCGCAGGGCACGGGCCTGGTCGGCCGTGAAACTGATTGGATCGATCAGTACAGCCTGGATATCCTCGGATGCGACTTTGATTCCCCGATTCCACTTTGCCAAGGCGAGGTATCCCTCTAATGGCGACGGTGTCGTTGGCGCAGGCAAGCCAATGAACTGTGTCCAGGTTGGAGAGGACTTCCACTGTTCTTTGAGACCCAGTAGTTTGATAATTTGCTCGAGCTGTTCCAGTCGCTTTTGGCCAGGCATTTTTAGCTTGGTACGCTGCAAAGCTTTATGCAGTCCTACGGCTTTGCGCCAATGACCCTGGAAGATCCGATACCAAGCATCACCTTCGCGCAGCGTCAGGATTGCTTGCTTGATGTCTCCTTCATGCGGCAAGGTGTCCACATAAAGTGAGTCGCCCAGTTCCTTCTCGAGTCCAGTCCATTCAGCTTGAAGTGCAAGCAATTGATCGATGGCTTGAACAGCGCCATCGCGCGTCAGACCGGGAGTCTGAAGATGAAAGTGCTCCTCTGGGGCATCCAATATGAGATCTGTGAAGCTGAGCAATTGCTCCAGTTTATGTTTCGAACCGTCATAGGGGATATTTTTCCCACCGACAAAGCTTATGACTGCAACATTGGCTGCTGAAAGCTTCCCTGCCGTCTCAACAAGTTGTTGGTGAAGACTTTGCAGTTCGTTGAGGGTCCCTATCTCAGCGCCCAGGCTATCGGCTTGACGTTTCAGACTTTTCAAATCATCTGCGGCTGACTTGGTGATGCTCGATTCCAGTTTGAGAGCGGCCTTGATGGCACCCTCTAAGCTGTGGAACTCTTCAACCTGTTTGGCAAATGCTTCGATTGTTTTTGCAGCTACTGCGCCAGTCTCGTCGTCTTGGAAGAAACCAGGGATTAGATGCAGGGGGAGTTGTTGATTCGCGGTTTCAAGTAAGCGTTTGAGGACAACCAGCTGTTGCCCGCTGAAATCCAGTGAGAGGTTATGGACGCGGCCCCCGAGAATCTGCGAGAAGTGCTTTACTGCATCAACTAAAGCCTGCCCCCAGCCGTCGGCTGCTTCCAATAACTGTGTCAGCTTGACCTCGTCACCTGGAATAAGCCGTTCAGGATAAAAGCCCCAGAAAGCGCAGCTCTCGTCGAAACCACCGACCGATTTGTACTGAGAGCCAAGGTAGCCGAGACAGTCCATGCGGCGACCGAACTCAAATTCGGAGATTTGAGTCGCGTCACTGATGTTGATCTGGCTCAGCATGCTTTCTTCGCTGCTGAGACCTTGGCGGTGCTTTTCAGCGCGCCACATGATTTGGTGGAGCGTCAATCCAAACGCGTTATGAGCGATGGAGTTGATCAGGTCTGTATAGGTTTTGAGATCTTTCCGATGAGCTTCAAGCTGTTGCTGCAAACGAGGAAGGTCATTGGGGTGGTTGGGCCGGAAGGTTGTTCGTTTGGCGATTTCCTCCAAGACCCGTTTTTTGTTAGTTTTGTTGCTGTGCAGTTCAAGAACAAACGGGTCAAGCCCGGCAAGAGAGAGTCGGTTTTTCACGACCTCAAGAGCGGCCAGCTTCTCAGCTACAAACAAAACCTTCTTGCCTTCGGCAAGACAAGCAGCGATCAGATTCGTGATGGTTTGTGACTTGCCTGTGCCGGGAGGTCCTTCGATGACCAGATTCTTCTTGAGTGATAAGACTTCAATAAGGGCGCTGTGCTGGGAGCTGTCGGCATCGTAGACCAGCGGAATACTCGCTCCAGGGCCTTCCTCCACCAGATGTTCTTCAGCTAGGCTGAAACCTGCTCCACCATCATCAGCACTACCTTCAAATACTTCGCGAACGATTGGGTGATCGATCAGGGCGTTTTCATCGCCGTTTGATGGCCATTTGGTTGGATCCAAGTCTCGAACCAGCAGCATGTTGCTGAAACTGAGCAAGCACAAAGAAACGCGATGTTTTACAGCAAAGCCGGGTTGCTTTTTGATGATTTCCTGAATCTCGGCAAAGTAGCCGTTGACATCAATCTGCTCTTCAGCAAGCTCAGGCAATACCAGCCCAAAGTCGTTGCGTAACTTCTCGCGCAGTGAGAGGTTTTCTGAGATGTCGTCACCGGTGTACTGCAGGGAGAACTGCTGGATTCCCGCAACTTCCTTCTTTAGCAGAGTCACAGGTACGCTGATGAGAGGGGCAGTAAACGACTTGTCGCTATCGCGCTGATCAGGGAACTCCAAGAAACCAAGCACCAAGAACAACATGTTCGCGCCTGTTTCCTCAATCGCTAACGTGGCCTCGCGCTCAATCTTTCGGCAGTGCTTAGCCAGATCGTCTGGGTACATCAGTGCTCTGACATTTGACTCATCAGAGTCATCCCCTTCGCCTGAGATGTCATAGCCCGTTGAAACACCTGCAGACTTAGCCCAGTCACGAGGTTCAGGCCGTTGCAATCGGCCATTGCGTTCAACCCAGTCTCTGCGAGCGGGTTCCGGCAGCCCAAGAACGCTAATGGTGGCCTTGTTGTTCGCTTCAACCAGTTTTTGATAGATGGCTGCGGGGTGTCCTTCTACAAACTGTAGAGACTTGCCTGCCGTGTGCTTGAAGTTAATTAGGCGGTTACGCCCTGTCAGGTCGAGCAATTTCAGGCGCAACTGCTCGAGCGCGGAGGTGAGTGGGGATGCACTGTCGCTCATGCCTGTCCTTTTGTTCTTTTGAAACCCGGAGCCAAGTCAGCGCTTTCAACACCGTACAAGGTTTGAGGATTACTGAGCCACAAATGGTGCTCTTTGGGGTCAAGGCTGTGCTCAGTTGAACAATCAACTGACCATCGTCTCAAGGCATAACCAACAAGTGGGGCTCGCATGTCGAGTGCCAACACACCGTTGTTCATTCTGAAATCTGCTTCGATCGCTTTTGGGTGTGCAATGCCAGGGTGTGGGACCAGTTCAATATGAACAATCCGTGCCCACTGCACATCTGATTCGATCTGTTCTTCGATAGGGATGGGCAGGTCAATAGCCTTGGCTTTGACGATGCGGGTCAAAGCAAAGTCGGCAAAGCGGCCTCGTTCACGGTCATAGGCCCGCAAATGCCAGCGCAATCCAGTGTCGGCCAAGGCCAGCGGGCACAGGGTTTTTGTTGAGGCTCCAGAGGTCAAAGACAGGTAGTTGACCTTGACCTGGCGTCTTCCAGCAATGGCGCGCGTCAGCGTTGCCAATGTTTCAATTTCGGGCTTGACCAGGTCGCTGGCGCTTTCGCAGGGGACAGTGCGCTTTAGCTTCTGGTCCATGTTGTCGCCAAAGCCTGCTCGGAACCAGGTGAGAACACGCTCGGCTGAGTGCTCAAACAAGGGCGCGAAACGGTCGGTCGTTGCGTACTTGCGCTGGCCAGCGTCGTAAAAGAGGTTCTGTGGGGCCAGGCGACGGTAAGTGCTCAGGTCGCGTGCTGAGGCGGCAGGCTTGACCCCAAATCGTCGCTCAATGTCCGCGCGAGTCAGATCGCCGCAGAAGAACGCTTTGACTTCAATGTAAAAAAGTCGCTCTCTTTGCGTCTGCGTCAGGTCGTCAAGTGCAGCAGCGACTCGTTTGTTTGGCACGGATAAATCTCCACCTTATTTGCTTGAGTTCCACTCTAGCATATTCAATGACTGCGCTTAATCATTTTGATGCAGATGGGCGTCATTGGTGCTAAAATTTTTTGGAACGAACAGGTTGGATCCGGTCGCCTGGTCAGAAATCATCACTTTTAGGAGATGAATATGTCTTTTTGGCAAATCTTGGGCCGATTCGCTGTGTCCGACACCGGTGAAACCTTGCAAAAGGTCTCGGACACAACCAGCGTCTCGTCTGACGGCACGACCTATACAAAGATGGGCTCGACCACCGTTGGCTCGAATGGGTCTGTTTTCACTCAGATGGGAAGCTTCAGCACTGACGGCAGCACCCGCATGGGAAGCACAGCAACTGGAATTGGTGCTGTTTTCAATGACAAAGATGACTGGCCAAACTCAAAGGCCGATAAATTTGGCATGAGCGACGACAACTGGTAAACAATGATTGAGAGTCCAGAGTGAATATTGCCCCGCATTTGCCTCCTAGCCTTCAAGCTGTCGCGGACACAGTTTTGCGAGAATTTTCGGCTGGTGTAAACGAGCCGGAGGGGTTAAGTCTCATTCATGAGTGGCTGGAGGTCGATGGCTGGGACTTTTTGATAGCCGATCTTGGAGAGCAATCTGCCCTTAAGTTGGGTTACATCGCTCAACTTGAATTTTCAGAC
>JACCDX011020512.1_pt1 | contig 13593 bp, 9 predicted proteins | sample 7449681 | NCBI WGS metagenome assembly JACCDX01 (sample SAMN15323450, study PRJNA562643) | freshwater metagenome | isolation source: river surface water | place: USA:Blue River Watershed | collected 2017-08-18
CCACGCTGGCGCGCGCCGTAGGCCTGCAGGTGCCGTCCCCGTCGGAGAGCGAGTTGCGCGCGGCGCTGGCGGATCTCGCGCGGGCCCGCGGGGCCCTCCTCTTGGTCGAGGACGTCGACGTCGCTCCCGAGGGCGTGTCCTCGTGGGTGCAGTCGCTCGCCACGGTGCCGAGGCTCGGCGTGCTCCTGACGGCGACGGGCGTCGGCGAGGCCGGCCCCGCCACTTTGATTCTGCGGCCCCTGCATGTGGACGAGGTGACCCGCACCGTTCGGGCGATGCTCGGCACGACCGCGCCTCCGGCGGGCCTCGATCGCGCGCTCCACGAGGTGTCCGGCGGCCAGCCCGCCATCGTGGTCGCGCTGGTGCGCGCCATGGTCGCGCGCGGCGCCTGCCGCTACGTTGGCGTCGGCGAGGACGGCCAACCCCGCTGGGACTGGGACGCCCGTGCGCCGCTGGTGCTCGGGAGCGGCATCGCGGCGAGCTTTCAGCGCGCCCTGCAGGAGCTCCCCGACGCGTCGCGGAGCGTGGTCCTGGTCGTGTCCGTGGCCGGAGCGCCCCTCCCGCTCGACGTCGCGCTCGACGCGGCTGGCGCCGACCCGTCCGGCCTCGGAATCGGGCCGGCGCTTCGGGCGGGCCTGCTCGACCTGCAGCGCGAGGACGGCGAGGAGTGGCTCACGCTGCGCCGCGCCGTGCTCGAGCCGCTCGTCACGTCCGGCGCGGAGGTCCACGAGCTCCGCAAGATCCACGCCGCCATCGCGGCGGCGGCGTCGCGCAGGCCGCGCGCCGGCGATCCTACGTGGTCCCTCGCGTTCGCGACGCTGCACGACGCGCTTGCCCAGCGCACCCCGGCGTACGCAGGTGCGCTGGTCACCCTGGCCGAGCGTCTCGTCGCGGAGGGCCGCTTCATCGAGGCCTTGCGCCTGCTCGATGCGAGCATGTCGCTGCCGTCGGACGCCGTCGCCACAGCGTACGGCGCGCGGATCCGCGGGGAAGCCCTGCTCGGCGCCGGTCGTCACGCGGAGGCGAGGTCTGCGCTTGACGCGGCGCTCCGGCTCGCCGCTGCGCTGAACGACACCGACGCCGAGGGCGCGGTCGCGGTGGCGCAGGCGCGCCTGCTCCTCGCGGTGGGGCGAGCCCCGGACGAGGCGGTCGTGGCGCGCGTCGTGGAGGCCGCCCAGCACGGGGCGCGTGCCGCGATCCTCGTCGTGGCGACGCTGCAGGCGCGGGCGGGGGATGTGGACGCTGCGCTCGCCTGGGCCGAGGCGGCCGACGGTGACGATGCCATCGGGAGCGCCGCGCTGCGGGTGCGCTCGGAGGTCCTGCGCGCCCGTGACCCGTCCGGCGCAAAGGACGTGTCGGAGGCTGCCGCGCGTCGTTGGCCCTTCGACGCGGCGCGGCACGCGTGTGACGCGGCGGCCGCGAGGTTCTCGCTGGGGGACCTCGCGGGCGCGCTCGTCTGCGTGGAGCAGTCCCTGGGGGACAGCCGCTCACCGTGGACCGAAGGTCGCGCGCGTGCGTTGCACGCGGGCGTGCTCCGCGTCTGCGGCCAGTGGGACGAGGCCGCCGTCGAACTGGGCATTGCCGGGGCGTGTGGGGAGCCCGGGGCAGAGTGGCAGGCGCGTCATGCCGTTCTGCGCGAGCGAGCTGCCCTGGCCGACGCGCGCGGCGACATCCCGGCCGCGCTGGCTGCGCACCTCGCGCTGGCGGACGCGTCGGACGCCGCGAGCGAGATGGCGGGTGCGAACGTGCATCGCGGCGTCGCGGCCGCCTTGACCGGCCGCGGTGAGGAGCTCGTCGCGGCCCTCGAGGACGCCCGGACCCGCGGTGACGCTGATGGCGAGGCCCTCCTGCTGCTGCACGGTGGTCGCACCGGTCGTGACGCAGAGTTGCTCGCCGAGGCTGCCCGCCTCGCGTCGGAGCGTGGAGACCTCGTGCTTGTGCGGGACGCGCTCGCGGCGATCGGAGACGTCTCCTTCGCGCCGTGGCTGCGCGACACCGTCGGCAGGCTCGGGGCGGGTCTCCCGCCGCATCTGGCCGCGGCGCTCCTTCGTCATCCGTCGTCTCGTTGGGCGTTCGAGCAAGCGGAGGGGGAGGGGACGCGATAGGGGGGGGCGGAATGGCACTGCTTCGCGACGCTACCCTCGTGACGATCGACCCGCGCTCCGGTACGGAGGGCGTCGCCGTCGCGTGTACGCCGGCGGAGCGGGTCGCCGCGCTCGTGGCGGGTGCCCGTGCTGCGCAGCCTGACTGGGCCGCGCGTCCCCTCGCGGAGCGCAAGGAGCGCGTGACGGCACTCGGCGGTGCGATCCTCGCCCGCGCGGGCGAACTCGCGCAGCTGCTTCAGGACGAGCTCGGCAAGCCGGCCGGCGAGGCGTGGACGAGCGAGCTCGTCACGGCGGGCGAGCTCTTCGCGCACTGGCTCGACGTCATCGATGACGAGCTCGCCGCGCTGCCCGTCGCGTTGAACCCAGTTAACTACGCGGGCAAGGACGTCGAGGTACGGCTCGAGCCCGTGGGTGTCGTCGGCATGATCATGCCGTGGAACTACCCGGTCCACCTGCCGCTCCGGACGATGGTGCCTGCGCTCCTCGCCGGCAACGCCGTCGTCTGGAAGCCGAGCGAGCACGCTGCCCGCTGCGGCGCGCTGCTGGGGGAGATCCTCGACGGCGTGTTCCCTGCGGGGCTGGTCGCCACGGTTCAGGGCGGCGCCTCCGTCGGGAGCGCCCTCGTGGACGCAGGTCCCGACCATCTCGTCTTCGTGGGGAGCGTGCCCACGGGTCGCGCGGTCGCCGCGCGCGCTGCGTCGCGTGGGGTGTCCACCGCGCTTGAGCTCGGCAGCAAGGACGCGGCCATCGTGCTCCACGACGCCGACCTGCAGCGCACCGCACGTGGCGTCGCCTGGGGCGCGTTCCACAACGCCGGGCAGGACTGTGCCAGCGTGGAGCGCTGCTACGTGGATGCGCGCGTCCACGATGCCTTTGTGGCGAAGCTCGTCGCGGAGGCGCAGGCGCTCCGGATCGGGCTCGATCTGGGTCCCCTCGTCAACGCGGAGGCCGTGGCGCGCGTCGTGGCGCACGTCGAGGACGCGGTCGCCAAGGGCGCGACGCTGCTCTGCGGGGGGACACCGACGGGTACGGGCTACTTCGTTCCGGCGACCGTGCTGACGGGCTGCACGCCCGAGATGCGCGTGATGCAGGAGGAGACGTTCGGCCCCGTGCTCGCGCTGGCGGCGTTCACCACGGAGGACGAGGCGGTCGGGGCGGCCAACGCCTCGGACTATGGCCTCTGTGTGTCCGTCTGGAGCCGCGACCTGCGCCGCGCGGAGGCGCTCGGCCTCCGCGTCGACTGCGGCGTCGTCTACGTGAACAACTGCTGCTTCACCGGCCCGATGGGCGGCGCGGCGTGGACGGGCCGCAGGCAGAGCGGCGGCGGCGTGACGGGCTCGCGCTTCGCGTTGTCGGCGTTGGTGCGCCCGCGCACGGTGTGCGTGGATGGTGCGTGGTCGTCGCGTGAGGTTTGGTGGTACCCGTATACCGGCGGTCTGGAGCGCCTCGCGCGCGGACTGGTGGACATCGGGCTGGGAGGCACGCGCGCGGTCCGCGGCGTGCAGTCGGTCGCGTCGGGGTTCCTGACGCGGTGGAAGGACGAGCGATGACGGCGAAGGAGGCACTCGTGCGACGCATTCGGTACCTGGGGCTCGACCTCGGTTGGACCCCTCGTGACAGCAGCGGTGGCGTCGTTCTCGAGCCCGGCGAGAACGGGACGCTGACCGTGCTCGCCGCGGACAGCCTCCGCGCGCACGAGGACGTGCTCCGCTGGGTGAGCCGTCACCGCCAGCGCGCGCTCACCACGGTGGCGTTCAACGCGCCGGTCGTGGTCGAGAACATGAACGGCAGCCGTCCCTGCGACCGCATGCTGCTGGAGCACTTCGCGCGCTACCGGATCGACGAGTACGCGAACAACACGATCTCGGCGAGCCACCCGCGCACGATGGCCAAGGCGCTGCAGCGCATGGGCTTCGACGTGGATCCGAACGCCGAGACCGACCGTCTGGTCGAGACGCACGGCGCCGCGGCACAGGTGATGCTCCTTGGTGTGGAGCGCCCCGTGCGGCTCAAGACGGGTCCGATGGGCAGCCGCAAGGACGCTGTCGCGCGCATGCGTGACCTCGTCGTCGAGCGCCTCATGTCGTCCGAGGCCGTGCTGCGCCTTCAGGTGACGCCCCCGCTCGAGCAGCTTCTCGACGCGCACCTGCCCGACCTCAACGGGTCGCGCCTCGGCGAGGTCGAGGAGCGCCTCGAGGCGCTGTTGAGCGCGTATGTCGCGGCCTGGCTCGGCCAGCTCGGCGCCGAGACCTGCGCCTTCCTCGGTGACCTCGACAGCGGCTACATCCTGCTGCCGGACCCCAGCCGCGTGCGGGTCGACGAGGGCTAGTCCGACTGCGGGGAGGGTGCGTCTTGTTGCGCGCCCGCGCAGGAGTTACGCGCGCCGACCTCGCGAGGCCGACGCCATGAGTAGCCACTTCCTCACTGACAAGGGCCTCCATCTCGAGAGCGCCTTCGGCGGATGGGCGCTCGCCGCCCGTGCGCGCGCCTTCGCCGAGCCCGGTGTCGAGCCCCGCTACACCCCGGATCGTCCCTGTCGGGTCGAGCACATCGACGTCGCCTTCGCCATCGACCCGGACGCGCAGACGTTCTCCGGTGAGGCGCGCGTGCGCATGGGCGCGGTGGCGGGAGTTGGCGAGCGCTGGAGCCTCGATCTCGACGAGGTCACGGTCGATTCCGTCGAGGATGCCGCCGGCAACGCGCTCCCCTACCGTCACGCCGACGGGGTGCTGCACTTCCCGGCGACGCCCGAGCTCGTGGTGCGCTACCACGGCCGTCCGTCGCGCGGCCTCTACTTTGTCGGTCCCACCGAGGCGGAGCCTCACCGTGCCCGCGAGGCGTGGACCCAGTGCCAGGACGAGGACGCGCACTTCCTCGTGCCCTGCCATGACCATCCCGGCACCAAGCACCCGTGGCGCATCCGCGTCACCGCGCCGAGCGGCTTCTCCGTCGTGTCGAACGGTCGCAAGGTGGCGGAAGACGGGACGACCACCACCTGGGAGCAGGCCGAGCCGATGCCGGCGTACCTGCTGAGCGTCGTCGTCGCGCGCATGGACACCTACACGGACGAGGCCGACGGAATCCCGCTCGCGTACCTCGTCCCGCAGGGCGTGAGCGAGGCGGACACGCGCCGCGTGTTCGGGCGCACCCCGGCGATGGTGCGCTTCCTCAACGAGCGGTTCGGGCGCTACCCCTGGCCGCGCTACGACCAGGTCGTCGTCCACGACTTCATCTTTGGCGGCATGGAGAACATCGCCGCGACGACGCTCACCGATCTCGTCCTCACCGACGAGGGCGCCGCCATCGACTGGGACGCCGACGACCTCATCGTGCACGAGCTGGCGCACCAGTGGTTCGGTGACCTCCTCACCTGTCAGGACTGGAGCCAGGGCTGGCTCAACGAGGGGTGGGCGACCTACACCGAGGTCCTCTGGGCCGATCACCACGATGGCACCGACGCGGGCGCCTGGCACCTCTGGGAGCACCTCGGCAGCTACCTCGGCGAAGACGGCGGCCGTTACCGCCGGCCCATCGTGAGCTACCACTTCAAGGCGCCGATCGACCTCTTCGACCGGCACCTCTACGAGAAGGGCGCCCTGGTGCTGCACACGTTGCGTCACGTCCTGGGGGACGCCGCCTTTTGGCCGGGCGTCGCGCTCTACCTTGAGCGGCATCGCTACGGTACGGTTCATACGCGCCACTTCCAGCGCGCGCTCGAGGACGCGACGGGCAGGAACCTCGACCGATTCTTCGCCGAGTGGGTCTACGGCGCCGGCCACCCGCAGCTCGAGGTGAGCGTGAGCCACGCCGATGGCCAGCTCACCGTGGCCGTCAAGCAGACGCAGGACGGCGAGAACGTCGCCAAGGCCTTCGCGTTCCCGCTCGAGATCGGCTTCGGCGGGCAGACGCACCGACTGTGGGTGGATCGTCGTGAGCGCAGCTTCACGTTGCCCTGCCCGGAGGCGCCCGCCTTCGTGCGCGTGGACGGCGACTTCAAGGTCCTCGCCGAGATCACGCTGAAGGCGCCGCGCAGCATGCTGCTCGCGGCGCTTCGTGACGAGCCGGGCGTCGTGGCGCGCATCCGCGTGGCCAAGGCCCTTGCGAAGGACGGCCACGCCCAGGCCCTCGCGGCCTTGCGCGATGCGCTCGTCAAGGACGCCTTCTGGGGCGTTCGCGCCGAGATCGCGGACCTGTTGGCGTCGCGCGCTGCAGACGAGGACATCGCGGCGCTCCGCTCCGCCGTGAACGACCCACACCCCAAGGCGCAGCGGCGCATCCTCGCCGCGCTCGGCACCACGCGCCGTGAGGACGCGGCCGAGGCGCTCGCCAGCGTCGCGACCTTCCCGAGCGTGCAGGTGGAAGGCGAGGTCGCGCGCGCCATGGCGAGGCTCCGCGCCCCGTCGGCTCGCGCGCGCTGTGAGGCGCTCCTCCCGCGGTCGAGCTGGGGCGAGGTGCTCCGCGCCCGGGCCATCGAGGGCCTCGGCATGCTCCGCGATGCGGAGGTGCTCGCCGTGCTCCTGGCGCAGGCGAGCGACACGGCGCATCCCCGTGCGCGCGCCGCGGCGTGCAGCGCGCTTGCGCGACTTGGCGACGAGGTGGACGCCACGCGCACCGCCGTCGTCGAGCGCCTCGTACGCCTGGCTGAAGACCCGAACTACCGCGTGCAGGTCGCCGCGCTGAACGCGCTCGGAACCCTCCGCGACGGCCGTGCCATGGGTGTGCTCGGGCGCGTTCACGCGAGCGCGGGCGATGGTCGCGCGCGCCGCCTCGCCTTCGAGGCGATGGCGAACATCCGCGAGGGCCGCACCACCGCGGAGGGGCTCGCGGGCCTGCGCCGCGAGGTCGAGGGGCTCGTCGAGGAGAACCGCAAGCTGCGCGCGCGCGTCGAGAAGGTGGAGCACGCGAAGGCGTGATCCCGGTCGCTGCGTTGCGGTAGACTCCCGGGATGCTCACGCTCCTGCTCGCGCTCGCCTGCACCGAGGAACCCGCCGCCACCTGCACCCCCGCCGCGGAGCGGTGTGACGGCCTCGACAACGACTGCAACGGCGTCGTCGACGATGGCTTCGATGTCGATGGCGACGGCGCGTACGTCAACGAGCCCGGCTGCCGGGCGATGGCGCTCCCCATCGACTGTGACGACGCCGACGCGAGCGTGCGCCCCGGCGCGGCCGAGGTCTGCTTCGACGGCGTGGACAACGACTGCTCCGGCGCGGAGGACGACGCGCTCGACGCCGATGGCGACGGCTTCGCCGCGTGCCTCGACTGCGACGACACCGACGCCTTCGTGTTCCCCGGCGCGGCCGAGGCCTGCGATGGCGTGGACAACGACTGCTCCGGCGCCGCGGACGAGCCCTGGGACCTCGATGGTGACGGCGCCGCGGGCTGTGGCGGGGACTGCGACGACATGGACCCCACGCGCGCTCCGAGCGTCCCCGAGCAGTGCAACGGCATCGACGACGACTGTGACGGCGTCGTCGACGAGGGCTTCGATGTCGACGGTGACGGCTGGCGGACGTGTCGCGGCGACTGTGACGACGCCGACCCGCTGGCCAACCCCGGCGCTGTCGAGGTGTGCGACGGCCTCGAGAACGACTGCGACCCGAGCACTGTCGACGACGTCGACACCGACGGAGACGGGCTCACCTTGTGCGAGGGCGACTGCGCGCCTGCGTTCGCCGGCGCGTACCCCGGCGCGGCCGAGGCCTGCGACGGCGTGGACAACGACTGCGACGGCGAGGTCGACGAACTTCCGGAGTGCTTCCTGTGCGTGCAGGTCGACCCGACCGGCGAGGCCGACCTGCTGGCCTGTGGCGCCTACGTGAACTGGGAGCGCGCGGACGCGGCGTGCCGCAGCTTCGGACTGCAGCTCCCCGTCGTCCACGACGCCGCCCGCAACGGCCTGCTCCGCGACATCGGGTACTACTATTTCGGCGGTGCTCACTGGCTCGGCCTCACCGATCGGTCGGTGGAGGGGACCTGGGCCTGGGTGGATGCGTCTGCGCTCGACTTCCAGCAGTGGTGGTACGACGAGCCGAATGATTCCGGCGGTGAGGATTGCGCTGGGACCAACTACGGCGACTGGGGCTACTGGAACGACTACAGCTGCGCAGGCGCGCTCCCGTTCGTCTGCGAGGCGCCGACGGCCCCCTGACGCTCAGCGCGCGCTCACCGCGTCGCGGATGCGCTGCGTGGTGGAGCGCATGGTGCTCCGCGTGGCGTCCACGTAGGCCGCGTGCGTGTCCATGGTGTACTCGCGTCGTGGGTCGGTCTCCAGCTCGGGCCGAACGAGCGGGACGTAGCCGTCCAGCCGCGCCTCGAAGCCCCAGGCGTCCCAGGCGTCCGCCATCTCGAGCAGGGCGAGGTCGTAGCGCTGCGCGCAGGTGCGGTTCTGGAGGCACCAGGTGAACAGTCTGCCGCGGGCGTCGTACGGGCCGAGGTAGGTGTCCACGAAGGTCTGGTCCATCCCGGAGGGAATCATCTGGAAGCGTCCCGTCTGGGGGTCGCGGTAGACACGGTAGTTGTTCGACGTCGAGTAGCCGTCCCAGTGCAGGGCGAGCGCCTCGACCGCCATGAGACGCAGGAACTGCTCCATGTCCACGAGCGTGTCCAGCCGGGCGAGGTCAGCGTCGGAGGTGCCCGCGTCGAGGGCCTGGATCACCGCGGTGAGGTCGCCACGGCCGTCGTCGACGCCCTCGTCGAGCTCGAAGCTGGCCTCGTAGCCCGCGTTGAAGTCCACGCCGTACGCGCCTTCGTAGAGGTTGCCCGTCGGGTCCGACCACCAGCGCGCCAGGAAGTTCTCGTCGGGGGTCTCCACGAGGAGGTAGAGCCCCAGGTCCTGGCCGTTCAGCGTCAGCCGCGCCCAGCCCGTGCGCGGCGCCGGCAGCTCCTGCGCGCGGAGGAACGCGTAGATGAGCGCCTCGTGCATGCCCGTCGGGTCTTGCACCATGTTGTTGAGCGTGAGGGTCTCCACCCCGCGGAAGCGCCCGCCGGTGCAGCCGCTGACGTCGATCTTGAGCGCCGGCTTGCCGTACATGGAGCGCAGCGAGCCGTAGACGCCCTTCTTTCGCACGGCGACACAGTCGCGTCGGAAGCCGCCCATGGCGAAGGCCGCCGGCACGTCCGTGTAGGGCGCCGCCTCGAGGGCGGCGATCTGCGCGGGCGCGAGGGTGAGCTCGATGGCGTGGACCCGCTCGTCATCGAACAGCGCGTCCGACGGGTCGAGCGTCGTGCTCGGCGCGGCCCCGTTGGTGAAGCCTGGCGTCGCCCTCGCTGTGGGGGCCCACGCGCCGCCGTCCGGGAATCGAGCCAGGGCGACATCCTCGGGGAGCGGGCCGGTCCGGAGCCGGTCGATGGCGACGCCGTCCCAGGTGAGGACGAGCTCTTCGCCGTCCGACGCCAGCGCGAAGGGGAGGTGCCCCTGCGCCTCGAGGCCGTCCGCCAGCAGCAGGACGTGTCCGCCGGGCAGCAGTTCGCTGTCGCCCACTGTGGCGACGTCGTCGCCGCTCACGAGGCTTGCCCGCGACAGGTCGAGCGGCACGCCGGCGCGGTTGACGAGCTCGATCCAGTCCGGGAGCGCACCATCGTCCGTCATGTAGGCGCTGGCGTTCTTCGCCATCACCTCGTTGATGAACAAGGGAGGCCGTTCCGCGTGGGTGACGAGCACCTCGTCGCGGACGGGCAGGTCCGCCACGAGGGGAGGCGGCGCGGAAGGGGACGTGCAGGCGAGGAGGAGCAGCATCATGGGTAGGCTACACCATGGCGGGCGCGCGCGTCCTCAGGTCATCCCGCCGTCGACCACGAAGCTCTGGCCGGTGATGTAGGAGGCGCCCGGCCCGAGCAGGAACCGCACGACGGGGGCGACCTCCTCCGGCTTGCCGAGGCGCTTCATCGGGATCACCGTCTTCACGCCCTCGATCATCTCGCCGGGCAGCGCCTGGGTCATGTCCGTCTCGATGAAGCCCGGGATGACGCAGTTGAGCCGGATGTTGCGGCGCGCGAGCTCCTTGGCGGTGGCGCGCGTGAAGGCCTCGATGGCGGCCTTGGCCGCGGCGTAGTTGGCCTGCCCCGGCGTGCCGAGCCGCGCGCTCACGCTGCCGAGGTTCACGATGGCGCCCTTGCGCTTGCTGAACATGTGCGTCGCCGCGGCGCGCGTCATGCGGAACACCCCGTGCAGGTTGGTGTCCATCACCTCGTGCCACTCCTCGTCGCTCATGCGGAGGACGAGGGTGTCGCGCGTGATTCCCGCGTTGTTCACGAGGAGCTCGACACCGCCGAGCGCATCCGCCGCCGCGAGCAGCGCGTCGACGCCGGCCTGGGTGGAGATGTCCGCGCCGACGGCCGTGGCCTTGGCACCCTCGGTCACGATCTGCGCCGCTACGGCCTCCGCGGCGTCCGCGCCGCGCACGTAGTTCACGATCACGTGCGCGCCGGCCCGCCCGAGCTCGCGCGCGATGGCAGCGCCGATGCCGCGGCTGGCTCCGGTGACGATGGCGACCTTTCCTGCAAGTTCCACGGGGATCCTCGGTTGGTCCGACCATGTAACCGACGACCGCGCCATCAAACGGGGAGTTGTACCTCGTCGATGCGCCGCGCTTCGGTGAGCGCCATGACGAGGCGGTCGACGCCGATCGCGATGCACGTGCAGCGCGGCATCCGCGCGGTCGCGTCGAGCAGGCGCTCGTCCACGGGGTGAGGCTCCCGTCCCGCCGCGCGGCGCTTGGCGGCGCTCGCGTGGAAGCGCGCGCGGAGCTCGTCGGGATCGCGCAGCTCTGAGAAGCCGTTCCCGAGCTCGAGGCCCCCGAGGTACACCTCGACGCGCTCGCTGACCTCGCCACGCACCTCGGCCAACGCCGCGTGGCGCGCGGGGTAGTCCCGTACGAAGGTGGGCGCCGTGAGGGCCACGTCGATGTGCGTCACCCAGCGCTCAAACCAGAGGTCGTCGTCCTCGGGCATGGGCGCGCCTGTGCGCGCGAGGAACAGCTCCGCGCAGGTCGTGGCCGTGAACAGCGGTCGCGCCACGCCGACGGCCTCGGCCGCCGCGCCGATCAGGTCGGCGACGACCGGCTCGAGGTCGAGCGCGCGCCCGCCGGCGAAGTAGAGCTCAAGCAGCGTGAACTCCCGCCGGTGGTGGAGGCCCTCCTCCTCGGCGCGAAAACACGGGCTCATCGCGTAGATACGCGGGAGTCCCAGCGCCAGCGCCTTCTTCAGCGCGAACTCGGGGCTGGTGTGGAGGTAGCCGCCGTCCGCACGCACGGGCTCGAGCGTCTCCTCGAGGGCGGGGGAGGGCACCAGCACGGGGGGCTGCAGCTCCAGGAAGCCCGATTCGTCGAGGAAAACGCGCAACGCGCGGACGATCGCCGCGCGTTGACGTAGCCGCAGGGCGTGCAGGGCGGGATCGAAGCCGCCCGTCACGACCTACTTCGTGATGCGGGAGACGTAGGAGCCGCCCTCGCGGGTGTCGACCTTGATCTGGTCGCCCTCGTTCACGAAGATGGGCACCATGATCGTCGCGCCGGTGGCGATCTTCGCCGCCTTGAGGACGTTGCCGCTGGTGTTGCCCTTGACCGCGGGCTCGGTCTGCACGATCTCGGTCTCGATGAAGTTCGGGAGCGTGATGTTCACGGCGCGGCCCTTGTAAAAGAGCACCGTCACCGGGAGGTTCTCCTTCAGGAAGCCGGCGTCGTCACCGAGGAGGCTGCCCTGGATCTCGACCTGCTCGTAGGTCTCCTGGTTCATGAACGTGAAGACCTCCGCGTTGTTGTAGAGGAACTCCATCGGCTGCTCCTCGACGGGCGCCTCGCCCACGGTCTCGCCGGAGCGGAAGGTGCGCTCGATCACCGCGCCGTTCAGGAGGTTCTTCAGCTTGGTGCGGGTGAACGCGGTGCCCTTACCCGGCTTCACGAACTGGAAGTAGACGATGGCGTAGGGGTTGCCTTCCACCTCGACCTTCAGGCCGTTGCGGAAATCGGAGGTCTCGTACATCGGGTGCTCCAGGGAGATAGGGGAGGGGACGAGGTCTGGGAGTACTGTGGACGCCGGCGGCTATCACGACAAGGACGGAGCGCCACCTCGGGCGTCGGCGGGCAAGGTCGTGGGACGGGTGGAGGCGATCGCGCGCTGGCCGACGCTCCGTGCGGTGCCGTGGGAGGCCGTCGACGCGCGGTTCCCCGTGCGTTTGCCGCGTGGCTATGTCGAGGGTGCCGTGGACGCGGACGACCCCCGCCTGCGGACGGCGCTGCCCGATGCGCGCGAGCTCCTCGTGGACGAGGGTGACATCGCCGACCCGGTCGGTGACGCCGCCCAGAGCCCCTTGCCCTGGGTCGTCCGAAAGCACCGCGACCGGGTGCTGCTGCTCCTGACGAAACGGTGTCACCTCTACTGCCGTTACTGCTTCCGACGAAACCACAAGCCCGGCGACCGTGAAGACCCGACCCGGGAGGAGTGGGACGCGATGCTCGCGTACGCGCGGACGAGCGGCGCCCGCGAGGTCATCCTGTCGGGGGGAGATCCTCTCGCCGTGCGCGACGACCGCCTGTTTCAGGCCATCGACGCCGTTCGCCCGGAGGTGCCCGTCGTGCGCGTGCACACCCGCGCCCCCATCACCGCGCCCTCGCGCGTGACCGACGCCCTCGTCGCGGGGCTTCGCGCGCGTGCGCCGGTGTGGGTGCTCGTCCACGCCAACCATCCCGTCGAGCTCAACGCCGAGGTCGCCTCGGCCCTCGGGCGGCTGGTCGACGCGGGTGTCCCTGTGCTCAACCAGGCCGTGCTCCTCAAGGGCGTCAACGACGACGTCGACATCCTGGAGCGCCTCTCCGCGCGCCTGCTCGAGCTGCGCGTGTTCCCCTACTACCTTCATCATACCGACGCCGCGCCCGGCAACGCGCACTTTCGCGTCACGCCGGAGCGAGGGCTGCAGCTGCACGCGGAGCTCGCGCGTCGGGTGAGCGGGATCGGCCTCCCGACCTATGTCGTCGACCCTCCGGACGGCTCCGGCAAGGTGCCGGTGGCGGACGCCTACCCGAACGCGTCCACGAAAGGATAGGCCGCGGGCATGGCCGTCCGCACCGCAACCCGTCGCTGGCCCGATCTGGGCACCTTCCTCCGCGAGTATCCGTCGACGCTGCGCGTCGGCGCGCTCGTGCTCCCCTCCGACGCGCTCGATGGCGAGCCTGCCGCCGAGATGAAGGTCGACCTGGTGCTCCCCTTCGTGGGCCGCGTGGGCCCCGTGGACGCGCAGGTCATCGCGAGGCTGCCCGACGGTGGCGCCGCGCTCCGCATCCCCGAGATGCCCGACGCGGTCAAAGATGCCATCAAGCAGGTCATGGGCGTCGTGGACGTCGTGAAGGAGCACCTCCTCGCGACGAAGAAGGTCGTCGAGGCCGGTACGGCCGCCTCGATGGCCGAGGTCGAGGCGCTCCGCGCGCGGGTGGCCGAGCTGGAGGCGCAGCTCGCGCAGGCAGCCTCCGCGCGGCCGACGGTGGTGGCAGAC
>JACCDX010872485.1_pt1 | contig 13592 bp, 15 predicted proteins | sample 7449681 | NCBI WGS metagenome assembly JACCDX01 (sample SAMN15323450, study PRJNA562643) | freshwater metagenome | isolation source: river surface water | place: USA:Blue River Watershed | collected 2017-08-18
TATTGCGGTATTTTGATAAACACGCATTTTTTCGTGTATATATTTCAAGTCTTTATTTATAATTGTATCATTTTTAAATTTTTTGTAAACTTTAGCTTTTTCTTCAAAAACACTCGCATCATATTTAATAACATTCTCTTTAAATTCAATATTATAAATATCATCACTTCCATCAAGTTCAAATATATATTTCATGTATATATATACAAATTATTTAATTTTTGTCAAAATCACAAAAAAATTGATTAATATTTTTCTTACAATCCAAATTACAAATAAATTATTATAAACAAATAAAACAAATAAAGTACTCAAAAAGAGAAAAATGGACAATTACACTATAAAAGTCGATTACGAATACAATGAGCTTGATAGTGATAGCGATTACTTATGGTACAAAATTGACATCAGTTTTTTAAATCAAGACGGAATTTACATTTATGAAACGGGATTCACTACTGATAATTTAAATAATGGTCGTGGTAAATGCTGTATTCCTGACGACATTAGTGGAGAATGGGAGTTTTATTTTATGATTGAAAATGCAAATGAAAATAGCGTGAGAAAATATCGCAATAATGCAAATTCACAATATTATGTATCTTTTTCTGCTAATGCCGACAATGGTCCATATAATAAAATCACTTTTAAGTATACACCTGCAATTGATGAGATGCTTTTGAAGTTAAAAGAGATTTATCAATTACATATTGATAAAATTGCAGAACGCAACAATAAATAGATATACTCCATGTAAATCTCATATATTTTATAAAAAAATTGATTAATATTTTTCCTTAAAAGTACATTTGTAATAAATAATCATATAAAACACACAAGTAAATAACAAAAGAACCCACTACACTACTTAAAATGGAGAACTATACAATTGATGTTAAATACAAACCAGAAGAGTTTATTGAAGATGAAGATGAAATCGACTATAGTATAACTATTACTATCTCAACGATCGATGGTATCAAGTTATTCAAGTCTAATTTTAGTTCATCATCTTTGGGAACTGGTAAAAAATGTTATGTACCAGAAGAGATTAATGGAGAATGGCGTGTCGATGTCTATACAGAGAGTGTAAATCAATTTTACATTAAAAAATATCGTTCTACGCCAGAATCACCTTACTATGTCTCTTTCACGAGCACTATTGATTCAGCTAATCATATATCACATGTGACTGTATTTAAGTACACAGAAGCTATTGATGAAATGCTTATTAAATTAAGAGAGATCTATATGTTATATACAGAGAAAAATTAGGAAAAAAATTGATGATTTTTTTTTCAAACACATCTTTTACAAAAGAATTATTATAATAAAACAATTAATATAAAGAATTTATATACACAATTAACCCATAAAAGATGGATATCAGTAAGATAACGGTTGAAAAAGAAAAGAGTGATTGCGATATTTATGATGAAGATGTATATGATATATCTATCAAATTTTACATCAATGAAAATATCAAAGTCTTTTCATTAAAGTTTAAGTCATTATCGCTACATAATGGAAGGAAAAAGTCAATTATTCCAACGGATTTTGATGAAGAATGGAGTATGAACCTAACGAAAGAAGATTCTAGCGCATTCGAGATTCTAAAGTACTGTAAAGAATCGGATGATGATAATGATGATTCTTCATATTATGTTTCATTTCGATTGCTTCATGAAGGTAATGATGATCTATACTCTAATTTAATAATGAAACATTCAGTACATATTGATAATATGTTGGTTGAATTAAAAAACATTTACGAATTAGTGATAGAATCACATAAAAATTATGATAACAATCATGATGAAAGCAGTGATGATGACAGTAGTGATGACAGTAGTGATGAAAGCATAGATGATTGTAGTAATGAAGATAGTGACAATTGTAGCGATTGCAATAGTGATGATGACAATTAAACTATTTAAGCATACAATATGCTATTTATAAAAAAAATATAAAAACAATAAAAAATTGATGATTTTTTTTCTTAAGTATATCTTACATAAGAAATATCATAACTAAAAATAATCATATAAAGAATATATAATTAACCTGTAAAAATGGATATTAGTAAAATAACTGTTGAAAAAGAAAAGATTGATTTAAATGAAGAAGAAGAATGTGCTTATGATAGTTTTATATATAAAATAACTATTAAATTTTTTATTGATGGAGATTTTGAAGTTTACAAACTTCAATTAGAATCACCATCAATAGATGGTGATACAGACAATTCAATTATTCCAAAATCTCTTGATAAAGAATGGAATATTAATATTTCGGTAAACAATGAAGATTATACATATAAAATAATAAAATATTCTCCTAATCCGGAAGCTGATAATCCACAATATTTTGTTTTATTTGAATCAATTATTAAAGGAGATGACAATATATTTTCTACATTTACAGTAAAATATTCAAACCATATAGATGATATGCTTTTAGAATTAGAAAATATTTATCAAATGGCTATGGAACCATATTGGCAGTTTAATAAAGACTGCTATAGTGATAGCGATGATGGTAATAGCGATGATGGCAATAGTAATAATGACAATTAAATTATTTAAGCATACGATCTGCTATTTATAAAATATAATATACAATAATAAAACAATAAAAAATTGATAAATTTTTTTCTTAAATATATTTTACATAAAAAAATGTTATAACTAAAAATAATCATATATAATTAACCTATAAAAATGGATATTAGTAAGATAACTGTTGAAAAAGAAGAGATTGACATAGCAGAGTTTAACATAAATAAATTCAATGTCAATAAAGCATACATGATAACTGTTAAATTTTTCATTGAAGGAGATATTGAGATTTACAATTTTCAATTTGAATCACCTTCTTTGATTTACAACACAGAAGAATCGGTCATTCCTCGATTTTTTGACGAAGAATGGGATTTTGAACTTGAATCTGGAGATGGGGAACATGCTTATGATATAGTAAAATATCAAACTGATTTAGAGATTGAATCTTGTGGTTCTTGTCATTCACAAGATTCAAATTCCGAAGAATCATGTTGTTCTTGTCATTCACAAGATTCAAGTTATGAAGAATCTACAGATAAACAAAAATATCATGTTTCATTCGAATCTTTAATGGCCAGAAATGGAATCATAACATCGAAATTTATAGTAAAAAATTCAGACCACATCGATAATATGCTTTTAGAATTTGAAAAGATTTATCAATCAATGATTGAATCTATCGAACAGTCTACAAGTGACAATAATGATGCATAAATGATGCATAAAATGCTTATTTTTTTATAAATTTTTAACTAAAATCGACTTACAAATCTCATCATTTATAATTATTGCAAATTTTATAAAATACGGATGTTTATTCCATAAAATTTGTAATTAAATTTTATAAAATATGAGCACAGTAAATAGACAAATATCTGTTGAGCATAAAGATATTCAAAAAATGGTATTTATATTCAATGCATTAAATGATGGATGGACTGTTCAAAAGATTGGTCAAGATAAATTTGAATTTATAAAAGATAAAGAGCATCTCAAAAAAGAGGTAAATTTAGAAGAATGTATTAAAGAATTTATTAATTTTAATGTAATAGAAAAAAAATGATGAATAATTCTTAAAGATAATATTTATTATGGATATAAAATACAGATAATAAATACACACAAAAAATGAGTATTTTAGGTAAAAGAACTTTACCTGACGAATCGATATACACTATATATCAAAAAAATACCCGAAATAAGGTGTTATTTAAACGCACTATTTTCAATAATGATTCCATATTAAGGGATATCAATATTCTCAATAATATCATTGATATGTTAGTCGATTATTACGATTACAATATGATTAGATACATAGTGAATTTAGATATAAATGACAACATTCGCACTTTGATATATAAGAATATTATATATCAAATGGATCACAATGATGATCCAACACATAAGTACTTTGATCTTTTATGGTTTATCATTGAATCTAACAAAGATTTTGATAAGAAAATTGATCCATGTATGCTTATTGAAGAGCTGATGAAAGAGCTACATTTCAGCATTATTATTAAAGTATTGGAGAATTATCCAAACCTAGATATACCTTTTAGCAAGATATTGATAACTGACATTAAGATAACGTCGAATCAAGAGGCGATTGATTATATTTACGAATATATGTAATTGGGGAACTACGTTCCCCAAAGCCCCTTCTTGTCTTTTGTTTCATTGTTTTTTTAATTGTTGTTTAGTATGATTATGTCATTCTTTTTGCTTATTATAAAAATTACATTTTTATTGTTAGTATATCGTAGCTATCTTTATTTATCTTTAGTACAAATATCGGTTTTGTATTCATATCGCCAACATAAACAATATCACTAACATTTTTAACATTCTCTTTAAAAGTATTTTTAATCTCTATCCATTTATTTCCCTTGATTGTCCAAATATTGCCGTTTAAACCTACTTTATAAGTACCTTTTGGGTAAAATGTTGCTGAAACAGGTGGGCTTGCTCTATCAGCTCTTATTTTAAGTTTGCCAAATGCCTTTATAATATTTTTAGCAACAAGAGTGCTTTTAAAAGGACTTTCACATAGTTTTTCATTATAATCTCCTATAAGTTCAGTAAAATCAAAAAATTGGCTATCGTAATATTTTTCAAGATTTCCGTAATTTAAAAATGGAAATATTTTGCGTTTCAACAAAAAGTCTTTATATGGTTTTACGATTGGAATATGAGAGTATGATAGTTTAATCTTATATTTTTTATAAACAAATTGCCAACAATCATCGTGTACAAAAAGACCATAATTATTTTCATACTTTGAATGAGTTATAGAGTACATATATTTATTTTTCTTTTTGTCGGCAAAAGTTATATCACCGTAAATTTCATTGCATCCGTGAACAATTTTATTATCAGCGCATAAAAATGTACATTTTCTCAACCACAATGTATTTTTAAATATTTTATTGATTGTTTTTGCGAAGTTTTTAGGATCTTTTTCGTATCTTTTATATAATGATTTAAGATGTTCTTTAGAATATTTGTATATTTTACCTTTTTTATCAACAATCTCTTCATAATATTTTATTTCATCAAGCATGACATTTGCTCTATTTGAAGAATGGCATGTATTTCCACATAAAAAACAGTATATGTCAAACATCCCCATTTTTCTTTATTTTTATATTTATGTAATATAAAAATATCGTATGATTTCGTTAAAAAACAAACAATAAAAACAATTAAAAAAATTATAATTCGCCAATAACATTTGTTAAAATCTCCATACATTTATCGAATGCTTTCGATATTTTTTTGTGATTATTTTTATCATACGTAAAAGTGAGTTGCACTGTATTCCCCTCTTTCGTTTCAAATTGATAATCAATTTTTGCGTTGTTTGTATCGATATTTTCAGGTGATTTCTCTTCAATTAATATATTATATCGCTTCTTTGATAATTCCATCGTTTTTTCAATTGTCTTTTTCTCAATATTTTCTCGAGGAATTTGTGAAGATGCTTTATCAGTTCCGATTTCTTCAATCGCATTTTTATCGATGATTTGTTGAGGTTTTGTCGAAGGTGTTTTATCATCCATATTTTCTTCAATCGCTTTTTGCTCGATGATTTGTTGAGGAATTTGTGAATGTGTTTTATCAGCCCCGATTTCTTCAATCGTCTTTTTCTCAATAGTTTCTCGAGGAATATCATTAACACCATTCTCCGCCATATGTGAATCAATATCATAACTGACCAAATCTTCGTGATTAACAGGTATGTTTCTAGGATCAAAGTTAATGAGCATTTTGTCATAACGTCGAAAAGTGAATTCATTCAATGCGGATTCTAGAAGATCCTCTATAAACTTACTGTTAAAATACCAGGTTCCATTCATCTTTTTACCAAATGATTTTAAATGTGGATAGGTTTCAAATAGTTTATCAACAGTAGATTTAGTACTAGCTGTAATTTGCCATTCATCTACATCATCTTTCCAATACTTTATTGATTTAGATGTTTTATCATCAAATTGATACTTTTGTGAATAAAATATATTCCAAGTGAAATGGGACTCTGAATCAACTGTTGTATAGTAAAAGATAATTCCGTATTTAACGAGAATATCAAGATATTTAGAAAAATTATCTTTATTAAGATTTTCTCCAAATAATGAATAAGTTTTATTGTATAAAGGTTTTGATTCAATATCTGTCATTTTTTTATATTTATGTTTAATCACATAAATATCTTTTTATATCTATTTTTGTTATCACTATTTTGACTTAAAGAGATTATACATGTAAATTAAAATTATAACCAAAATAATGACAAAAATAGTAATAAAAAAAAATATTAAATAATATTTTTCACATGAAAGGAAAGATACGGATGCGACAACGTAGTTTTCTGTATATTAAACAATATTTTTTCACATGAAAGGAAAGGTACGAATGCGATTTGCAATCGCAAGCTTCGCTACGCTTGCGACAACGTAGTTTTCTGTTTTTATATCTATTTTTGTTATCACTATTTTGACTTAAAAAGATTATACATATATAAAAATAAACAGAAATATTTTTACTTAAATGAATATAATTATTGTTACTAAAAACGGTGTTGAAGAGAAATTTAGAAATGTCGATTATGAAACGATTTATAATCGAGATGATATTAAATATCTTGAGATAAACAATTATAACAAAAAAACTATCGAGATTAATAAATCAATCGAGGTACTTAAAATGAATCTAACAAGTTTAATTGAATTCCCACGTATAAATGGAAATAAGATATCAAGCATTTTAATTAAAACTGCTAAGATAGAGAGAATACCTGACCTTTCACATTTAACAAATTTGGAAGAACTTAAAGTAGAAGATGCTTATATCAACCAAATTAACTATCCTTTTCCAATAAACATTAAAAATATCAATTTGACATATAATCAATTAAAAGACGACATATTTGATAACTTGTCTTTTTATCCTAAAGATTTAGTTGAATTCGATATTGGACACAACTTTATAACAAAACATCCACCGAAAAATATAAGACATAAAGTGAAATATAGCAATAATAATATTGAAGAAAAACTTATTTTTATTCAAGTTATTGATGATGCTATGTGGGACAGAGATCGTGATGTAAATATGCGTTATATGGATAATATTAGAAATGCTGCAAGAAACAATAATAATAATAACGATATAAATCGCGTTTTGGATAATCTTGGAAATATGGCTGCTGAAATAAGAAATGATAATGTTAGAAGAGATTTAAATAATTATCGTGCAACGGTAAGACTTGATACTCGACCAAATCAACCAAATATGTTCGATACAAGACAAACTGTTCATATAACATCAATCAATGATTCCGCATCAAGATCTATTAAAAAAATATTAGAACTTACTGAAAATTATCCAATTGTTGAAGATTTTGAAAATGATATCTTCTATAATTTTTATGGAAATTTTGTGATGCGATTTTTATTTTATTCATCAAAAATATGGAGAATCAAGTTAATCTTAAATGATACATCTGTTCATTCTATTACTAGAGTAACCTATAAAAAATTACTGGAAAGAGTATGGCAATTGATAAAACACCATGAAATGAAACGAGATTTGATCGAAAGATTAAAAACTGAAGTGGAAGAATCACTCGGTTATTGTTTTACTGGACGAATTAATAGATTAGTTAATTCTCTCACAGGTATTGTTGATGGTATTGGTATAACAATATCGACAAAAGAGGAGGTTCAAAACGAAATTAACTTGGTCATTAAAAAATTGAGTGAAAATAAAATTAACAAAGAGAAAGCATTGGAAGAATTTGAACAGATATTCGAAGGTCGTGATTTAGAAGAGAATTATAAAAATGCATGGATTGAGGCATTACAAGATTATGACTAATGTTTCGAATTCATATATAATTCTTTCATAATTGCCACGGTCATATATGATAATTTATACGTATTTATCTCCTTCCATTCTCGTGATACGTAAACATTATCACCTGATTGAATTGCACTCAATAATTCATCAAGACTTATCCAATATAATTTATTGTCGTTTGATTTTACATTAAATTGAACGTCTATATCATAATACTTTCGAGGACATTCATCTATGTACAATATATACTTTCCTTGTTCAAACCAATAGTCTTTCCTGTTGCCACTCTTTAATAAATTATAGAAAACGTATGGTTTTATTTTGCAGTCTGTTTCCTCGCAAAATTCGCGAACGGCACATTCCATAGCATTTTCGAAATTTTCCCGTTTTCCACCAATGAAATGAACGCTCTTTTCATTGTTATGTTCTTTCCGCTCTTCACATTGAAATAAAAAATACAATTTATCACCGATATGACGATAAAATAATATGCCAGACGCTTTAAAGATCTGGCGCAATTTATTTGAAGGTGCATATATGAGAGGCATACTTGTTAGCTTATTATAATTAACAATGGATTGATAACAAATCACTTAATAATAATTCATCAATTTTTTTATTTGTTTATTTGTTTATTTGTTTTTATTTTTTATCGATAAATTTCCAATAAATTGACTAATTTAATATTGTAATATTTACATATTTTATATAATCTATCTGGATAAAATACCTTTTTAAGTAGCTCTTCGAAGAGATATGTCCCAATTCTGTGAGTTGCTGTAAAATTAGATATATAATAATCAAATTTATTCTTTTCATCATTCGTCATCAATATATTATTGTTGCCATTATGTTTATAGCTTATTTTGTATTCCATGTCATAAAGACCTATATTTATATTCAAGTCTATCAATTCTTTTTCCAATACATCATTGAAATTAAATTTATATATAACCAATTCGATTAAATTCTTGGGAATAACATCTTTATTAATCAACTGTTTAAATGATTTTCCAATATAAAGATATTTCACTCCATCTGGTATAACATTTTTTTTTATATATTTGTCATAATGAAAACCTAATTTTAGAAATATAGTTCCTTTTGGTATAACACCTTCATTAAGTATTTGATTAAATCGATATCCTAAATATAAAAAGATAACTGATTCGGGAATAACACCGACATCTATCTCTGTATTATACATATCGCTTAAATATAAATACCTTACCCCGTATGGTATTGAACCGACAACGAGGTTTTCCTTGTAAAATCCGCCTAAATTAACAGTTTCTACGGTGGGAGGGATATCGCCCGGTTTAAGAGGCTGATCAAAGAGAGGTGATTTGACCAAAATAGTTGTAACAGTAGATGGTATATCTATTTCATCCAATGGTTTATTGAAGTCACCATTTAGCACCAAATCAGTCGTACCATATGGAACTTTTGTATCTTTATTTCTACAAAAAAACCATACTTTATCCTCTTTTATATTAGGCAGATATGTATGATTATTTAATAATGATTTATAGATATCTCTATTCATTTTAAACGAGTATATATGATAAAGTAATGTGAAGAGTGGATAAAATAAAAAATTTATCAATTTTTTTTAAAAAAATTGATAAATTTTTTGTTTATTGGTATGATTTATGAAAATACAATATATGGCATATATTATAGCAACATAAAATGGCCGAAACGTACATCTATATCGGTTACAATAATTATAGCTATTTTTTCATTCATTTTGTAAAAAATAGAGAATTTGAAAAGAATAGAGGAATATCATATAATATTTTTAATCAATTGATTGATGATGAATTTATTATTGATTATTGTGAAAAAGCAGTTATATATGAATTTGATGATAACAATGATTGCTCATTAATTGTTATAGAACATCCTAAATCACCATGCAATAATTTTGCATTTACACATCTTTTAATTGAAAATTTTTACAACCTGACTGATAAAAAATACACTGATAATGAAATTTATTATATTAAATATTACTATGAAGATAAAAAGTACGTATCTTTTGATAAATATGATGAAGAGAATAATGATTTTCATTATGTTGAACGTGCAAGACATATAAACAATCTAAATATCAAACATATTTATGATATTGTGATAAATCATCCATTAGTATAATTTTTTACTATTGCTGATTTTTTATAATATATTTTACAAGATGACTCTAACTTTTCATAATTTTCATTTACAAAAAAAATATTACATGTACAAATAAAATTTTATTTATAAATTTATATTGAAATATAATCTTATAATATGATATATACTACATATTATAATGGAAAAAAATGAAAATGATATTTTACCCGACTTTTATTTCAAAATATATCGTAAATTAAATGTTAATGGTTCCAATAAATTAAATAATCCTACTAAAAATAATTTATTTAAATCTTTTTCTAAATATTTGTATGAAAAAACAGATGCAAATTTAAAGGAATTTGGTAAAAAATTAATTGATGTATATACTGATAGAAATTTGTTTGGTAATATCAACAATACCGAATCGGAAATAATTAAAGATATTCATAGTGAATTTTGGGGAAGTAAGTATACAAAAACCACATTAAGACATGTTAGACGAAAAGTTAAAAATAATTCTGAAAAAACTGAGGAAAAAATATATAAATTTATTGTAGATAAAAAGAAAGATATTGATTTGCTTGTTGCAAAAACATTTATTGAGTACATTATACAAAGTGTATTGAATTATATTTATACAAAATATGTTCCAATGGTTGATTATTTAGCAATTTACAATAATACAAAAATCAATATTAACACAAACATTGATACTACAAATAATGCAAAAAATTATTTAAGAAACAATACAAAAAAAAATGCAATAAACGATGCAATAAATGATGCAATAAATGATACAATAAATAATTTAAAAAATAATTCAAAAAATGATTCAAAAAATGATTCAAAAAATAATATGCTTACAAATAGAAAAAATAAAAATAAAAATACAAATATCAATAATAACAATATAAGCAATATTTTGGGTACAGAAAAATTATATATAGTAATGGATTATTTAGATGGTATTACGTTAAATGTTTTTTTAAATGAATTGAAAGGTAAATATAACGAACAAAAAGTAATTGATGATATTATTATCGACATATTATTATACATATCTGAAATTATAAGTACATATCAATTCAGGTGTACTTTTATTCATGGTGATTTGAAACCAGAAAATATTATCATTAAATATGATTACGATAATAGAAAAATAATCTATATTAAACTTATTGATTTCGGTTCATCATGCATAAAAGTAAAAATTAATAAAAATCCCATTCTTATATTTGACAACAGTAAACAGTCAGCTAAAACATATTTAAATACAAATGGTTCTTTTGTAAATAGCAGTTTCGCATTGTCATCTGACATTTTTTATTTGTATATGATACTTTTGTTTGATTCAAACTACAGTAATATAATGAGTGAAGATTTACGTAATAAGTTATTTAAAAGTTTTGGATTAAATAACAAACGGGACTACGTTGCCGAATATGAAATATATGCGAAAGAAAAATTTTATGAAAAATATGGACTAAAATCTGTTGTTAAAAATGGAAAAGAACATTATATACATATAAAATCTCCCGAACAATTTATAGATAAAGAAATATTGAATAATGTTAAAAATAAGATTGACGCTAAAGCTAAGAGTAAAAATATTGCTAATGCTTGGTTTAAGGCTTGGACAAGAAATTGGGTTATATATAAAGCAAAAGCCGACATAAATTATTACGTCGAATCATATCCTCTTAAATTTTTATGTAAATTAAAGGAATTTAGAGACAATTTTTTCGGTAGACATTATTCTCTTTTTCATCCAATTGAATTTAGAAATATCATATTAAAAAAGATGGGTTTACCATTTAATATATATATTAATTATTTAAAAAATGCCAACAATAATAAAAGCAACATTAACAAAATTAAAGATATTGACATAACAACAAAACTCGATTATTTAAACAAGTATGGTATTGATTATATATTTGGAATAGATATTGAAACAAAATTAACTTTATTAAACTATATTTTCATGATATTGTATGAAACAGATAACGACAAAAAATGCAATTATATGGAATTTGCAAATAAATTGTTAAACAAAAATATAGAGACCAATAAAATATACGAAATTAATTTACCTAAAAAGTTTATTTTAGGCGAAGGATTCTACGGAAGAGCAGATTATATATCTATTGATAATAAAGTTATAAAAAATCAAAAATATCATAGTGCAATTAATGATAAATCATCATTAATGCCTAAAATATTTGAATATATATTGGGTTATTATATTGGAAAAGATTCTATAAAAAATATTCCATCTACTTATTGTATGTATTTATATGACAATAAAGCGACTATTTTATGTGAAAAAATAAATTCAACCATAGCGTCAAAATATTTTGACGGTCATGTATCAGATAAAGATTTTTTAAAAATAATGCTTAATTTTTGCAATCTATTGAAACATATGCACACAAAATACAAATTTATACATCGTGATTTAAATCTAAATAATTATTTTATTACAGATAATTTAGATGTGATATTAATTGATTATGGAACATCATCAATATATATTGATACTCCATTTGGAGAAAAAATATTTACTAATTTTTTATATTTAAAAACTTATAGTGATTATGAAATAATTGATTATAAAGAAGAATATGGAAAATATGTAGATTTAATGTATTTATTAGTTTATTTCATGTATTTATATAAATATGACGAAAGTAAACAGATAATATCAAATGATTTAATATGTGATCTTACAAAATGCTTTTTTAATAATATAAATTTTTTTGAAGTTAAAAAAATGTTAAATGAATCAACAATTAAAGTAAGAGAAGGAAATAAAGAAGCATCAAAAATTAAATTATTATTTAGTATTAAATCTAAATTAGAAGTTAATAGAATATATAAAAATACCAATAAAAATACAATTTTTAAAAATTTTGAAATAAATAAAGCAATAGAAATATTTAAAAAATTAAACAACAAATATTAAAATAAAATAAAAAATAAATATTTCATTATATTATGGAGATTGAATCTAATATAAAAGAATATAATAATTATCATAACATTAATACGAATTTTAAGTTGTATAACATTAATATATTTAAAAAATCACTTGTATTTTTTAAAAAAAATAATGAATTAAGACATAAAATTTTACCTATATTTTGGTGTGGAATATCACATGATATCATTATAAAAAAAACAAAAAATATATTAGAAAGTGAAAATATTATATTTAAAGATAACATTATTTTTATAAACGATTCAAAATATCTATCAATTAATGATACTTTTATAAAATCTAAAATAATTGATTATGATAATAAAGTTATAAATGAATATTTTAAAAATAACGATAAAATTAAAAAAGAAATAATTATTTTAAAAACAAAAGAACAATGTACAATATCAAATAAAAACTATACGAAATTTTCAAATTTTAACATAAATAGTTCAAAAAAAAATAAATTGAAGTACAAATCTATTTACATATCATATAAATATAAAGATAATAATGAACATAATAAAATTAACATTAAAAATATTAAAAATAAAAAAATATATCCA
>JACCDX010387374.1_pt1 | contig 13589 bp, 7 predicted proteins | sample 7449681 | NCBI WGS metagenome assembly JACCDX01 (sample SAMN15323450, study PRJNA562643) | freshwater metagenome | isolation source: river surface water | place: USA:Blue River Watershed | collected 2017-08-18
AGGGCGGCGGGCCAGGGCTTGGCGTCGCGGCGGGCCAGCTCACGCGCCAGCACCAGCGTCAGGGCCTGCTGGGCCGGGCCACTCACGGCAAAGGGGCCGGGGCTGGTGAGGCGGCGGCGTGCGGTGGCCGGGCTCGGGCTGGCGGGGGCGGGGGCGGCAGCCAGCACCTGCTCTTGCGCCAGGCTCTCGATCAGGCCGTCGACCATGTTGCCCGTGGGCAGGCCCAGGCCCTGCATGAACCACAGGCTCCAGGCGCGCTGCGGCAGGGTGTCTTGCGCGTGCTGCTTGCTGTAGATGTCGAGCAGGCGGGCCCAGTGCGCCTCGGGCAGCGTCAGGCCCAGGGCCTCGGTGGCCAGGCGGTCGGCGTGGTAGGCGTAGGCGCTCAGGAAGGCGCTGTCGGTGGTGCCCCGGCCCCACCAGCCGAACACGGCATCCGGGCCCGACATCGCGGCCAGGCGCAGCCGGGCGGCATACAGGCGCTGGCGCAGCGGGTGCTCGGGCGCGGTGACGCCCAGGCTCTGGATGGCCAGCGCCAGCGGCACCATGCGCGAGGCGGTTTGCTCGACGCAGCCATAGGGGTAGCCGATCAGGCCGTCGGCCACCTGGGCCCACGCGGCCTGGCCATCGCCCACCACCCGCACGCGCACCTGGCGCGCATCGGCCGGCAAGCCCAGCGGGCTGCGTGTGGCGCCAGCGGCCAGCGGCAGGCTCAGGGCACGCTCGCTCAGCCAGGCCAGGGGCTCGACCGTGAGGCGGGTGAGCAACTGGTCCACCACCTGGCCGCGCTGACGCACCAGCACGGTCACGTCCTGGCTGCGCGCCAGGGCGGGCAGCGGCAGGGCCACCTGGGTGGCGCCGCTGTCGGCCTTGAGCGTCTGGGTGCGCAGGGTCTGGCCCTCGGCCTGGGCCACCAGCTCCAGCTCGGCCGTCTGGCCGGTCTGGTTGAACACGGTGACGGTGGCCTGGGTCTGGTCGCCTTCGCGCAGCCAGGTGGCCCCCGTCCAGCGGGCGAAGAAGGGCTTGTCAGACTGCACGTAGGCGCGGCGCTCGCCCAGCAGGCCATCGGCAGGGCCCTGGCCGTAGCCCTTGGCGCTCAGGCGCCAGCGGGTCAGGGCGTCGGGCAGGGTGAAGCGCACGCGGGCGTGGCCTTGCTCGTCGGTGCGCACGGCCGGGTCGAAGAAGGCGGTGTCGCGCTCGTCGCGGCGGGGGCGCTCCAGCACCTTGACGGCGCGCTCTTGCTGGCCGCGCGCGATGGATTCGGCCTGGCGCGGGTCGATCGCCTCGTCGTACGAGATGAAGGCCAGGCTGCTGTGCGTGCGCACGTTGTTGCGGCGCAGGTGGTAGAAGAAGCTGTTGACGCTGGGCGCGAGCTCGGGCTGCAGCGCGTAGACCATGTCGTCGACCACGGCCAGGCTGAGCACGGCCGGCACGCCCTGGCCCTGGCCGTTGCGCGCGTCGATGTCCACGGTGACGGTGTCGCCCGGCAGGTAGTTGGTGCGGTCGGTCTTGAGGCTGAGCTGCAGCTCGGGTTGGGCCACCACGATGCCGGCATTCTGGAAGCCGAACTCGTGGTCGTTGACGTAGGCCACCGAGAGGGTGATGTTGGGCGCGTGCTCGGCGCGGACCACGATGCGGGCCTCCCACTGGCGATCGCTCAGGCGCGTCAGCTTGGCCAGCTCGGCCGGGCGACCCAGGCGGGCGTGCTGCTCGACCTGGTCGCGCTCCAGCGTGAGCAGCGCATCCTTGACCGCCACGGGGAAGGTGATGAGCGCTCGGGCCGTGTCGCCCCCCTGGTAGGTGGCGCGGTCGAACACGATGTCGATGGCACCTTGCGGCGGCTGCAGGCCGCCCCCCGACACCCAGAAGGGCGCGGCCCCCAGCAGGCGGTCGTCGGCGTCGTGCAGCTCGATGGTGTAGCTGCCCGAGCGGGCCAGCTGCAGCGTCAGGCTGCCGGCGGCCTCGGTGGCCTTGGCCGAGATGTCGCCTTGCTCGCGGCTTTGGCTTTCCTGGTGGATGGCCACCCAGCGGGCGGGGCGCTGGGCCACGGGCTTGCCCGGGTCGGCCACGGTGTAGCGCCAGGTCACGGCCTCTTTGGGCGCGGCGAACTGGCGATCGGGCTGCAGGCGCCAGGCGGTGGCGGCGCGCTCGATCAGCAGGTCTTTGGTGCTGCGCACGCGCTGCGCCGCGCCGTCAGACGCCAGCACGGTCAGGATGAGCTTGCTGGGCTCTTTCACGGCGGGCAGCTTGAAGCTGGCCTCGCCGCTGCGGTCGGTGGTGAGCGCCTGGTTGTCGTCGATCTGCACCGGGAAGGCGCCGCCGTACTGCAGCTCGCCTTCGACCATGGTCAGCACCTGGGCGCGGGCGCTCAAGGTGAGTTCGCCATCGCGCACGGGGCGGCCATCGGGGTAGCGCAGGCGGATGCGGCCCGACAGCGCCTCGCCCGTCTTGAAGGTGGGCTTGGCCGGCTCGATCAGCACCTCGAAGTGCGGCTTCACATACGGGGCCACGCGGAAGCCGGCGGTGTAGGCATCGTCGCCGCGCTTCATCACGATCTCGTAGCCGCCCACCGGCGCGTTGGCCGGCAGGGTGAAGCGGGTGGCCGCGCCCACATCGCCCTGGTAGTCGAGCGTGGCCTGGTGCACCGGGGTGCCGGTGGCGTCCATCACCGTCAGGCTGATCGGGCCCCGGGCCATGGGCGTGGACTGGGTGGCCGAGGTGAACTCGCGGCCGTAGAGGCGGATGTGCACCTCGTCGCCCGGGCGGTAGAGCGGCCGGTCGGTGTAGGCGTAGAGCTTGGTGTTGTAGATCTCGCTGTCGTAGTAGAAGTTTTCGGTGATGAAGACGCCGCCCGACGGGTCTTGGCCAAAGACGTAGCTGGTCTCGGGCACGGCGTGCTCGGTCTGGAAGACGCCATCGCCGTCGGTCTGGCCCCGGCCCAGCACACCATTGAGGTCGGACCACACCAGATCGGCCCCCGCCACGGGCAGGCCGCCCGCGCGCTGCGCCGTCCAGACGAAGAGCTGGCGCGCGGAGGTCTTGGTGACGGCCAGGGTGTCGGTGACGAAGAGCAGCGCCACGGCACGGTGGCGGCCCACGGCCGCTTCGACCACGTAGAGGCCGGGCTTGTGCTGGCCCAGGGGGATGTAGACGTTGCCGGCTTGTGGCGGTGTGAACTCGCTGGACGAGCCGTCGAGCTTGAGGTCTTTGGGCGGGGCGATGGGCTTGGCCTGGCCCACGGGGTAGCGGAAACGGCTGACCTCGGTGAAGCCGGGCAGGGCCTGGTAGGCACCCTTGTGCACGTAGGCTGGCCCTTGGTTGATGGTGGTGGGCGTCTTGAGCTGCGGGTTGGCCTTGACGACGGCCTGGCGCAAGGTGCTGTCGAAGATGCCTTGCCAGATCAGGCGGGCGCGGCGCCACCACTGGTCCCACAGGTAGGTGAGCGTGTTGGCCAGGCCCTCGGGGCGCGGCGCGGCCTTGAGCTCGATGCGGTGCAGGTTGCGCTGGCGCTGCAGGAAGTCGAGCGGGCGGTCCACACGGTAGAGCGCGACCTCGGCGCCTTCGGCCGCATCGACGGCAAAGAGCTCATCGGACTTGACCTCGAAGCGCACCCGGGCCTCTTCGTGGCTGCTGTAGCTGGTGTCGGTCAGCAGGAAGAACGGGGTGCCGGTGGGGGCGTTGAGTTCGGGGTCTTCCTGGGCGTGGGCGGGTGCCGCGAGGGCACACAGCAGCACGGCGAGGCCGAGCAGCCAGGTCCACGGCGAGGTAGGGCGTTGGCGGGCGGGGCGTTGGCGGGCAGGGCGGGCCGCAGCGGGCACCCAACGCGAGAAGCTCGGGGACAAGGCAAGGTGGCGCATGGGGGTCTCAGGTCGCATCGGCCAGGAAGGCCAGGCGGTAGATGCCGGCGAAATTGGGGTTGTCGGCGCGGGGGCGCCAGCGGGTGTCGGGCCAGGCCATCAGGCGCTCCCACCGCTGCCAGCGCAGGCCGTTGTCATCGGGGCGGGGCGCCGCCCCCGTGTGGTAGGCCACCGCGCGGCCGGTCCACACCATGAGGTGCTGGTCGTCGCCCTGGTCGAAGCACAGCAGGTCGCCCGGCTGGGCGCTGGCGCGGTCGCGGCCCACCAGGCAGGCGTTGCGCTGCACCATGGCGATGGCCGAGGCGAAGGCGCTGCGGGCGCCACTGGCCGTGGTCCAGCGGCGGCCCAGCTCGGCCTGTTCGGTGCGCAGGGCGACCTCTGGGGGCGGCAGCTGGCGGGCGGGCCAGCCCATGGCGTGGCGCCAGCGCGCATCGTGGGGCCGCAGGGCTTCGGCCACGGCAAAGCGCACGAGCCCCGCGCAGTCGCGGTGCTGCCAGCGCGGGCTGGGGCGGCGCACCTGGTCGCTGACGATGGCCACGAACCAGGCGCGGAAGGCGGCGGTCTGCGCGGGGTCGAGGCGCGGCGGGGCGGCCGGGCGGTCTTGCGCCCAGGCTGGCGGTGCCAGCACGGCGGCGCCCAGCGACCAGCCGCCCAGGGCCCGCCCCAGGCCTTGCACACAGGCCCGCCGCGGCAGGTAAAAAGGGGGCACACCAGGCATGGGTGGCCCCTCAGCGGCTGCTGCGCACGGCGAGGTCCACCCAGCCGGGCGCATCGCCTGCGGTGGGCAGGGTGGCCGCGGCCGGCAGGTTGACCTGCCAGTGCCCCAGCTCACGCAAGGCCTTGAGCCGCGACGGCAGCAGCTGGCGGGCCACCCGGTGGAAGGTGGGTGTGCCGTCCGGGGTGAGCACCGCAAAGGTTTCGGCTTCGAGCAGGCTGGCCAGCGCGGCGCTGTCGACCACGAGCACCGGCACCTCGCCTGATTTGAAGCGGTCGGCCATGGCGGGGTAGCTGCGCTGGGCCACCGACTGGGCCTGGCCCAGCGCGTCTTGGTCGATGCTGGCCATCACGGTCTGACCCAGGCGAGCTGCGCTCACCCGGTGCAGGGTGACCTGGCCGTCCACCACCGTGCCCATGCCATGGGGCACCTTGCGCACCCACAGCCGGCCTTGCCCACCGGCCAGGGCCTCGCTGCTGACGGGCGCCACGGCCGTGCCTTTGGGCAGGCCCGAGCCCGGCCCAGCCTGCTTGCGGGTGACGCCCGTGAGCAGCGCGGCCATCGCCTCGTCATCGGCCGGCCGGGCGGGCTGGCTCAGGCGCGCGGCCAGCAGGGGCGCATCGAGCCCCCCGCCGCTGTTCCAGCAGATGCCAGCCACCGGGGCCAGCTGCGTGAAGAGCGTCAATGCCTCGGGTGGGACCACCGGCCGGAGCACCTGCTGGCCCGATGCCCAGGCCATCGGCAAGGCGGCGCACAGGGCATGGCCCGCCGGCACGCTTTGCCACAGGCTGCGGCTGCCGTCGCGCCAGGCCTGCAGCGCGGCAGGACTCAGGCGCGCGCTGAGCTGCCAGCCACCGCCATCGGCGTGCACCACGCGCAAGGCGTCCAGGCCAGGGAAGAAGCCCTGGTAGCCCATGGCGAGGTAGTCGGCGCGCGCGGTGATGTCTTGGCGCAGGCCGGTGAAGGCCGACAGGCCCAGGCCGCGCGCCTGGGTGCTGAGCGCGGGCGCACCCGCACCGTCGGCCACGGGGCCGCGCAGCGCCTCACTCAAGGCGCGGCGGGTGGCGCGGGTGAGCTGGCTGCCGTCGAGCAGCATGCCCAGGTCAGACAGCACCACCAGCCGGTCGCCCTGGGCCACCACGGCCCACTGGTGGTGGGCATCGAACTGCAGGGCGTAGACCTTGGCCTGCCCGTGGGGGCCGTCGACCTCGTCGATGAGGCTGAGCTGGCTGTCCGTGGCCAGCACCCGGCCCAGCTGCTGCACCAGCTGCGTGACCAGGTTTTGCTGCACCACCAGCATGAAGTGCTCGGGGCGGCCCTTGTCATCGCGCCACAGCGAGAGCTCGCCCGGTGCGTCCATCAAGGTGGCCAGCACGCGGTCGCCCCAGTTGAGCTGGTGCTCGAAGGCCAGGCGCTTGAGCGTGCCCACCAGCGACAAGCGCGTGGGGTGGTCGGCGTAGTAGTGCACCACCTCGTCGGTCAGCACGCCTTTGAGCAAGGGGGCGCGCACCAGGTCGCGCGGCAGCTCGGACAGGCGGGCCGATCGCACCAGGATGTCGGGGCGCGCCAGGTCGATGTTCAGCGCGTTGGCGCTGCCCGAGAAATGCGCCCGGGTGAGCACGGCAAAACCCAGCACCCCCGTCACGACCGAGGCGGCCAAGGCGATGCGTTTCCAGCGAGGAGTCATGGCGGACGAAGCAGGGCGCCCGCAGCCAGTGCGCAGGCGCGAGGCCGCACACGCTCGACCGATGGGTCGGTCAGGTTCCCTGATGATGTCTGTATTGAACGAAGCGCCCATTGTGCGGGTTCGCCGCGGCCGCCTCCACCCATGCGGCATCCCCAAGAAGGGGCGATGACGCTGACGCGCAACCACCCGTCAAGGTGTGACCAAGGTCGTGCATGGGTGGCGATGCGCTTGCGCGGGCCCCACACGGCATGGCAAGTTGAGCGGCCCACCACCGATCAACCACGCCAGAGGACCGCCATGACCCTGCTTCGCCGGATGCCCGCCTTGTTGCCCTTGCCCTTGCCCTTGCTCTTGCCCTTGGCTTGCGCACTCGCCCTGCCCCACGCCCAGGCCCAAAGCACCCCCACCGCCTACACGGCCACCACCCTGCAAGGCCCCTGGTTCGATGCCACCTCGCTGCCTGCCGTGCAGCGCTTCGATGTGGACGCACAGCAGCGCGTGTGGGGCACGCGCGGGCAGTTCTCCATCGAGAGGTACCTGACGCTGGGCCTCAGCGGCGGCAGCCTGGCGCAGGCCTATGTGCCGCGCGCCGCGAGCTGGGCGCCGAGCACCGCCACCAGCGTGTCGCCCTCGGGCATCAGCGGGGCCTCGGGCAACCAGGCCGTGGCCACGGTGAGCGACGATGGCCAGTGGGTGGTGCTGCGCGACACCAGCAGCCCGCCCGTCTACCGCGTGCTGCGCCAGGGCAGCGCCACGCGGGTCATGCCCCCTGCGGGCACCCAGGTGGACCTCACGGCCATCAACCGCCAGGGCGAGGCCGCAGGCACCCTGCTCGATCTGGCCACCGGCCACCGCCTGCCGGTGCTGTGGCGCCAGGGCCAGTTCACGCGGCTGCCGCTGGGCAACATGGATGCGGGCATGGCCGTGGGCATCAACAACCAGGGCGTGATCGTGGGACAGGTCAACCTGCACGACACGCAGGTGGCCCAGCTGGCGCTGTGGACCAACGGGCAGCTCAGCCAACCGCTGGCGGGCAGCGCCACGCCGTGGTCGGCCGGCCGGGCCATCAACGACCGGGGCACGCTGGTGGTGCTGCACGGTGCGGCCGATGGCAGCGCCGGCTCGCGCTGGAGCCTGCTGACGCCGGCCGGCCTGCAGGCCCTCAGCGGCGCCACCGAGGTGGCCGACCTCAACGCCAGCGACGTGGTGCTGGGCCAGGCCGAGGGCGGCACGCTGGGCCAGCAGGCCGCGCTGTGGGTGCAGGGCCAGCGCATCGACCTGTCGGCCCGCCTGGCCGGCATCACCCTGCCTGCGGGCACCCTGGTGCTGCGCGGCCTGGGCCTCAACGACCAGGGCAGCATGGTGCTGCTGCACAGCCGCGATGGTGGGCGCACCCAGGTGCTCAGCAGGGTGCAGCCCAAGCCTTGAGGCGCCCCCAGCCGGCGTGCGCCGGACGTCTCCGAACACGGGCCGGCATTTGCGCCCGGACCGTGCTTTTATTTAACGCATATCAGTTCTGTGCACCCGGGCATGCTGACAACTCAGCGGCGGCGATGCCCAGGGAGAGTCGCCGCCAAGCTGCCAAGGGGCTGGGTGCGCCCATGACCAGGCGCACACCGGCCGGGATCTCCCGATCCTGCCCGTCAGGGCGTTGCCGTTTTCCGATGTCACTCCACGCTGTGCTCCACCGCCTGCCGTTGCGCAGGCAACTCACCCTGATCTTGTTGCCCGCCAGCCTGGGCCTGTTGCTGCTGGGAGGCATGCTGGTGCACCAGCACCTGGCCGACGCAAACACCGCCCGCCGTGAAAGCGATGGCGTGCCGGTGGTGAGCAGGCTGGAGCGGGTCGTGCAACTGACGCAACAACACCGGGGCTTGAGCGCCTCGTGGCTGTCGGGTGCACAAAACCAGGCGGAGCCCCGCCGCCAACGCGGCCAGGAGGTGGCGCAAGCCATGGCCGGGGTGCCGGCCGTGCTCGCCGAGGCCGGCCTGCCCGAGGCCACGCGCACCCGCTTTGCCGAACTCACCCAGCGCTGGCAGGCGCTGCACCAAGAGGTCTCCGGGGGGCAGATGAAGGCCGCAGAGGCCATCGCGGCGCACACGGCGCTGATCAACGACGAGCTGACCCTCGTCGACCAGGTGCTCTACGACACGGCCCTCATCCTCGACCCCACGCAAGACGGCTACAGCCTCGTCACCCTCGTGGGACAGCTGCTGCCACTGCAGGCCGAGCGCCTGGGCCAGCTGCGTGGCCGTGGCGCGGCCGCACTGGCGGCACGCCAGGTCAGTCCAGACGAGCGGGCCACCTTGCTGGGCCTGGTGGGCCAGGCCGAATCGGTGCACAAAGCGGCGGTCAAGGCTTTCGCACACCTGCAGGAGGCAAACCCGGCGTTGGGCCGAACACTGGCGTCCTCCATGCAAGAGGCTCAAGACAGCATGACGCGCATGGTCGCCCTGCTGCGTCGCGACGTGTTGGATCCACCCACACTGAGCGCCTCGCCCAAGACCTACTTTGATGAGGCCACGGTGGCCATCAACCAGCAATTCAAAGCGCTCGAAGAGGCCCGCACTCAACTGGGCTTGCTGTTGTCGGCACGGGCCGATGTGGCTCAACGCTGGGCCGTCCTGTCGGGTGTGCTGATCATCGTGCTGGGCGTGTGCTCATCGCTGCTGGCCGCGCGCGTGGTGCGCCACATCACCGAGCAGGTGGAGGCGGCCGTCCAGGTGTCTGAAGGCCTTGCCGCTGGGCAGCTGTACCGCGCCATCGCACCTCAGGGCAAGAACGAGGTGGCCCGCCTGCTGCACAGCCTGGCGCGCACCCAATCGGCGCTGCGGGACATCGTGCACACCGTGCGCGCAGGCGTCGACCAGGTGAGCTCGGCCTCGTCACAAATCGCCATGGGCAATGCCGACCTGGAAGGGCGCTCGCAGCAGCAGGCCAGCAGCGTCGAACAGACCTCTCACACCATGCGCACGATGAACGCTGCGGTGTCGCACAACGCCAGCCTGGCCGGCGAGGCGCGCGAACTGGCCACCCGCGCCCGTGACCTCGCCGAGCAAGGGGGCAAGGCCGTGCGCGAGGTGGTGGGCACGATGGACAACATCCAGAGCAGCTCGCACCGCATCGCCGACATCATCGCGGTGATCGACGGCATCGCCTTCCAGACCAACATCCTGGCGCTCAACGCCTCGGTCGAGGCTGCGCGGGCGGGCGAGCAGGGCCGGGGCTTCGCGGTGGTGGCCGACGAGGTGCGCAACCTCGCGCAACGCAGCGCCAGCGCCGCGCAAGAGATCAAGCAGCTGATTGCGGAATCGGCCGAGCGCGTGGCCCATGGCAACCAGGCCGTGCACGACGCGGGCCACACCATCGACACGGTGGTCTCCGAGGTGCGCGCGGTCAGCGCACTGGTGCAAGAGATCGCCAGCAACAGCCAGCGCCAGGCCAGCGACATCCGCGCCGTCAGCGATGTGCTGGGGCAACTCGACGACCACACGCGGCAGAACGCCGCGCTGGTGGAGCAAAGCGCCGCCGCCGCCCACAGCCTCAACCAGCAGGCCAGCGACTTGTCGGCCCACGTCAGCTTTTTCCAGGTGGAACAGGCCCGCGCCTGATCACCCTTGCCGCACCATGCGGATGGCATCGAAGGGGCACACCACCGCGCAGCGGGCACAGCCCGTGCAGCCGCTGCGGTCGTGCAACTCGGCGCGCTTGGGGCCCCAGCCCTGGGGGTGATCGTTGGCCAGCCACAGCACGTGCGGCGGGCAGGCGGCCACGCACCGGCCGCAGCCCGTGCAGCGGTCGGGGTGCACCTCGGGCAGGGCTTTGGCGCCGCCTGGCGGCACGCGGGCGAGGTCTGGGTCAGATGCGGCCATGGGCCATCCTAGCGCCTCACCGCAGGCCACCCACGCGCGCACCAAAGGCGTGCATCACGCCCCGAAGTGGCGCAAAAGTGCTGGCACAACGTTTGCATCCCTCCCGGCGTGTCTGCCGTGAAGTCGCGCGCAGCGCACTGAACCTGTGTTCCGCTAACGACGGCGGTGTTGACCGGTCGGGCCCCTTGCAGCCCGCCCCGCATTCCCACACCGTGCATCGCCCGATGCACCTGAGCCCTGTCGGAGCACCCCATGAAAATCGTCGTCGTTGGCCATGGCATGGTCGGCCACAAGTTCCTCGAAGCCCTGGCCGAGACCGGCCTGCAGGACGTGGACGTGACCGTGCTGTGCGAAGAACCGCGCCCCGCCTACGACCGCGTGCACCTCTCCGAGTACTTCTCGGGCAAGACGGCCGAAGACCTCTCGCTGGTCGAGCCGGGCTTTTTCGAGCGCACCGGCTTCACGCTGCGCCTGGCCGCCAAGGCCGTGGCCATCGAGCGCCGCACCAACACCGTGACCACCGCCGATGGCGAGCAGATCAGCTACGACAAACTGGTGCTGGCTTCGGGCTCCAACCCCTTTGTGCCCCCGGTGGCCGGCCGTGAGCGCCCGGACATCTTCGTCTACCGCACCATCGAAGACCTCGACGCCATGAAGGCGCGCGGCGCCCAGAGCAAGTCGGGCGTGGTGGTGGGCGGCGGCCTGCTGGGCCTGGAATGCGCCAAGGCCCTGCGCGACATGGGCCTGGAGACCCACGTGGTCGAGTTCGCCCCGCGCCTGATGGCGGTGCAGGTCGACGAAGGCGGCGGCCGCGTGCTGCGCGAGAAGATCGAGGCCCTGGGCGTGAAGGTGCACACCAGCCGCAACACGGTCGAGATCACCGACGGCGCCAGCGCCTTCCACCGCATGGTGTTTGCCGATGGCAGCCACCTCGAGACCGACATGATCGTGTTCTCGGCCGGCATCCGCCCGCGTGACGAGCTGGCCCGCCAGAGCATGCTGGCGCTGGGCGCACGCGGCGGCATCGCCATCGACAGCCACTGCCGTACCAGCGACCACAACGTCTACGCCATCGGCGAGTGCGCGGCCTTCAACGACATGAGCTACGGTCTGGTCGCCCCCGGCTACGACATGGCCGGCGTGGCCGCCAAGCACATCGCCGGCGACGCCGCAGCCGCCTTCGCTGGCGCCGACATGAGCTCCAAGCTCAAGCTGATGGGCGTCGATGTCGCCAGCATCGGCGACGCCATGGGCAAGACCCCAGGCTGCCGCAGCTTCCAGTACGTCGACGAGATCAAGCAGGTCTACAAGAAGATCGTCACCAGCGCCGATGGCAAGCTGCTGCTGGGCGCCGTGCTGGTGGGCAATGCCGATGAATACGGCACCCTGCTGCAGATGGCGCTCAACGGCATCGCCCTGCCGGCCGACCCCGAGTTCCTGATCCTGCCCAGCAGCGACGGCCAGGCCAAGCCCGGCCTGGGCCCCGATGCCCTGCCCGATTCGGCCCAGATCTGCTCGTGCAACAGCGTGAGCAAGGGCCAGATCTGCGCGGCCGTGGGCGACGGCGTCACCACCATCGCGCAGATGAAGTCGTGCACCAAGGCTGGCGCCACCTGCGGCGGCTGCGTGCCCCTCGTCACCCAGGTGATGAAGGCCGAGATGGCCAAGCGCGGCATGGCGGTCAACAACCACCTGTGCGAGCACTTCCCGTACTCGCGCCAGGAGCTGTTCCACCTCATCCGCGTGGGCCAGATCAAGACCTTCGACGAGCTGCTCGCCAAGCACGGCCAAGGCCTGGGCTGCGACATCTGCAAGCCCACCGCGGCCTCCATCCTGGCCTCGGTGTGGAACGACTTCATCCTGCGCAAGGACCTGGCCTCGCTGCAAGACAGCAACGACTACTTCCTGGGCAACATCCAGAAGGACGGCACCTACTCGGTCGTGCCCCGCATGCCGGGTGGCGAGGTCACCCCCGATGGCCTGATCGCCGTGGGCACCGTGGCCAAGAAGTACGGCCTGTACACCAAAGTCACCGGCGGCGCCCGCGTGGACATGTTCGGCGCCCGCCTGGAGCAGCTGCCGCTGATCTGGGAAGAGCTGATCGCGGCGGGCTTCGAGTCGGGCCACGCGTATGGCAAGAGCCTGCGCACGGTCAAGAGCTGCGTGGGCAGCACCTGGTGCCGCTACGGTGTCGACGATTCGGTGGGCCTGGCGGTGGAGCTGGAGAACCGCTACAAGGGCCTGCGCGCCCCGCACAAGATCAAGTTCGGCGTGTCGGGCTGCACCCGCGAGTGCGCCGAAGCGCAGGGCAAGGACATCGGCGTGATCGCCACCGAGAAGGGCTGGAACCTCTACATCTGCGGCAACGGCGGCATGAAGCCGCGCCACGCCGAGCTGTTTGCCTCTGACCTGAGCAAGGCCGAGCTGATCTCCCTGATCGACCGCGTGCTGATGTTCTACGTGCGCACCGCCGACCGCCTGCAGCGCACCAGCACCTGGCGCGAGAACCTCGAAGGCGGCCTCGACTACCTCAAGGACGTGCTGATCGCCGACAAGCTCGGCATCGCGGCCGAGCTTGAAGCCCAAATGCAATCGGTGGTGGACACCTACCAGTGCGAGTGGAAGACCGCCGTGACCACGCCCGAGGTGCGCGCGCGCTTCCGCAGCTTCGTCAACAGCGACAAGGTTGACCAGACCATCCTGTTCGTCAAGGAACGCGGCCAGATCCGTCCGGCCCGCCCGGAAGAACGTGGCCAGGCCACCACCGCCACCACCACTGCCTGATCGCCGCACCGACTTGACGAGGACCTGACCATGAACGCTGTCCTGAAACCAACCGAGGCCTGGGTGGACATCTGCGCCGCCGACGACATCGTCCTCAACACCGGCGTGTGTGCCCTGGTGGGCGACACCGCGGTGGCCGTCTTCCGCGTGAAAACGGCGGATGCTGGCGAACAATGCTTTGCCATCGACAACATCGACCCCAAGAACGGGGCCAGTGTGTTGTCGCGTGGCCTGGTGGGCAACCTGGGCGATCGCCTGGTGGTGGCCTCCCCCCTGTACAAGCACCACCTGGACCTCCGTACCGGCGAGTGTCTGGAGTCGGCCGACTGGTCGGTGCGCGCCCACCCGGTGCGCATCGAGCATGGCCGGGTGCAAGTCAGCCTGAGCTGATCAGGCTGCACGCGGAAACACCCCTGCCGCGTCCCCCCCGAGGCCCCGCGATCCGCAGTACCCCCCAAAGGGCCTCACCTTTCCCCCGCTGAAGGATCAGAGGCGTTGCAACGCCCGTCCGAGTAGACGACAACAAGAAGAAGATCTCTGCCGGCCAACGCAGGCCGGTCGACGCTGACGACGGCGCTTCAACCCCTGGTGTGTGCACGCACAGGCCGGGGGTGGGAGCGCCGTTTCGTTTTCAGAACCACGACGCCAGAACAACGACAATCGGGACTCCTGTGCCC
>JACCDX010937041.1_pt1 | contig 13585 bp, 6 predicted proteins | sample 7449681 | NCBI WGS metagenome assembly JACCDX01 (sample SAMN15323450, study PRJNA562643) | freshwater metagenome | isolation source: river surface water | place: USA:Blue River Watershed | collected 2017-08-18
CGACGACTACTACTCCACCGTCTCCACCGCCGACCACGCCATCAAGTATCTGCGCGATCACGCCGAGAAATTCCCCGGCCGCCCCTTCTACCACTACCTCTGCTTCATCGCCCCGCACTTCCCGCTCCACGCCCCCGCCGCCGACATTGCCCGCTACAAAGACACCTACACGCCCGGCTGGGACGCCATCGCCGCCGCCCGTTACGAGCGCCAGCGGAAGATGGGCCTTGTCACCCACGCCCGCCCCGCGTTCGAGCGCGACGTCGGCCCGCCGTATGCGTTTCCCGATGACATCGCCAAGCTCGGCCCCGACGAGGTCATCCGCCCGCTGCCCTGGTCCGAGCTGACCCCGTCGCAGCGCAAGTTCCAAGCCGACAAGATGTCCATCCACGCCGCCATCGTCGCCCGCATGGACCGCGAAATCGGCCGCGTCCTCGCCCAGCTCAAGGCCATGGGCGCCTTCGAAAACACCCTCATCTTCTTCGCCTCCGACAACGGCGCCTCCGCCGAGATCATGGTTCGCGGCGACGGCCACGACCACGCCGCTCCGCTCGGTTCCGCCAACACCTTTCTCTGCCTCGGACCCGGTTGGTCGAGCGCGAGCAACACGCCGTTCCGCCGCCACAAGACCTGGGTCCACGAGGGCGGCATCTCCACCCCGCTCATCGCCCACTGGCCCGCCGGCATCAAGGCCCGCGGCGAGCTTCGCCGCGATCCCGTCCACCTCATCGACGTCGTGCCCACCCTTCTCGAGCTCACCGGTGCCACCAAGCCCGCCGAGATCAAGGGCCACGCCGTCCCGCCCGCCCCCGGCCGCAGTCTCGTCCCCGCCTTCGCCCGCGACGGCGCGATCCGGCGCGAAAGCATCTGGTGGCTGCACGAGGACAACCGCGCCATCCGCGTCGGCGACTGGAAGCTCGTCGCCCTCGCGAAGGGCGGCTGGGAACTCTACGACCTCGCCAAGGATCGCGGTGAATCGAACAACCTCGCCGCCCGGCACCCCGAAAAGGTCCGCGAGCTCACCGCCCTTTGGGAAAAGGAATTCGCCCGCGCCCAGCAACTCGCCCGCACCGACCCTCCCCCGGCCGCCGACCCCGCCGCCGCCAAGAAGAACAAGCGCCGGCAGCAGTGATTCCCACGAACCGGATCCACCCCGTGAGGCTCCGGTGTAGCCCGGTCCGCCGTCTCGATTAACCGCCGGTCTCGCTCGCACCGGTCGGCGTTGGCCGCGGTGCCGCCGCGGCCCCGCTTCGCTCCGCGAAGTGATCCAGCAGCAGCGCATGGATGAAGCGGTAGCCGAAACCGACCTTCTGCAATAAGGCCGCCTGCGCCGCGTAGTCGAAGAACGCCTCCGACTTCGGCGGCAGGCTCCCGGCGCGCACCAGCATGCGGCGCAGGACCAGATGCTGCAGTCCGCTGAACCCACCGAATTTGAAAAACGCCACGAGGCCCGCGCCCAGGCCGAAGGTCAGCAGCCCGGGCCCGAGGTCCGGCGGCAGCGGCACCTGCCTCCGGAACGAAAGCACCAGCGCCCACGCCAGGATCGGCCCCACCAACCCCAGCCCGACCGCCGCCGCCGCCAGCAGCGGCACGCGCAACCAGAGCCGCACCCCGCCCGGCCGCGCCCGCCGCGGATCGAGCGTATCCGCCACAAAGCCGCCGTAGACCCCGATCCCGCCGATCACGACCGCCTGCGCCGCCAACCAGAGCCACACGTCGGAATCCATCGTTCCCACCGCGACGCTGAGCTGCCCGCCGAGTGCCGTCGCCGCCGCGATCGCCGCCACCGCGAGCACCCGTCCTTTCCGCCACAGTCGGGTCGCCGCCCAACCGCCGATGACCACGCCGACACCGATGCCCGCCACGAGCCATCCGCCCCCGAACTCCGGCCCCACCTTCGCCCAGCCGCGATCCTGGATCATCGCGGCCAAGCCCGCCCCGAAAAAAATGCTCACCAGCAGATTGATCCCGATGGCCCCGACCCACAGCCGCTCCCAGGCCAGCTTGCCCGACCACCGCATCGTATCACTCGTCCGGATATCCGCCGCCCGCACGTCGACCGGCGCGCAGAAGGCAAAGGCCGCCATCATGAGGTAGGCCAACCCGTAGCCGACCGCCGGCTCGTGTGGCCTAGCGGGCGGGATCACCCGCAACGCCACCCAGGTCCAACCGATCGCGACGCACAAGGTCGCGAGCAGCATCGTCCAGAAGCGTCGCGACGCCGGATCTCCGGGCAGTCCGCGTCGCCGCAAAAACTCCCGGTCGATCCCCGCGTAAACCAGGCCCAGCACCGCGGCCAGCCCGAGACACGTGAACCGATTCGGCCACGAGGTCTTCCACGCCAGGATCGGCAACCCGAGCGCCGTGGTCGCGAGCACCCGGGTCACGACAAAATACCGGAGCTGGCTCCCCGCCCCCGGCAGCCAGCTCGGCTGTAGCTGCTCGAGCGTAAAGAGTGTCTGGTCGTGCGCCTTCATCCGGCCCGCCAGCCACCCGAGCCAGTGCCGCGTCCGCTCCGGCGGGTGCTCGCCCGCGGCTTTGCCGCGGCGGTGCAGCGCCGCTTGCACATAGGCCTCGAACACCTGCCGCCGCCGCTCCTCGGACGAGGCCGCCGCCGCGTCCGCGACCGGCGCATCGCGCCACGCCAGCGCCATCACGCTCAACATCAGCGGCGTGCGCGCCAGCTCCCGCAGCGCCCCGTCCTCCCGCAGCGCCCGCCGGAGCGATTCGAGTCCCGGCCCCGCCGCCGCAAAATGCCGCTCCACCTGCTCCGCCGTCAGCGGCTGCAGGCTGATCGCCGCCCGCAACCGCAACTTCACCGGCAGTGCCCCGTATTCCGCCAGACGACACGTCACCGCGAGACCCGGCGGCGGACGCTCGGCCGCAAACGCGTTGATCGCCTCCACGCAGGCCGCCCGGTGCGCCTCGCCGACTTCGTCGAGTCCGTCGAGCAGCAGCACCAGCCGGCCGTCGTCGAGCCACGTCTGCGCGAGCCGTTTCGGCACCTGATAGCGCAGGCCGAGTTCGGTCACCAGCCATGCGCCGAAATCCCGGTTGCCCCCCGACCACGTCGTCAGCGCCAGCACCACCGGCACCGGCTCCTCCGGCGCCCCGCGTGCCCGCGCGGCCAGATCCCGCGCCAGCTCCAGCAGCGTCGTGGTCTTGCCCGCACCGGGCTCGCCGAGCACGAGCAGCGTCCGCTGTGCCGCCGCAAACACCGCCGCGATGCTGTCGCTGCGGTCCAAGGTCCGGATCGGCCGGTCCGGCGCGACGACGATCCGATCCCAGGGCAGCGCCACCGCCTCGTCGCGCCAGTCCAGCCCCAGCTCGAGCCAAGCCCGGTGGTGCAGCGACGCCTCCAACACGCCCTTGATCCAGTCGTGTTCGATCCGCTCCAGCAGCCGCAGCAAGTTCGCCCGCGCCGCATCCGGCACCGCGGTGCGCGGCGGTTCCCGCACCGGCGCCACCGCCTCCGAGGTCACCCACTGCGCGGCCACCCAATTGTGCAGGTCGGCGGTCGCGTTGGCCGCCAGTTCCTCCGGCGCGCCGAACTCCTTCACCGTGTGGCTGCGCAACAACTCCGCCTTGAGCGCCGCCAGTTTCTCCGCCCGCTCCGCGTCGCCGTCCGTCAGCTCCGGACGAAGGTCCGCCGCGCGCTTGAAATAAAGAAAACACGGCAGCCCCAACGCCCGCGCCCGCCGATACTCCGCCTCCGTGATGCCCGACCCGTAACGAAACCCGATCACCCCCACGAACAGGTCGCAGCGGTCCACCTGGTCGATCGACGTGTCGTGCGTGTCTTCGGGCCGGTTGCCGAAAAACTCCATGCCCACGAACCGCATCTCCTCCATCCGCTGCAGCGCCGCCATCAACGCCGCCCGCTCCGGCTGCAAGTCGAGCCACGTCGAGCTCACGAACACCCGGTAGATCGGCCGGCCGCGGCGCGACGCCGTCGCTCCCGCGCTTGCAGCGCCGACGACCGACGGGACGGAATCAGGAACGGACATCGGCGGTGGGGAGGCCCCGATGCTTTTGGTCCTCGCCAAGCCACCGCAAGCGCGATCGCGCCACGCCCGGCCCGGCGTCCACCGCGCAGTCCCCTATCAAGCAGCGTTCGGTGCCGCGCACCTCCGACTCAATATCCGCACGCCCCCGGTTTTTCATTTCCATTTCTCCGCCCCGGCAAAACGCTCCGGCGCGCAGCACCGGCTCCGCCGACCGCGCCCGCCACCTCCGCCTCCCTCGCAGTGATCTCCGTGCCTCCGCCAGGTTCACTTCTCCGAACGATCCTCGCTTGCTTCCTTTTCTCGGGGACACTCACGGCGGCCACACCCGCCCTGCCGTCCCTCGAGGCGGCCCTCGCCCAGCCGCGCGACGTGTGGGGCGAGGCGGCCATGGCACAGCCCAACGGCGCCTCCTACGAATTCTTCGCGCCGCTCCTGCCGCCGCCGCGCTACGTCAACGCCGACTTCCGCCACTACCCCATCGTCCTCAGCACCCCGGACGCAAAAACCAAGGCCCGGCTCATCTCCAACGGCAGCGGGCTCAACCTCCGCGGCGGCTCCCGCGCGTGGAACGATCCCGGCCTGCCGTTCACCTTTCGCGTCGGCCCGGATGAACTGATCTTCGGCACCTTCCCCGAGCGCACCGGCGAACCGGCCCTCGCCGACGGTTATCTCCCGATCGTCACGATCCGCTACGCCCACCCGTCACCCGTGCAGTCGGAGGGCGCCGTGCCGCTCGACCAAGTCCGCCCTCGCCGCCCCGCCGAGGTCTACGCCCTCGAGGCCTTCGCCTCCCACGCCGAAACCGAAGGCGGCGCCGTCTCCGTGAAATTCTCCCTCGCCGAAGGCACGGCGGGAACGGTCGGCATCATCGTCGATCCGGAGGCCCAGCTGACGTTCGTTCGCGACGGCGCACTGAATCGCCTCGTGGAGTCCGCCACGGGTAAAGTCGTCGCCCTGTTCGACGACCAATGGAAATGGGAGCGCCAGGGCGCCCGCGCCCGCCTCACGCGCGAGCGCCCCGCGACCGCCGTCCTCTTCACGCGCCCGCTCGAACCGCTGCACGTCGTGCCCGGGATCGATCACGACGCCGAGCGCACCCGCGTCGCGTCGCGGTGGCGCGACCTCGCCCACGCCGGCATGCAGGTCGAAACGCCCGAGCCGCTCGTCAATCACGCGTGGCGCGCGCTGCTGCTCCAGAATTTTTCCCTGATCTCCGGCGACCGCATGCACTACAGCGCCGGCAACCAATACGCCCAGATCTACATCGCCGAGGGCAGCGACACGCTCCAAGCCTTCATGCACTGGGGGTTCTCCGGCCACCTGCGCCGGCTCATGCCTCCGCTCTTCGACCAAACGCGCCGCGGCCTCGAGGTGCACCAGGCCGGCTTCAAGCTCCTCAACCTCTGCCGTCTCTACTGGCACACGCCCGACCCCGCGCTGGTCCGCGACTTTCGCGCCCGCTGGGAAAAGCAGGCCACGCTCCTCGCCGAGGGCCGCACCGGCCCGCACGGCCTCTTTCCCGCCGAGCGCTATGCCGGCGACATCAGCACGCCCGTCCAGTCGGTCAATGTGAACGCCCACGCCTGGCGCGCGCTCCGCGACCTCGCCGCCGTCCTCGCTGACCTCGGCGAAACCGCCGAGGCCGCGCGGTATGCCGAATCCGCGCGCCGCCTCCGCGAAGCGACCCTCGCCGCGATCCGCGCCAGCGCCCGCCGCGAGACCACCCCGCCGTTCGTGCCCGTAGCCTTGCACAGCAACGAGCCCGCCCACACGCCGATCACCCGCAGCCGCATCGGCAGCTACTGGAACATCGTCATCGGCTACACCGTCGGCAGCGGCATCTTTCCGCCCGGTAGTCCCGAGGAAACGTGGATCCCCCGCTACCAGGAACAGCATGGCGGCATCTTCCTCGGCATGACGCGCTCCGGCGGCGACGAGTTTAATTTTTGGACCGGCGCCGAGCGCGTGAACCCGCTCTACGGCACGCGCTACGCCCTCGACACTTTGCGCCGCGACGACCCCGAGCGCGCGCTCGTCAGCTTCTACGGCCTGCTCGCCCAGGGCTTCACCCGCGGCACCTTCATTTCCGGTGAAGGCGCCTCACTGGAACCCGTCGATGCCCGCGGCCGCATTTTCTACCTGCCGCCCAACAGCGCCGCCAACGCCCACTTCCTTTCCCTGCTGCGCCACCTGCTGGTGCAGGACTGGGATCTCGATGACGACGGCCGCCCCGACACGCTGCGCCTCCTCTTCGCCACGCCGAAGCGTTGGCTCGAGGACGGCAAGGCGATCAAAGTCGAGCGCGCCCCGACCGCGTTCGGCGAGGTTGGCGTCATCGTCCGCTCCCGCCTCGCCGCCGGCGAGATCCTCGCCGAGCTCTCTCTCCCGGACCGACCGCTCGCGCGCCGCACCTTCCTCCGCATCCGCGTGCCCGACGGCTGGCGCGTCACCGGCGCCGCCGCGTCCGACGGACGTCGCTTCGCCGTCGATCCGCTCGGCACGGTCGATCTCAGCGGCCTCGCGGGCTCGCCGACCCTGCGGTTCGCGGTCGAAAAACAGTAGCCCCCGCGCGGCCCGCCGGCCTCATTTCTCCATCCCCGTCCCACGTCCCCCATGCGTCCATCTCTGCTTCTCGCCGTCACCCTGTGCCTCGGCACCCTCGCCGCCCACGCCGCCGATCTCCCTGCCGGCGTGCGCCGCGTCAAAGTGCTCAATTACCCCGATTGCCTCGAACTTTCCAACGGCGAGGCGCGCGTGACGCTCGGCCACCACGTCGGCGGCCGCGTGCTCGAGTATGAATGGCGCGGCAAGAACGCGCTCTACCTCGACCCGAACGAGATCAAATGGGGCACGCCCGGCGGTCCCAAGGCCCCGTCCAGCGCCGGCCGCTTCGACATCGGGCCCGAGCAGATCATCCCCAAACGCGACCTCCTCTGGGCCGGCGCCTGGACCGCGGAAGCCATCGGCCCGCGCGCCGCCCGTCTCACCAGCCAGCCCGACCCCGCCACCGGCGTGCAGCTCGTGCGCGAGTTTCGCCTCGCCGCCACGGGCACGCACCTCGCCTGCGAACAGATCATCCGCAACGTCTCCGGCGAAACGAAATACTGGGCGCACTGGAGCCGCACCTTCGCCGTCCACGGCGGCATCGGCGTCGTGCCGCTCACCCCCGAGGTAAAACGCTTTCCCAACGGCTGGGTGATGTATGTCCCGGGCCCCGAGCCCGCGATCCAGTTTCGCCCCGTCGATCCCAACGTCCGCGTGCGCGGCTCGTTTCTCGAGGTGCTCGGCCCGCCGCGCTATCCCAAGCTCGGCTTCGATTCCCACGCCGGCTGGATGGCCTACGTGATGCCCCACGGCCAGGCCTTCGTGAAACGCTACGCCTCCCCGCGCGACGCGGTCTATCCCGAGGTCATCGGCATGACGCTCTGTCTCTGGTATCCGCCCGCGACCACGGTTCCCGCCTGCGAACTCGAGCCGCACGGCCCGCGCACCGCGATCGCGCCCGGGGCCAGCGCCAGCTACACCGAGCATTGGCAGCTGCTCCCGCACGACTTCCCCGCTGCCGGCGCTGCCCTCGATCTGGAAAAACTCGCCGCCCAGGTCGCGGCCGCGGCGCCGTGACCGCGGCGCGGGCCGCGCCCGGGCGCCCGCGTCAGTTCCGCGTTCCGCCCGACCGCCGCAGGCGGATCTCGTCGCCGTGGCGCTCCGCCGCGATGTCGAAATTCGTCTCGAGCAACTGCACCAGCGTCTCCGCGTCCCCGGTGCGGAACGCCCCGCCGACACTCGTCCGCTCGATCGCCGGATCGACGATGACCAGCCGCCGCGCGCTGTAGCGGTTGAATTCCGCCAGCAATTCCGCGAGCGGGGTCGGTCCGAACTCCAGCCGTCGCTCGCGCCACGCCAACCGGCGCTCCACCTCGGGCGCCGGCATCACTTCGGGCGCCGCCGACACCGGGCGCACCCCGTCCGCCGTCGCGATGCCCGTCACGCGCATGCGCTGGCCCGCCGTAAGCACCGGCACCGCGTCGGCGTCGCCCGCCGGCGCCGGCCGCTCCGCCGGCGCGGCGATCAACGAGCGCCCCTCGTGCGTTTCCCGCACGTCGACCCGGCCCTCGGTCACCAGCACTTCGACGCTGTCGGCCTGCCGCCGCACGTTGAAAGCCGTGCCCACCGCCCGCACCGCCACGCCGCCGACGCGCACCGTGAAGGGCCGCCGCGCGTCCTTCGCCACTTCGAAGTGGGCCTCGCCGCGCGTGAGCTCGATCGCACGCCGGTCCGCGCCGTAAGCCACCCGCACCGCGCTGTCCGTGTTGAGCACGATCCGCGAGCCGTCCGGCAGCCGGAGCGTGCGCGCTTCGCCGACCGCCGTCGCCGCCGATTGCTCGAACGGCCGCGACCCGCCGAAGGGCGCGCCCACAAACACCGCCGTCGCGAGCACCGCGGCGGCCGCCTCGGCCAGCGCGGGCCGTCGCCACCACGCCGGTGCCGCGCGTTCCGGCACGGGCGCACGCGCCCCCGGCACCGCCGCCAGCCGGTCCAGCGCCAGGGAACAGCGCTCCAGACGCGCGAAGGCCGCCGCATGCCGCGCATCCGCCAGCAACCAGCGCTCGAAGTCCGCCTGCTCCGCCGCATCCAGACCGCCGTCGTGCCGGCCGATCCACTCGGCCGCCCGGGCGTCGATTCGCTCCTGGTCGCGCGCGTTCATGCCGCCGGCTCCCGCGCCGCCACCGCGACGCCCCGCGCCTGCAGGTAATCCGCACACCGGCGGATGCCGGTGCCCAATTCGTGGTTCACCCGCCGCTCCGACAGACCCAGCCGCGCCGCGATCTCCCGGTGCGAGAGCCCGTGAAATTTCCGCAGCGTCAGCACCTCGCGGCACCGCGGGGGCAGCGTCGCCATCGCCTCGGCCAGCAACGCGAGCTCCTGATCCAGGCAGACCGCCTCCACGATGCCCGGCACCTCCGCCGCCACCTGCCGCGCGGCGTCGCCCGGATCGGCCACGAACGGCGCCCGCCGCCGCCGCCGGCAAATATCGAGCGCCAGGTTCCGCGCCACCGTGAACAGCATGCCGCGCGCGAAGCGGAAATTCCCCGCGGTCCGCTGGTGCAGCAGTTTCAAATACGACTCCTGCACCACGTCGTCGACCTCCCCGAGCGTGGGAAACCGCCGCCGCAGGTAGGCGCGGAGCGTCGGTTCGCAGGGTTGCACCTCTTCGGCGAACCACTGCAGGTGATCGGGGTTGGGCGGGGGCATCGGGAGTCGGGCCGGGCGGCCTCGCGGGGATCCCCTATCCGACGGGAAAACTGCGCCGCAATGCAAGGCCGGGGCCGCGCGGAAAAACCTTTTTGCGTTTTTTTCGGCGCGCCGCTGTCAGACTCCGCGCGTCGGGCGTTGTAGAGTTAGCCGCCCGTCGTTCCCCCGTGCGGCGAAATATCCCCCAACTCCTCGTTTTGCTGTTCCGTTACATGATGGCTCCCGGCTTCACCGGGCGGTCGGCTGCTGCTTTCGCCGCCGCCTTGACCGCCACCACCGCGCTCGCCGCCGGCGCGACCGCGCCCTCTCCCGATGCCGCGCCGCGCACCTTCGATATCCCGGCCGGCGACGCCGTCGCCGCGCTCCGCCTCTTCACCCAGCAATCCGGCGAGCTGCTGATCTACCCCGGCGAATTGGTCGCCGGCGTGCGCACCGACCCCGTCAAGGGCGCGCTCCCGCCCCTCGACGCGCTCCGGCGCATGTTTCGCCGCACCCAGATCGTCGTCGCGCGCGACGATCGCACCGGCGCCCTGCTCCTGCGCCACAAATCCCCGCCCCCGTCCACCGAGGTGAGCCGGGACGGCGAATCCCTTTCACCCGAACCAACCCCGATGAAACCCACCCAACCCCGCAGCAAACTCGCGAGCCTGCTCGCCTTCGCGCTCGCCCCGCAGCTCTTCGGCCAGACCGCACCGGCCGCGGCCACCGGCACCGCCGAGGACCCGACCGTCAAACTCTCCCCCTTCGTCGTCGCGACCGAAAAGGACACCGGCTACGCCGCCACGAGCACGCTCGCCGGATCCCGCCTCAACACCGACCTGCGCGACACCCCCGCCGCCATCTCCGTCATGACGCGCGAATTCCTCCTCGATATCGGCGCCGTCAACGTCACCGAGGCCCTCGGCTACGGCATGAACGTCGAGAAGGATTTCTCCGACTTCACCGGCAACGGACTCTACAGCAACGATCTCCTCATCCAGATGCGCGGCTTCGTCGGCGCCTCGCTCGGCCGCAATTACTTCGGCTGGTTCGGCGCGCACGACAGCTACAACGTCGAGCGCCTCGATTTCTCCCGCGGCCCCAACTCCATCCTCTTCGGCGTCGGCGGTCCCGGCGGCATCGTCAACACCACCACCAAGCAGGCCAACCTGTCCCGCAACCGCACCGAGGTGCAGGCCCGCGTCGCCAGCTGGGACGACTTCCGCACCACCGTCGATTTCAACCGCACGCTCGGCCGGACCCTCGCCTTCCGCGTCAACGCCGTCTCCCAGGACAAGAAATCGTGGCGCGACTTCGAATTTCAGGACCGCCTCGGCGGCGCCTTCGCCCTGACTTTCCGGCCGTTCCGCCACACCACCATCCGCGTCGATTCGGAATACTCCGACATCAAGGAAAACAAGGCCCAGCCCTGGCCCGCCGCCGACCGCCTCAGCCCCTGGCTCAACGCCGGCTCGCCGATCTCCGCCACCTTCGGCGCCGCCGTCACCGGCACCGGCGCCAACAACTCGCGCGCGATGGTCTTCGACCCCGCCTCCGGCCTCGGCCCGATCTCCTACTTCGGCGGCCGCAACTCCAACTCCGGCCCCGTCGCCATCGGCCTCGCCAACAACCCGATCGCCATCACCGACGAAAAACTCCTGCCCCGCAGCACCAACCTCGCCGGTCCGGCGTTCATGACCGACCAGTCGTTCTACAACTACGCCGTCTTCATCGAGCAGCGCGTGATCGAAAACCTCGACGTCGAGGCCGCCTTCAACCGCCAGCACGAGCGCCGCTACACCGTCCGCCCCATCGTCTTCGACGGCATCGCCCTCCGCGGCGATCCCAACGCCTTTCTCCCCGACGGCCGCCGCAATCCGAACGCCGGCCGCCACTACGTCGAGGGCAACGCCCAGGTCGAAAACCGGAACCAAATCCGCGACGACTTCCGCCTCACCGCCTCCTACCAACTCGACCTCACGCGCACCAGCCAGTGGCTCGGCCGCCACCGCTTCGCCGGCCTGCTCGCCCGCCGCGACAACGAGAACATCACCCCCGGCAACTTCACCGAGCGCAACATCACGCCCCAGCTGCTCAACAACCCCGCGCTCTACCCCGCCGACCTCACCAACGGCAACAACACCATTGTCCGCCGCACCTACCTCGATCTCTCGAGCGGCAACCTCGATGTCCGCGGCCTCCACGACATCCGCCGCCACCCGATCAACGGCCAGAACGGCGTCACCAGCGGCTTCGTCCGCACCGGCGACAGCGCCCGCGACGAACTCACCCGCCTCGATTCCAGCATGGCCGCCGTGCAAAGCTCGTTCTGGCGCGACCGCCTCTGGCTCACCGGCGGCGTCCGCACCGACACCCAGCGCGCCTGGGGCTCCGGCGGCGCCACCCAGGACCCCGTCACCCGCGCCTGGAGCCTGCGCACCCGCAACGCCGCCTACACGCTCAGCAAGGGCAGCACCCGCACCTACGGCGGCGTGTTCCACGCCACCAAGTGGCTTTCGCTCTACTACAACAACTCCAACAATTTCATCCCCAACTCCCAGCGCAGCGATCTCGTCAACGGCGAGCTCCTCGGCAACCGCAACGGCAACGGTCAGGACGCCGGCGTGAAACTCAGCCTCTTCGGCAACCGCATCACCGCCAACCTCGGCTGGTATGAGACCGCCGACCAGAACCGCCAGGTCGGCATCGACAACTCCTGGACCAACCACATCAACGCCATCTGGCGCACCCTCGGCCAGGCCGGCCGCCAGATCAACGTCTACGCCGACAGCCAGGACCTCAGCGGCGACGGCTACGAGCTCGAGCTCACCGCCAATATCACCCCCGAGTGGCGCACCTCGTTCAACTGGAGCATCACGAAACAGATCACCGACAACGTCTCGCCCCGCACCGTCGCCTACATGGCCGCCAACCGCGCCACGTGGCAGGCCGCCGGCGCTCTCGATCTGGATCGCACCGGCACCACGCTCACCGCCGCCACCGTCGCCGCCGCCCTCCAGAACGCCACCGTCATCATCGACAGCCTCCAGGCGGGTAACGGCAACATCCGCCGCGGCCTGCGCGAGCACTCGGGCAATCTCTTCACGAACTACAATTTCGCCCGCAACAGCCGCTTCGCCGGCTTCGGCCTCGGTGCCGGCGCCAATTTCCGCGGCGACACCGTCCTCGGCTACGATTCGACCCAGGGCAACAAGCCCATCTACGGCAGCAACCACATCCTCGTGAACGCCATGGTCCGCTACGCCCGCAAGATCACCGCCAAGAAACTCGACTGGCGCATCCAGCTCAACCTCGACAACGCCCTCGGCGAGGACCAGCTGCTCGTCACCGACGCCGACCAAAACCGCGCCTACCGCTTCGTGTATCTCACGCCGCGCCGCTGGAGCCTTTCCAACACCATCAGCTTCTGAGCCGCGCGGCCCCGCCGCCCGCCTGTTTCCCCCGACCGCCGGCGCACCGTCCGCGCCGGCGGTTTTTTGTGCCCCGCTCGGCGCCGCTGCGTCTCCCGGCACTCTCCGGTTGCCTGCCCGCACCGCCGCGCCTCTGCTCCTGGTCGCGCCCCGCCCCCTGCGCACCTTCCGACGTCGCCATGCAAATCCTCCGCGCTCGCCGCCCGCGCTTCACCGCGATCCTGTTCGTTTTCGCCCTCCTCCCCGGTGTCGTCCGCGCCGCGGCACTCCAGGTCGCCACCTGCCAGTTTCCCGTCTCCGGCGACGTCTCCGAAAACGCCGGCTGGATCCGCCGCCAGATGGAGGCGGCCCGCGCGCAGGGCGCCGATATCGTGCACTTCTCCGAGACCGCCCTCTCCGGCTATGCCGGCGTCGATTTGCCCTCGCTGGCCGGCTACCCGTGGGACCGCTACCGCGAGGAGTTCGAATCGATCCGCGCCGCCGCGCGCCGCTTGCAGCTCTGGGTCGTGCTCGGCGCCCACCACCGCCTCAGCGGCGATCGCCGGCCCCACAACTCGCTCTACGTGATCGATCCCACCGGCGCCATCGTCGACCGCTACGACAAACGCTTCTGCACGACCGGCGACCTGAAGCACTACACGCCCGGCGACCATTTCGTCACCTTCGAGGTCAAGGGCGTCCGCTGCGGCCTCCTCATCTGCTACGACATCCGCTTCCCGGAACTCTACCGCGCCTACGCCGCCCTCGGCGTGCGCCTCATGTTCCACTCCTTCCACAACGCCCGCCAGAAGGAAGGCTCCGTCCACCCGGTCATCATGCCCGCCACCGCGCAGGCCCGCGCCGCGGACCACACGATGTTCATCTCGCTCAACAACAGCTCCGCCCCGCGCAGCTGGGAGAGCCGCTTCATCACGC